>MDSV01154924.1_pt1 | contig 13285 bp, 11 predicted proteins | sample 810851 | NCBI WGS metagenome assembly MDSV01 (sample SAMN05326640, study PRJNA326480) | marine metagenome | isolation source: seawater | place: Atlantic Ocean: North East | collected 2012 | reverse complement strand
TCAAATTCATTTAGAAAAACCAGTTTTTAATACAGTTGAAGAAGCGATAAACAAAACACAAGCAAATGCAACGATGATTTATGTTCCTGCTAAATTTGCGGCCTCAGCAATAATAGAGGCTGCAGAAAATGAAATACCATTAATAGTTTGTATCACAGAAGGAATACCAATTTTAGACATGATTAAAGTTAAGGAAAAACTTAAATCTTCTAGATCACGGTTAATTGGTCCTAATTGTCCAGGAATTATCAGTCCAGGAGAATGTAAAATTGGAATTATGCCAGGAAATATTCATACAAAAGGAACTTGTGGTATTGTTTCGAGATCTGGAACACTTACCTACGAGGCTGTTGCTCAAACGACTAAAAATAATTTAGGCCAGTCTACAGTCATAGGAATAGGAGGAGATCCAATTAACGGTACAAATTTTATAGATTGTTTAGAACTTTTTTTAAAAGATGAAGAAACAAAATCAGTTATTATGATTGGAGAAATAGGTGGATCAGCCGAAGAAGAAGCTGCAGAATTTATTAAATCTTCAAAAACTAAAAAACCAATTGTTGGGTTTATAGCTGGAAAAACAGCTCCTAAAGGTAGAAGAATGGGTCATGCTGGTGCAATTATATCAGGTGGCAAAGGTAACGCAGAAGATAAAATAGAAAAAATGAAATCAAGTGGCATTTTAATAGCAGAGTCACCAGCTGAAATTGGAAAAACACTATACGACAAACTTGCAAGATAGTTATATCAATTTTATAATAGAATTAATTTTAATCACAAATGACATCAAATAAAGATAACATTACTTTTGAAAAAACTTCATTTTTGCAGGGCAGCAATAGTACTTTTATTAAGGACCTTTATTTAAAGTATTTAGAAGATCCCGAGTCTATTCCAATAAGTTGGGTAAAATTTTTTGATGGGCTAAAAGAAGATGAAGAAATTATAAAAAAAGAAATTCTAGGACCTAGTTGGGCTCCTCAAAAGAAAGAAAATTTAAAAAACAATATTTTTGAAAAAAAAAAATAATTGATAATAAAAAAGAACCTACAAAAAAAGACGAGAAATATGAAAGAGAAAAAAAGGAGTCAGTAAAAGCAATTGCTTTGATAAGAGCATACAGAATAAGAGGGCATTTAATAGCTAATCTAGATCCACTTAAAATGATGGAAAGAAAATATCTTTACGAATTACATCCAAATGATCATGGTTTTAAAAAAGAAGATTATAATAAAAAAATTTATTTAAATGGATATTTAGATAGAGATTATGCAAGCATTAATGAAATGCTTTCATTTTTAAGAAAAACTTATTGCTCAACAATTGGTGTTGAATACATGCATATTTCAGATCCTATTGAGAAAGTGTGGTTTAGAGAAAGAATGGAAAAAAAAGAGCACGAACTAAATTTTACAAAAAATGGAAAAAAAGCTATTTTAAATAAGTTAATTCAAGCTGAAGGATTTGAGAAATTCTTAGCTGTAAAGTTCTTAGGTACTAAGAGATTTGGTATAGATGGTGGCGAGTCTTTAATACCTGCTTTAGAACAATTAATTAAACGAGGAGGGCAGTTAGGAGTTAAGGAGCTAAAAATTGGAATGCCTCATCGAGGCAGATTAAATGTTTTAGCAAATGTATTACAAAAATCTTATAAAAGAATGTTTAATGAATTTTCTGGGGAATTCGAATTTTCGGCAAAAGATTCTACCGGAGATGTAAAATATCACTTGGGAGCTTCATCAAATAGAGAATTTGATGATAATTTAGTGCATATTTCTTTATCTGATAATCCTTCTCATTTGGAAGCTGTCAATCCTGTTGTGTTAGGTCAAACTCGGGCAAAACAATTTTTTCATAAAGATAAAAAAAGACAAAAAGTTATACCAATTTTAATTCATGGAGATGCTGCATTTGCTGGACAAGGTGTAGTTGCTGAGTGCTTTGCTATGTCCGGACTTCCTGGTCACAATACTGGAGGCACAATTCACATTATTATAAACAATCAAATTGGATTTACTACAAATCCTAAATTTGCAAGATCATCACCGTATCCTTCAGATTTAGCAAAAATGGTAGAGGCTCCAATTTTACATGTAAATGGTGACGATCCAGAAGCTGTAGTTCATTGTGCAAGAATTGCTATGGATTTCAGACAAAAATTTAATCGAGACGTGGTAATAGATATGATTTGTTATAGAAGATTTGGCCACAATGAGGGTGATGAACCATCTTTTACTCAACCCATCATGTATAAAAAAATTAAAAAACACCCAACAACACTTAACGTTTATGCAGAAAAATTAATAAATGAAGGAACTATTACGGCGGAGGAATTTAATAATAATAAAATTATGTTTAAAAATCTTTTGAATGATCAGTTGAAAACAGCAAAAGAATACAAACCTAAACTAGAATGGTATGAAGGAATTTGGTCAAGATTTAAACCTGAAAAAGGAAAAGACAAAAGAGGTAATACAGGTGTTTCGTTAGATAAAATAAAAGAAATTGGAAATAAATTAACTTTAATTCCTAAAAATTTTAATACACATCCAACAATTGTCAAAATTTTTGAAAAAAAGAAAAAAATGTTTTTTTCAGGAAAAGGATTTGACTGGTCAACAGCAGAACAATTGGCTTTTGGAACTTTGTTAGAGGAAGGTTTTCCAGTAAGACTATCAGGGCAAGATTCTGGACGTGGTACTTTTAGTCAGCGTCACTCTGTTCTTAGAAATCAGATAGATAGTACATATTATACACCTCTTAATAATATTTCAAAAAAACAAAAACAATATGAAGTAATCGATAGCTTACTCTCTGAGCTGGCAGTTCTTGGTTTTGAATACGGTTACTCATTATCGGAACCAACTACTTTGGCTGTTTGGGAGGCGCAGTTTGGAGATTTTGCCAACGGAGCACAAGTAGTAATAGATCAGTTTATTGCTCCAGGTGAAAGGAAATGGACGAGGGCTAGTGGTCTGGTTATGTTATTACCTCACGGATATGAAGGGCAAGGACCAGAACATTCTTCAGCAAGACTAGAAAGGTTTTTACAACTCTGCGCACAAGAAAATATTCAAGTTATTAATTGTACAACTCCTGCAAATTATTTTCATGCTTTAAGAAGGCAAATACATAGAGGTTTTAGAAAACCATTAATAATAATGACACCAAAATCTTTATTAAGAAATAGAAGGTGTGTTTCTAATATTGAAGATTTTGGAAAAAAAAATTCTTTTCATAGAGTCTTGACTGATCTTGCTGATTTTAAAGAATATAAATTAATTAAACTTAAAGATGATAAAAAAATATCAAAGGTAATCATATGTTCTGGCAAAATTTATTTTGATTTATTAGAAGCAAGAGAAAATATTAAAAATAATAAGGTTTATATTATTAGAATTGAACAACTATATCCTTTCCCTGTTAAAAAACTTGCGCAAGAGTTGAAACGATTTAGGAAAAATGCTAAATTTTATTGGTGTCAAGAAGAGCCTAAAAATATGGGTGCATGGAATAGCGCTAGAAACTATATTCAATGGAGCTTGGATTATATAAAAGCCAAAGATAGAACGGTAAATTACATTGGTAGAAAACCTGCGGCATCACCAGCCACTGGATATCTAAAAAAACATCTTGCACAGCAAAAGGAAATAATAGAAAAGATACTTAACTAGAAATGTCGAATCAAATTATAGTACCAGCATTAGGTGAATCTGTAACAGAAGCAACAGTATCGAAATGGCTTAAACAAGTTGGAGAAAAAGTTGATCCTGACGAACCTCTTGTTGAATTGGAAACAGACAAAGTAAATGTTGAAGTTCCCTCTCCATTTGCAGGCACACTATCATCAATAAAAGTAAAAGAAGGTGATACAGTTGTTGTTGGAGCTTTACTAGGTGAAGTTAAAGAAGTTGCAGGTATTTCAAAAAAAGGTATTGAAAAAGATTTAGATCAAACCGAAAAAAGTTCTTATAAACCACCTAAAAAAATTGAGACAAAAAATATTAAAAAAGAAAAACCTTTAAGTTTGGTTAATGAAACTGAAACTAAAGAAAAAAATACTAATGGAACATTAGTCTTAGAAACACTTGCTGACGAAACTATAAAAGAAAATCCTAAAACAAGTGAAGCTAGTGAAGAAATAATTACTGAAAATATTGAATCTAATCAAGATAGATATGTACCGCCCAAAACAAAAAGTAATTTATCTCCAGCAGTGAGAAAAATTGTTGAAGAACACAATATAGATTTATCAGATGTAGAGGGTACTGGAAGATCAGGAAGAATTTCCAAAGGTGATTTAATTAAATTAATGGGAAATATACCTCAACCATCTAAAAGAAATATTACTCATGGACCAGAGGAACGAGTAAAAATGACTAGATTAAGAGTCACTATAGCTAAGCGATTAAAAGAAGCTCAAAATAATGCAGCAATGTTAACAACTTTTAATGAAATAGATATGTACAATATCATGCAAATGAGGAAAGATTACCAAGAAGATTTTCAAAAAAAATATAAAGTAAAATTAGGCTTTATGTCTTTTTTTGTTAAAGCGTCCGTTGTTGCTTTAAAAAATTTTCCAGCAGTAAATGCTGAAATTGAAAATGATCATATTATTTATAAAAATTACTATAACATTTCAATAGCTATTGGTACCGAAAGAGGTTTGGTGGTTCCAGTACTTAAGAAATCTGATGAACTTTCTTTTGCTGATATAGAAAGAAATATATTTCTTCTCTCTGAAAAAGCGAGATTAGGTAAAATAACTATTGATGATCTTCAAGGAGGAACTTTTACAATTAGTAACGGTGGAATATATGGCTCAATGCTTTCAACACCAATTTTAAATCCACCTCAAACTGGTATATTGGGTATGCACAATATTGTAGATAGGCCTATAGTTAAAGATGGTAATATAGTTTCAAGACCGATTATGTATCTAGCTTTATCTTACGACCACAGAATAATAGATGGTAAAGAGGCGGTATCTTTTTTAAAAACAATCAAAGAATGTCTTGAGGAACCCCGTCGATTATTTTTAGATCTTTAAAAATGGAAAATAATTTTGATGTCATTGTAATTGGTTCAGGTCCAGGAGGATATGTTGCAGCAATTAGACTAGCACAATTAGGACTAAAAACAGCGTGCGTTGAAAAAAATAAAACATTAGGTGGCACTTGTTTAAATGTGGGTTGTATACCATCAAAAAGCTTACTTAAATCATCTGAATTATATCATAAAGCTAAAAAAGAATTTAATAACTTGGGTATAGAGACTGATAACATCAAACTCAATTTATCAAAAATGTTGAACAATAAAAATAGATCAGTTTTAACTTTGACAAAGGGTATAGAATTTTTATTTAAAAAAAATAAAATTACTCACCTAAAAGGAACTGGAATAATTATAGATAAAAATACGGTAAGTGTTGTTGAGAATTCTTCAGATTCACTAAAAAAAGTTAATTACAAAACAAAAAATATTATAATATCTACGGGCTCAAAACCAACTTCTTTACCAAATATAAAAATTGATGAAGAAACAATTGTTTCTTCTACGGGAGCATTGTCTTTTCCAAAAGTACCAAGTAAACTTATTGTTATTGGAGGAGGGTATATTGGTTTAGAACTCTCAAGTGTTTGGAGAAGATTAGGTTCAGATGTTACAGTTATAGAATATTTAGATCATATAATTCCTGGTATGGATAAAGATATTTCCAATGAGTTTTTAAAAATTCTCCAAAAACAAGGAATTAAATTTAAACTAGAATCAAAAGTTACAGGAACAAAAGTTATCAAAAATAAAACAGTTGTTGATTTGACTAATAACAAAACTAAAAAAAAAGAAAGAATTGAATGCGACAAAGTTTTAGTGGCTGTAGGAAGGAAACCTAATATTGGAAACGATATAACAAAGATAGGAATCAAATTAAATAAAAATAATAAGATACAAGTTGATAAAAAGTTTGAAACTTCCATTAAAAGTATTTATGCAATAGGAGATGTTATTGATAAAGGTCCAATGTTAGCACATAAAGCCGAAGACGAAGGTATAGCTGTTGCAGAAATAATTTGCGGCCAGGCTGGTCACGTAAATTATGATGTTATACCCTCAGTAATATATACATCGCCAGAAGTTGCTTCGGTTGGTAAAACAGAAGAACAATTAAAAAAGGAAAATATTAAATTTAAAATAGGTAAATTTCCTTTTATAGCTAATTCAAGGGCTAAAGTTAATAATGATACTGAAGGTTTTGTAAAAGTAATCGCAGATGAAAAAACAGATAAAGTTTTGGGAGTTTCTATAATTAGTTCAGAAGCAGGTACAATGATTGCTGAGTTGGCGTTAGCAATGGAATTTGGCGCAAGTGCTGAAGATATAGCCCGAACTTGTCATGCTCACCCTACTCATAGTGAAGCCATTAAAGAAGCAGCAATGGCAGTTGATAAAAGACCAATCCACTTTTAATAGTAAATTAAAAAACATGGTTAAAAAAGCAATGATACTTTCCGCAGGTTTTGGCAAGAGAATAAATCCTTTAACACTTAAAATTCCAAAACCATTATTAAAAATTAAAAATGAAACATTATTATCGAATACTATAAAAATACTTGAACTTTTTGGCGTTAAAGAGGTTGTAATTAACGTTTATTATTTAAAGGATCAAATTATTCAATATTTAGAAAAAAATAAATTTAATTTAAAAATTAACATTTTAGAAGAAAAAGATAAAATTCTAGATACTGGTGGAGGTGTCCGTAATGCTATTAACTATTTTTCTGACCAACCATTTTTAATTATTAATCCTGATACAATATGGAATTTGAAATATTTAGAAGAATTAAAGCTGATGGAGAAATTATTTTACAAAAATGAAAAAAGTAAATGCTATCTTTTAGTCGTAAATAAAAAAAAAAGTTTTGATAAATCTTTTAAAGGAGACTTTAATATTAATAAAAATTTAGTTAATAAAAATGATTTAAGTAATTTAAAATATATCTATACTGGAGTTCAAATTATTAAACCTGAGGTTTTTTTGGGTTTAACCGAAGAAGTTTTTTCAATGAATAAAATTTGGGATTATCTAATTAAAAATAAAGAGCTTTATGGATTAGAAAGCAGCATTGAATTTCTACATGTAAGCACTTTAGATATTTATAAAAAGCTATTAAAAGAAAAATTTTAAATATTAAAGAAAATTTTTTTTGCTCTATTCACATTAAGATATTTATAATCCACAACTTTTGAATTATTAAATTTAATTAATAGGGGATTTCCTGTAGGAATTTCAAATTTCACAATTTTGTTCTTAGAGATATTAAATATCTTCATTAATAATGCTCTACAACTATTTCCATGAAAAATAATTAATATATTTTTTTTTTCTTTAACTAAAGGTTCAATCTGTTTTATGTAATATGGAACAACACGATCAAAAGTGTCTTTTAATGACTCACATAAAATGTTAGAATCAATTTTGTTTTTATATGGATGTTCTTCATCCATTGGTGGTGGCGCGGTATCAAAACTTCTTCTCCAAACTTGTACCTGATCAAATCCATATTTCTTGATAGTTTCATCTTTATTAAGAGATGTAAGGTCTCCATAATGTCTTTCATTTAATGCTGAGGATTCGACAACCTTTGTTTTATCATCACCCAAGACCTTTAAAATTATTTTTGAACTTCTAATTGCTCTAGTTAATTTGGATGTAAAACATGTGTGGAAATTTAAGTTTAGTTTTTTAATTAATCCACCAGCTTCAGCTGCTTCAGTTTTACCTTTTTCCGTTAAATCTATATCGGCCCAGCCTGTAAATCTTTTTTCCTGGTTCCACAAACTTTGTCCATGTCTTACTAATATTAGGTTGTTCATTTCTTATCAAAAATAATATATGTTAATTTAATAATAACTTAGATATATGAACAAAATACTTAGTTTTTTAAAGCTAATTTTTTATGTCTCAGTAATATTTCTTATTATATTAAGCTTATTTCCTGGATCATTAATAGGTTTATGGGTTTATGGAGATTTGGGAAAACAGCCAAATCTAATTAATAACCCTTATGGAACGACAATTAATCATTTTATTTATTATTTTTATGTCTCATTATTGGGTTTTGTTCTTTATTTAAAAAGCAATAAAATTCAAAAAATCTTCTATGTATTAATATTTTTATCATTATTACTTGAAATATTACAATATTTTGTACCTAATCGAGCTTTTCAATTTGAAGATATGAGTGCTAATTTTCTAGGAGTATTAGTTGCTTATTCTGCTGTAAAGATTTATTTATTCTTTAATAAGATATGAATAAATTTGATGAAAGAAAAAAAAGTTTTGAAAAAAAATTTCAAGTAGATCAAGAATTACAATTTAAAATTCAATCCAGAAGCAATAAATATATAGCAGAATTTGTGAGTTTAAAATTAGGAAAAAATGAAAAAGAAAAAGAAAAATATATTAGTGAGATCATAAAAGCTGATATGGAAGAAAAGGGACAAGAAGATGTATTTCGTAAAGTTAAAAAAGATTTTCAATTAGCATCAATTAGTATAGAAGACTCAGAAATTAGAGATCAGATAGAAAAGGCATTATTACGTGCAAAAGAAGATTTTAAAAAATAAATTCACTTTTTTATTTATTTTAATTTTTTTAACTTCTTGTAGTTCTATCCCAAAATATCCAGAAAATGCCTGTAAAATTTTCGGACAAAATTATTTATGGTATAAATCGGCTAAAAAAAGTTCTGAAACTTATGGTGCACCAATTTCTATGATTTTGGCATTTGTAAATAAAGAATCAAGTTTTAATCGCTGGGCAAAACCTAAAAGAACTAAATTATTTAAAATTATTCCTTACAAGAGGCCATCAAGTTCATTTGGATATTCTCAAGCAGTTAATAAGACCTGGGAATTATATAAAAAAGAAACTAACAGTCCATTAGCACTTCGTAACAGATTTAAAGATTCAGCCATGTTTATTGGTTGGTATATAAAAAAAACTAATCAAATTAATAACATTTCTCTTAATGATGCCTATAACCAATATTTAAATTATTATTTAGGATGGGGCAATTATTCTAAAAAAGTTTATAAAACAGATAAAAAATCAATAATTTTTGCAAAAAAAGTATCACAGCAATCTAAAATTTATAAAAGACAACTAAAAGAATGTGAAAAAAATTTAAATAATAAATATATTATCTTTTAAGCTCTTTATTTAGTTGAATATCAATTGCATCAATTCGTTTAGTATTTTTTGTAAGTAGGACATACATTGTTGGTGTTACGTATAGTGTAAAAAATGTACTTATAAGCATGCCACCAAATATTGTTGCTCCAACAGCTAATCTACTGGCTTCGCCCGCTCCAGGACCTATATTACCGATTAATAAAGGTACCATTGCGATCATTGTGCTAAGTGAAGTCATAATGATAGCTCTAAATCTTCTTTTACATGCCTCCAAAACTGCACTTTGAACATTTTTACCACTTATTCTTAACTGATTTGCCCAATCCACTATTAAAATTGAATTTTTTGTTGAAATACCAATTAAAATTATCAACGCAATCTGAGAAAAAATATTTATACTTGAGTTGAATAACAAAATAAAAACTATTCCTCCAAATACGCTTAAAGGCACAGTTAACATAATTATAGCAGGGTGAATAAAACTATTAAAATTTGCCGCCATCACTAAAAATGCTGTTAACAAAGCAAGAGTAAATATAATTAATAGTTCATTGCTAGTTTCTTTTAATTCTTCTGATTTTCCTTTCCACTCTATTCTTGCCTCTGGAACATTTTTACTTACTACTTTTTCAAGATAGCTTATAGCTTGAGATAATGAATAATTTCCTAGTAGTCTCGCGCTAATAGTGACAGCACGTTGCCTATCATACCTAGCTAAAATCTTTGCAGATCCGACCTCTTTAAACTCAACCAAGTTAGCTAACGATATCAGTTTTCCTGTTGTATTTGATCTTACAAAAATTTTACCTAAACTTTCACTTCTTTTTCTATTTTCTATATCAGACTGTAAAATAATTGGATATTCCTTTCCTAGTTGATTGAATTTTGTGACCGTTTTTCCAGAAAATAATGTTTCTACTGTTTTTCCAATAGATTCAATGGAAACTCCCAGATCTTGAGCTTTTTTTCTATTTACAATTAATTTTAGCTCAGGTTTGTTCTTAGAATAGTCAGACTCTATTGCGGCTAAATTTTTATTTTTTCTTAACTCCATCATTATTATTTTTTGCCACTTTTCAAGCTCTTCATAACTTTTACCAAGTAAGACCATTTGAATAGGTTTATTGAAATTACTTACTCTAATAGATTGAGGTGAAATAGGAAATGCTAAAGCTTGTGGAACAGTTACAATTTTTCCTATAGCCTTTCTCATAATATTTTGTGCACTTTCATTTCTATCACTCCAATCCTCAAGTAGAGCAATTATGATGAAACTATTGTAAGATTTACTTGCTCTTCCAAAACCAGGCACTCTCATAATCATTCTTTTATAAGACTCTTTCTCACTTTTTACTAGTGGAGTGAGTCTTCTTTCTATTTCTTCAGCTTTATCAGACGTGTACTCAAATGAACTTCCTTCATCTGTTTTACCAATAACTAGATAAACCCCCCTATCTTCTTTGGGTAGCAATTCTTTGGGTGCAAAAATAAAAAGTAGTACAGAAGTAGCAATTAATAAAAACATAAAACCAACTATAATCTTATGTTTTATTATCCAATAATTTAAAGTTTCGGAGTAAAATTCAGAAAATAATTTGTAATACTTTTCAAATTTTAAAACAATTTTAGTTTTTCTGTTACTCTTGCTAAGAAACTTACTTCCTAACATTGGAGAAAGTGTTAAGGCCACGAATGAAGAGACAACTATTGCAAAAGTTAAAGATATCGCGGTCTCTTTAAAGAGAGTTCCGGATATTCCTTCAATAAAAATTAACGGTAAGAAAACAGCAACCAAAACTAGTGTTGTAGAAATAATCGCAAAAGTTATACTTTTTGAACCTTTAAAAGAAGCAACTAGTGGAGTTTCTCCATTCTCTACTCTATGGTAGATTGCATCAGTCATTATAACACTATCATCAGTTATTATTCCTATTGCTAGGATAAAACTTAGAAGCACAAAAATATTTATAGATAAATCAAATATCCAAAGTCCTAAAAAAGAACTAATTAAGCTTACGGGAAGTGCTACTGCCGGGACAATTACAGCTTTTAAATTACCTAGAAAAAGATAAATAATTATAACTACTAAAATAAAAGCAATGATTAAAGTTTTGTATACTTCTGAAATTGCAGCGTTAATGTAAGTTGCTCTATCAAAAGACACAGCTAACCTAAGACCATCTGGTAAATTTTTTTGAACTTCTTTTATTCGTTCTTTGACTTTTTTTGATAACTCTACTGTGGAAGCACCTGATTTTGCATATATTCCAATACCTACCACTTTATCATTGGACTCTCCAACTTTACTTATAGATTTAAAAAGAGTTTTTTCTGAAACTGGTCCATATTTAACTTCAGCAATATTTTCTAGTCTTATAACATTATTTTTATTTTTTTTTATAGGCAGTTGCTTAATGGATGATAAATCTTTGTATGCTTTATCAAGATTGATAGTTAAATCTATATTATTTGCTTCAAGACTCCCTGCAGGAAGACTTATATTTTCTTTTCTTAAAGACTGTTCGACTTCTTGAATAGTTAGGTCATTGGCTACTAGTTTAATTGGATCAATATAAACTCTTACACTTAATTCTCTAAGACCACCGACGAGTATTCTCCCAACACCTTTAACATTTGAAAAATTATCTACTAAATATCTTCTAGTATAATCTCCAATTTCTAAATCAGTCCAAGTAGAACTAGAAACACTTAACCACATACTAGTAGTAAAGCCAGCACTTTGTTTTAATATTTCTGGTGGTTTAGAATCTTCTGGTAAATTATCTGATACTCTTGAAACTCTATCTCTTATATCATTTGCAGCAGAATCTAAATCAATACTAGTTTCAAATTCGATTTTAATAGTACTTCTCCCATTTTCAGATATAGAATCTATATTTTTAATTCCTTCTGCTCCTCCTATTACATCTTCAATTATTTCAGTAATTTCGCTTGATATAACCTGCGCGCTAGCTCCTTGATAATCTACTTGCACTTGAACCACAGGGGGTTGGAGGCCTGAAGGCAGTTCTCTAACTGGTAATTTTGAAAAAACAAATAAACCAAATACTACAAGTATTGTAGATAAAACTATTGCAACTACAGGTCTTTTAATACTTAGTTCTGTTATATACATTTCAAAATTTATTATTTTTTATTTAATAATTGGCTTTATCTTCATGCCTGGCCTAACTTTTGTTAATCCTTCAGCTATTATTTTATCACCTTTCAATAATCCGTCTAAAATTTCGATGTTTCCTAAACTACGAACTCCTGTCTTAACTTCAATTTTTTTAATTATATTACCTTCGATTATTTTATAGATAAATTTTTTACTTCCTTCGTACATAATGCTTGTATCTGGGGCACTTAGCGATTGCTTATCATTATATAAAATTTCAATTTCTAAAAGAGAACCAGGAATTATTTCAGAATTTTCATTTTTGATTTGAGCTCTGGCCAAGATACTTCTAGTTTGAGCATCTACACGCGATGCAACTGATTGAATAATACCTTCATAAGTTTTATTTTTATAAGCTGAGAACTTTGCTTTGAGTTTTAGATTTTTTTTAAGGATTGCTGCATACACCTCTGGAATTTTTAAATCGCACAGTACTTTTCTTGAGTCGTCCAAAGTTAAAATTATTGTATTTTCTGAACCCAAACTGCTTCCACTAATTCCTCGTTTACCTAAAACACCTGCAAAAGGTGCATATATATTTTTATTTGTTAGTTTAGCAATAATATCTCCCTTTTTAGTTAGCATATCAAATTTGATTGGTTCTAAAAGTTCATTTTTTTTTATTTTATAAGAAATTGTTTTACTACTTAAAGAAGTACAATAACTTTCTATGGTTTGGCTAAAATTTTTATTATCTATAATCTCCACAATTACTCCTGGTGGGGGCCGCTTGGAAAATTTTTTCTTAAAGTATAGTCCAACCGAATAACGACCTACTACTATTATGGCGATAATTATAAAAAAACTTATAATTCCAATAGTTATTTTTTTTGATCTTTTCATTTATTTTTTTCCATACTCTGTCCAACTACCAATATATATTTTGGCCATATAATCATCATTTA
>MDSV01096588.1_pt1 | contig 13287 bp, 15 predicted proteins | sample 810851 | NCBI WGS metagenome assembly MDSV01 (sample SAMN05326640, study PRJNA326480) | marine metagenome | isolation source: seawater | place: Atlantic Ocean: North East | collected 2012 | reverse complement strand
TCTCCTATGGAATCAGGACCACCATTGCCAGCAGCGCAAATCACTAAAATAGAATTTTGTTCTGCTAAATTAATCGCATCTTGGAAACTACCACTATAGGGACAAGTCAAGCTCAGGTTTATTATATTAGCACCATTATTAATTGCATAGATAATCGCACTTACAATGGTTGATGTTAGTGTTACCTGAGAAGGACTCCCAAAAACTTTAATTGGTAGGATTTTTACATTTGGGGCTATTCCCTGCATTCCTTGACCATCTGCTGTCGCAGCAATAAGACTGGCAACTTGAGTGCCGTGACCATTAGCATCGTTAATAAGTGCATTATCATCAATAAAATTCCATCCAAAAAAATCATCGGTGTAATTATTGTTATCATCGTCTAAGCCACTAATACCATATAACTCAGAAACCTTAATGTGAAGATTATTACCAGAAAATTCTGAGTTATTTACCCAATTCAATCCTGAATCAATTACTGCTACAACAACAGAATTTTTTTGAAACCACTCATTTTCGTAAAAATTATTAGCGCTAGCCCAATTTATATCTATATTTTCAACACCAGATAAATTATTGACTGCTTGGCCAGTATTTTCGAGATAATATTGTTTATTAAAATCTGGTTCACTAGCAGGAAAAACTTGGATATTACTTTCTGCATATCTTACTTGAGTTAACACATTCAACTCTGAAATCATTAGCTCAATATCACCCTCATAGTAATAGAATCCACAATTCAATTCATTTATAAAATTCAAACGGTAGAGTTGGTATTCTCCTTCAAGGGAAACAATGGTCTCTTGCGTAATATTTTCTTGGTACCCAACTATTATGTTTATTTCTTCTGCATAAATCAATGAGGTAAAAAAGAATACTAAAGGTAAATAAATTTTGAAAAAAAAATGCATTAATGTAGAAATATTACATTGCCCTGAGAACTCAATGTAAAATTGGTAAATTAAGTATTAGAATTTCTAAAGATGGTCTGTTAAAGAATTATCGATAGAATGAAGGTTTAACCTCTTAATGCGAACTTTTTGATTAATTTGCAGCCATGCTATAATGCTAGCTTAAAATGGTACCCAGAGAGGGGGTCGAACCCTCACTCCCGGAGGAACCGGATTTTGAATCCGGCGCGTCTGCCAATTCCGCCATCTGGGCAAGTGATAGGCATTCTTGTAGGAACACCTTATTTTTGGCAAGACTAAGTTATCTGCGGATTGTGATTTCGCACGTCTCTCAAGTTGACTTGTGTAACTGAATCCTTTGAATAACCGTATGGGCAATTCATTTGGTTCTTTATTTCGCATTAGCACATGGGGTGAAAGCCATGGTGGAGGGATTGGCGTCGTTATCGATGGCTGCCCTCCCCGTTTGGCTATTAGCGAAGCAGATATACAGGAAGAATTAGACCGTCGCAAACCTGGTCAAAGTGACATAACGACTCCCCGTAAGGAATCAGATAAAGCGAAAATCGTATCTGGTGTCTACGAAGGAAAGACTCTAGGCACCCCTATTGCAATATACGTACCCAATGGAGATCATCGCCCTGAAGCTTATGCTGATATGAAAGATAAGTTTCGCCCTTCTCACGCTGATTTCACTTACCAAACTAAATTCGGAATACGCAATCACGAAGGCGGCGGACGCTCCTCAGCACGTGAGACAGTTGGCAGAGTTGCTGCAGGTGCCGTAGCTAAGAAATTATTAGCGACTTCAGGATCTGTTGAGATACGCGCTTACGTTAAGCGAATCCATACAATTGAAGCACCATCGCTGGAAGAATTTCCTACGCTTGAGGCGATTGAAGCGACTCCGGTCAGGTGCCCACACCCAGAGACCGCTGAAGCTATGATTGATTTCATTAAAGATAAACGTTCACAAGGCGATTCGGTTGGCGGCGTTATTGAATGTCGTGTTAAGAATCTCCCGGTTGGCTTAGGCGTTCCCGTATTTGATCGACTCGAGGCAGATTTAGCTAAAGCAATGCTGTCCTTACCGGCGACTAAAGGTTTTGAAGTCGGTAGCGGTTTTGAGGGCACCAAACTACTCGGCTCTGAGCATAATGATTCTTTTGTTACAAAAGACGGCTCTGTAGGCACGGCAACGAACCGCTCCGGAGGTGTCCAAGGCGGTATTAGCAATGGCGAAGAATTAATCTTCCGCGTCGCTTTTAAGCCTACTGCAACCATTATGCAGAAACAAGATACTGTCGATAAGGATGGTAAGACTGCTGAATTAGTAGGCCGCGGACGCCACGATCCTTGTGTACTGCCAAGAGCCGCACCTATTGTTGAAGCAATGACTTCACTTGTTTTAGTGGATCATTGGATGCGAGACAAAGCTCAGTGCGATAGCTTTAAGCTATAAGGCGCTTAAACTGTTCTCATGTCCAGTAGTTCTAGCGATAGTCCAAGGGTCTACCTTATTATAGGCCCTAATGATTCTGGACGTAGAGCCCTTCTACTCGATTTTATACTCGATGCGCAGGACTTAGGTTTAGGGTCGGTTCTTTATTTCAAGCATACCTTAGAAAACCCCAATAGCTATGATTCAAAACTAGCTAAAGTGCATCACCTTGATCAAGTGTATTGGTCGATTATGAACTGCAAAATAAAACACGAAAAAATTACCCAAAGAGCCGATACTGTATTTTTTGTAGCTCCTAGTAATGTAGATCCATCAGATGTAATTGAAGCCTTAAAGGGGTGGCTCACTAAGAATAATTGCCAGTTAACACGTATTATCACTATGGCACACTGTGATTTAATTAATGAAAATCCTACAGTAAAGCTTTGGTATGAGGCCTGCATGCATTTCTCGGATATTGTATTACTTAATCGGCGTACGGGTCTGAACCCTAAATGGGTGGGAGACTTCACAAAGAAATACGCTAAACAGTTCCACCCTACTCGCTTTATATTAGTCAAAAAAGATAAAGTAGATAATCCTGCAGATGTGCTCGATGGTCGTTCATATAGAAACTCACTTTATTTTGATACCCTAATACCCATCGAAGAAGATGAATTTGAAGATGGTTTACCAACAGATGTTATGCCAGATATTTACCTCGAAAGATTGGAAAATGGTAAACGTAGTAAGCCTATTCCTACATTCGACAACTAAGTGTTACCTGCTTTTAATAAATAATGGGGTGGAAGACGGGACTCGAACCCGCGACCCTCGGTACCACAAACCGATGCTCTAACCAACTGAGCTACATCCACCATAAAGTGTTTTGCCCCCATTTATCCGAAATATAATTACATAGAACTGAATTATCTTTTGCGTCAAGCCCACTATTTTTCAAATAGATACAAATCTTGTAATTAAAAATATAGTTACTTTTTATAATTTCCTAGGTGCATTTTCGATTATTGTAATTACTCGCTATATCTATTAATATGGTATGTTCAATTGTTTGTTTTTGATACGAAGAATATATCCTCCTCACATATACTATATCGCTTTAAATATACCAATTGTGTGTTGCATGTAGCTGCTTTAACTCAATAAAAAAAGCGAGGGGTAAACCTCGCTTTTAAAAGAAAATCTAATTTTGAAAAATTATTTTCTGCGTTTTAATGCTACAAATAAGAATGCAGCAAAACCAGCCATAAGTGCGTATGTTGATGGCTCAGGTACTACTTCTGCTTCTAAAGATAGCTCATCAATACCATGTGTTGTCATTTGGTAGTGTCTGAAAGAAGAGAAACTATTAACGCCCTGTATTTGAACACCAACTTGTCTGTTGAATGTAACACCTGCTGTAATAGCAATACTTGTTTCCGAACCGACAGTGTCGATATCTTGCCAAGCGCCAAATACATAAGCTCCACCAGAAGCAGTCTTAAGCGTTCTCCACTTTGCTGAGGCACTAATTGACTCAGGTGTTAAGTAGAAATATTGTCCACCTTGTGAGTAATTTGGGCCGAATGGTACAAGCCAAGCAGCAGCATTAGCTGAATTAGCATGACCACGTTTATAAATGCTTGTTCCTGCAACGCCTTGCACGGTTCCTTGTGCAAAAACATCTGCAGATGCAAATGCATTGTAACTAACTATGTCACCATCTGAAGGAGGTGTCATGTTAATTGTACTAGCCCAAGCTGTTGGGCTTTGTGAGTTTGTACTAGTTACTATACTAACACCATGAAGTGATGCTGCAGTAAATATCAAACTAGTTAATAATAATAGTTTTTTCATAAGGGTATGAAGGGTTTATTTATTGAAATAGAGTCTCATTATTAATTAACATTTTTATTTGTCAATTTTTTAATAAATTTATTAATTATAATAATGAAGTAGTCGTAATTACTGAAGATAACAACTATTTATACCGTATTTCAACTAGGATATATACATTTGTATACCTATTATTGCATGCATAACTCAAAAGTATAATATAAAAATGATTTAAATTAAAATATTATGAATGTACTTAATATAGTCTCACAAACAATAATTTTATGCAACACAGCACAGTACTATTTGACCTTGATGGCACATTAATTGATCAATTTACAGCGATTCATAAATCCGTAAATCATGTTCGCAATGAATTAGGTCTATCACCAGCTAATTACGATACAGTTAAAACAGCCGTAGGAGGTTCAGTTAGCATTACATTAAAGAGACTCTTTAAAGATGCTGAACTTGAAACCACCTTGCCTATTTTTAAAGAACACTTTGAGAAAATTATGATGGAGGATGTATTTGTATTACCAGGCATCCTACCATTTCTCGATCATCTTAAACAACAATCTGTTCAAATAGGCGTTTTAACAAATAAGATAGGATCTCATGCCCGAGCTACTTTAGATTATCTAGGGATTAGTAGTTATTTTAAATGTATAGCTGGAGTTGGAGATACTGATTTCAGAAAACCTGATTATAAGTTCACCGAATATATATTAGATCAAATGGAAGCGGATCAATCCAATACCTGCCTGATTGGTGATTCGCCATTTGACTGGGAAACTGGTATAGAATCTGATTTAGTGGTCTATCTAGTGGCTTCTGGTACACATAATGTTGAAAAGCTTAAGGATGACACAGAATCACCGTATATATATGATGATATTTTTACTTTAGCCCGCGAACATTTCGATGTAGATTTGAAAGTATATGAATAAGTTAACTCTACCAGATGCCGTACTTTGGGATATGGACGGCACTTTGATTGATCAAACTGCTTCTATCCTTCGCTGTTATGGCGAAGTCATTTCAAAATTCGGTTACCCAATCCCTGACCCACAAGCAATTAAGCGAAGTCTTGGTGGCCCCCTGTCAGAAACATTAGCTGAATTCCTCCCTGCTGAGAAGGTAGAAGCATCTAAAATATATTTCAAGGAGCTATTCCCTGAATATATGTTTGAAGGGATGGTTGTTTTACCGGGTGCGACAGATTTAATTAAAAAGCTACACCATCACCAGATACAGCAGGCGATCCTTACGAATAAACAAGGAGATAATGCACGCCGTGTAATGAAAAAAACACAGTTTGATCAATTTATAGATGTTTGTGTGGGAAATGGAGATAATCCCTACGCTAAGCCCGATAGCCTATTCACAAAAGCCGTCACCGATCAACTAACTCAACCCTTAGATAATATAGTACTAATCGGCGACTCACCCACGGATGCCTTAACTGCCCTGAATGCTGGACATACTTGCTATGGCGTTTGCACAGGATCGTATTCTCTACAAGAGCTCAAGGAAGCTGGAGCAGCAGAGGTATTCTCAAGTATAAGTGAAATATCAGAATACTGGAGACTATGATAATAACTACCGCGTTTTAAGGAATTTATCAGTTTTATGATGAATGCTTTTAGAGCGATCAAACTCATTTACAAAGTCTCTGAAGAAGTACAAAACCTCCCATGCCTTCTTCCCGCGTAACAACTTTTGGTAAACTAGGCCTAAGGACTGAGCTGAGTTGTAGTATAGAGGGTTGATTCTATAAATCCCAAGATTGATCATCTCGATACGGGCGTTGACCAATTGTATCACGTCAGGATTACTACGGTGCAACCAAAGCTTATGATAGTTAATGTCGTTTGAAGGAATTCCTTCGATTCGTACATTAGTAAAATCAATTAATGAATCTAACCACTCTTCTGAAGTCTCCATAGTTTCGAATTGACCTTTTCTATATTTATGGAGGGACTGTACCAATTTGTTCAATAAGTCCAAAGAAGAGAATGTTTCTGCCATATAATATACCTTTAATTGCTGATAAAATCTTTGCGAAACATCTACCCCTTTTAAGCTATCAAATATGAGCCCTTTTTTAATAGCCTCGCTTAAATTAAGTGATTTAAAATAGCGCCATAAGATATAGCTTTGAGGCGTATTGATAGAATTTGCATCAAGAAAGCCACTACTGAATAAGTTCGAGTCCACTGTTTTTAGTCTTTCAACCGAAATTGCTCTGAGCATTGTTGGCTTTAGTTTATAATAAATATCCGAGGACAAACACTGTATAATCCAAGAAGCAATTGGTTTTGAATTGAAGGATTCATAGCCGAGATATGAATAGCTGAATGAAGTAAGGAATGCTGCGGTAATACCTTCAAGGGTTTTTTCAAGGCTTAATGAGGAATTCCAGTTCAAGGTGAGCGTAACGAAGCCGAGTGAATTTATCTGTAAATCATAGTATTTTAGTGAATCTAATTTCACTAACTGAATTAGGATTTTTCTTGGGAGCGCAGCAAAAGTACCTTGGCTTTTAACTGATATTTCGTCGAAAAGTATCTCCTGGGAGAAAGTGGCTAACTCATCAACATAATGAACTGATTTAATATCAGAACCAACCACTTCAAAATAATCACTTTCAGCAGAATAAATAGCTTCGGAAGGATATGAAAGATCTAAATTTATGCTAGAATTTGGAGTATCTCCATAGATTGGCGTACAAAAGCATAAGGCAACGATGCCAAAGACATCCATTCTAAACCGATTGTAATTATAGGCTCTGCCGCATCCTACTTGACCTTCAAATGCGCTCATTAAATTCTGCCGATTAAGAGGCGTCCCTGGATCCTCTAACATCTAAATGATAAAAATAGGCAGTTGTTTGAGTTAAGGCTAAAAACAAGGTCGTAAATATCGCAAATCCATAAAGGGGCATAAGAAGGTGGTAAATGCCGTAACAGCTGAAAAATAGTATAAGCTGTGAAGGAAATAGGAGCCGAGACATATTTAATATTAGCTTTAGGTTAAAAAGCTTACGATAGTCATAACCTGTTTGATAACGATAATAAGCTGAGGCAAATATGGCCACTGCGATCACTGTAATAATAGCTAATACTACCTTTAATAAGGCGTCCATTCCAACCGGTAGCAAAATGGTCTTAACCCCAAAGCCAATCAAGACAGGCAATAGGACGAAAGCGGTAGCGATTAAAGTCAGACGAATTCCTTCATTGAATAATTCTGGTAAATCACCCCACTCTGGGAAGATTAGATTTCCAGTGGAATGCAGGTTTCTCGTAAAACGGGCTAGGAATCCAAAGGCGAAAAAATGAAGGATTGGAATAAAGCAAAGCAAGCCACCGACTATTAAAGTTGTGAAAAGTTTTGGATGACGAATTAATCGTGTGAATATAGTTTCAAAATTAGGCATATATGTTTAATTTAAAAAACATCTTATGATTACTAAAACTATTGAACTTATTCAACCCTTAAAGGAATCAATAGAGCGAGAGATTGACCTTCTTTTGCCTAAGGAAGCAATTAGACCTTCTAAGCTTCATTCTGCTATGCGTTATTCACTCTTAAACGGTGGAAAACGTGCTAGGGGTCTTCTATTATTACTCTCTTCTAAAGTATTCCCATCAAAACTTAATGCGCTCCCATCTGCAGTAGCGCTAGAATGCATACAAGCTTATTCTCTGATTCATGACGATTTGCCGGCAATGGATGATAGTCCTTTGAGACGTAACAAACCTTCATGCCATGTTCAGTACGATGAAGCGACTGCGATATTAGCCGGTGATGCCTTATTGACAGAAGCCTTTAATATCTTAGCCGAAGAGTATAAAGAATATCCAAAAATTGCTTTAAAATTAATTCAAGAATTATCAGCTGCATCCGGTAGCCAAGGTATGATTGCTGGGCAACAAGAAGATATTCAAAACGAAGGTCAACCTATTGATGCTACAACTTTAGAATTCATACATAAAAATAAGACCGCACGGCTCATACAAGCTGCCATCAACATGGGCTTTATCTTATGTGAATTGGATAGCGAAATAATGGCCTTAAGCCACGAATTAGGCTTAAACCTTGGTAGGGCTTTTCAGTATAAAGACGACCTACTCGACGTACAATCTAACAGCGAAATACTAGGTAAGCCCACGAACTCTGATCAAGCTTCCGATAAGCTAAGCGCCGTAAAAGTATACGGTTTAGAGGCTACTCAAATAAAGGTCGATACCTGCATGAAAGCCGCCGAAAATACTTTGAAGCAAATTGGAGGCGAGACGGACCTGTTGGAAAATTATATAAAACTTCTCTCGCAAAGAGATTCTTAATTGCTTAAGGTTCAGTGAAGCTTAAAAATGAATTTTATTTTCTTTGTGCAGCAGCTCAGCTATTTGGATCGCATTTAAAGCTGCCCCCTTCCATAGCTGATCACCCACTACCCAGAAAGACAGGGCATTTTTCAGAACTGATGTGGCTCGAATTCTGCCAACTCCACAAGGAATTCTTTGGGAGTAGTCTAAAGGCATCGGATATTTAAGCGCTTGGGGGTCATCGACTAATTCTACATTTTCGAACGCTTCGATAGCCTGGCGTGCATGAGCCACATCTACAACCTTTTCAAAGGAAGCAGTGATTGAAATAGAATGGGCTCTTTTTACCGGTACACGCACACAAGTACAGCTTACCTTAAGTTCACTCAAATCCAAAATCTTTTGACTCTCATTGAGTAATTTTAACTCTTCAAGAGTATTACCATCTTCATCGAAACTATCGACGTGCGGAATAACATTAAATGCAATGGGGTGTGGATAAACTTTAGGTTCATAAGTTTTACCTTTTGACCAATCATGCAATTGATCTTCTAGCTCCCTCAGTGCTTCAGCACCACTTCCCGATACCGCCTGGTAAGTGGAAGCAATCAGACTATTCAGGCCGAAAGCTTTGTGCAAAGGATAAAGCCCCATTAAGGCAATGGCTGTTGAGCAGTTAGGATTAGATATAATTCCGCTATGGTTAAGGGCTGCATCTGGGTTGATTTCTGGAACGACCAAAGGAACGCTTGGATCCATACGATAAGCTGAGCTATTATCAATGACTAGACATCCTGCTGCCTGAGCTATCGGCGCAAAATGTTCTGATTGATCCCCTCCCGCACTAAAAATACAGAGATCTAAGTTATCAAAACTAGACTCATCTGTAGCCTCAATTGTCCATGTATCCTCTCGATAGGATTGTTTTTTTCCAGCTGAGCGGCTAGATGCCAATAACCTAAGCTCAGAAAAAGGAAATTCGCGTTCGTATAATAAACGAATGATTTCTTGTCCAACTGCACCAGTTGCTCCTAGTATGCCTACTTTGTATGTCATTTGATTCTATAAATAGTGAGATAGATAATTTTGTGCAAAGCTGTGTTGCCTTGTCAATAATACCTAGTACTCAAAGAATAATAATTTCCATACAGAGGCAAAGACTTTTCCTTATAAATGATGACTCTATTTTAAAAAAATACGTTATCTCGACCTCCCAAAGGCCCCCTTCTTGCCTTGAGAATTCATTCGGAACTCCGACTGGGCTTCACAAAATTGCAGATAAAATTGGTTCAGATGAACCAAAGGGGACTGTCTTTAAAGCAAGAGTACCCCAAGGATATACTTTCTCAGATGCAAGTGCTGATGAAGCGAAGCTAAATTTAATCACTTCAAGGATACTAAGAATTAAAGGATTGGACCCCTCTTTAAACTCTGGAAAATTAAAGGATAGCTATAATCGCTATATTTATATTCACGGTACTAACCATGAGTCAAAGCTTGGCACTCCATTCAGTGATGGATGCATTGAGATTGCAAACATAGATATCATTGAATTGTTTGATTTGGTTAGCGCGAATACCATGATTTGGATCGAGTAATACTTTCTTGTGATCGTTTATAACGGTTCAAGAACCCAAACGAAAAACCATCGTAAAAGTCTGCTTCTTACCTAAAGGCGCTGGCCTAAAAGCACCTATTTTATCGAATATTGATTCTATAGATTGATCAAAAGAAACACTGCCTGACGACTTGATAATTTTAAAACTTTGTATGACCCCATTGCCTAGGACCGTAAACTGTACTTTGATTTGGGTGTTAGGCGATATCTGTGATCTAGGTTTATCCCAATAGTTATTTATGGTTTTATAAATATATTGTGAATATGCTTCTAGTACCTTTCTGTTTTGTGCTGGCTTTGACGGTTCTGCCTCCGAAGATACTTGTGGTACAAATCTAGGTAGCACTTCTGCCTTATGCTTAACTGGACTGTCTTCTTTTTGCTGACTCGTAGGGTTGTTTTTTAAAAATGTTTCATAATCCATAACCTTGGACTTTATTTGCAAATGGGGAACTTCATCCCGAGATTCAGATTTAGATACAGGAATGCTCTCTTGAGATTCATCGTTAATTTCGGTGAGTTCAAAAACATGAACTTTATCGACACTTCGGCATGATTTGATCACGAGCAAAAAGAGCATAGCTAAAAATATTAAACCATGAAGCAATAAAGATACTGAAATGCTCGGTTTAGATTTTAGAAAACGAAAGATCATTTAACTTCAGTATCTAGGCTAATTTTAGTTAAATTATTTTGCTTAACATAGTCGATTAGCTGGACGACTCGGTCATATTTCAAATTCTTATGTGCCCTTATTCTAATGACTGGAGTCTGTGGCAGCCTAGAAAATTCTTCCAAGCGTTTGTAAAGGCTTTTGTCACTTAAGGGTTCTTTACCCAAAAAAAATGCACCTTTAGCATCTATCGTGATCAGCTGAAAATCAGTTGGTAAATCACTTTGTTTTTTTGCAGATTCACTAGGGAGGTCTATAGGAATGGTCTGCTCCAATAAGGGTGTGGCGATCATAAATATAATCAACAATGCGAAGGCTAAATCAATCAATGGGGTTACATTGATTTCCGTCAGCGCACTTAAGCGATTCTTTTTATGAAATTTACCCCTTCTTCTCACAATTTAAATCAGTTATTTAGGGTTCTCGCCTCTAACTCAATGCGATCGGAAATTGTACTAGCAAAATTCTCTAATTCTATAATTGAAATCTTGGTATTTTGAAGGAGGTAATTATAACCGAAAACCGAAGGAATCGCTACAAGCAGACCGCACACTGTTGTAAGTAGAGCGCCGGCTACACCAGGCGCTAACGATTGTAAACTAGCACTATTCCCATAGGACATAGCACCAAAGGCATCCATAACACCCCATACGGTCCCTAAAAGTCCTAAAAAAGGAGCCCCAGCGACAATCGATCCAAGCAAAACCATTTTTGATTCATACTGCAAGGTTTGATCGGCAACTGAGCGGGCGATGGCATTTTCAACGTGTCCCATTAGTAAGTCTAGTTCTCCCTTTAGTTCATTTTCAGCAACGGATCCATAGCGGGCATAAGCCTTAAGCGCGAATAATGTGACGCTCGCATGAGGGCCTTGGCTTGTAGATAAAGCTCCAATGTCTAACTTTAAAACACCACTTGCTTTGTTCAAATCAAGCTGATGACGGGTATTAAGACTATTTAAGCGTTTAATATCCAGCAATTTGCCTATAATAACCGACCATGCTATAATACTGCATATTAATAGCACTAAGACGATAAACTTACCCGCGGTATTAGATTGAGCGAAATAATTAATTAATGATGCCTGATGCGTTATTATATTACTAGCATCAATAAAAATAGGATAATTCATAAAATTCAAAAATAGACTCGATTTGTTAGGAAAAGCTGAGCAAATTGAAAACTTACTCTCCCTTTAATAAATTAATATGATAGTAGTTCCATCAGTTAAAGAAGAAATTTCACTCGCTCAGAAAAATTCATCTCTGAAGAAAGCATTTGTTGGCTTCGATGGTTTTGTTGATAAAATCGTATCGCCTATCCATAAAGTTGATTTTGAAAACGACTGCCATGAATTGATTCCTACGATAACTGACTTTGCTGACCGCATAAAATCTGCCGCAGGGAAAAGTGCTAACGTTGAGTTATTTCAGAAGATTGAAAAACTAGGCGGCAACGGACCAATCATGGCCAATGCACAGATGGCACTCGGCTTAGACGTGCGCTACATGGGCGCGTTGGGACATCCACACATTCATCCGGTGTTTCAAGAATTTAGTAAGTCTACAAGTGCTATATCTCTAACTAATCCGGGGATTACTAATGCTTTAGAATTTGAAGACGGCAAAATTATGCTCGGCACAATGCAGAGCCTAAAAGACGTAAACTATGATGAAATCATCTCGACGATTGGTGAAGAAGCTTTGATCGAAATTTTTGATCGCTCCGATGTTATCTCTATGGTCAATTGGACGATGTTACTGAACCTTACCGATGTTTTCAGATCACTTATTGCGAATATTCTCCCTAATCTAACTACAAAAAAGTACTTTTTCTTTGATTTAGCCGATCCCGAGAAAAGAACTGCGAAAGAAATTAATGAAATACTTCAATTATTAAAATCTTTCGAACCCTTTGGCAAAGTAATCTTAGGATTGAATTTGAGGGAATCGACTCAGGTAGCCGAAATACTAGGCTTAGATTCAAATGATTCCGATCTATCCTTGAGAGCTCAAAACATCAAAGATTCTCTAGCCATTAATTGCGTGGTCGTTCATCCGGTAAGTTCAGCACATTGTGCCTCAGATGAAGGTCGTTTCAGCTTTGAGGGCCCTTATTGTGAAAAGCCTAAAATTACAACCGGTGGCGGTGATCATTTTAATGCAGGTTTTGTTACGGCTAAATTGATCGGTCTTACCGATAGCGCAGCATTAGTCGTCGCTGTTTCAACCTCTGGTTATTATGTTAGAACGGCTGTCAGTCCTTCATTTGATAATCTAATTGAGTTTATCGATTCTTTTTAATTAAATTGTTGGTTTTATATTGTAGCTTCGTACAGATACAGTAACTTAAAATAAGATTTGTGAGCGGAGAACTAATAACTTTTGAAGGCAGCGAAGGTTGCGGAAAAACAACCCAAATAGCCATGCTAGCTAAGCGCTTAGAGGCTCAAGGTAAAACCGTTAGAATCACTC
>MDSV01174521.1_pt1 | contig 13288 bp, 14 predicted proteins | sample 810851 | NCBI WGS metagenome assembly MDSV01 (sample SAMN05326640, study PRJNA326480) | marine metagenome | isolation source: seawater | place: Atlantic Ocean: North East | collected 2012 | reverse complement strand
TTGTTCATTACGCCATTTCATTATATCATACTTATCCACACTCCTTATAGGAAGCATGGTAATCTTATTGTTTTGATAAATCTGTTTATTAGGTAAGCATTTATAAATTTTCATCAGCAGCGAATATTGATTCCTGAATTTTGTATTTGAGCGCGAGTTTGAATAAAATTTTGATCCTGTAAAGCGAAAAATGTTCCAGCTGACACGCCACTTACATCTGTTTCTAGAAGCCCCTCTGTGAAATGTTGACTCAAACCGCAGCCACCTGAAATTACAACTGGAATTTTGACTAATTCCTGTAACATTGCACCATAATGTATATCTAGTCCTGTTCGACTCCCATCTTTATCTATGGAACATACAAGTAGTTCCCCCGCCCCCAGAGCTTCAGCTTTTTTCGCCCAATCTAATAGATTAACTCCAGTATCTTTTTTCCCATTTTGGATATATACTTTAGCCTCTCCAGAAAGTGAGACTCTATAGTCTATGCTAACAACTATTGTAGAAGTCCCGAAATTATGAGAGGCTTCTTGAATTAGGGTTGGGTTTTCAAAAGCATGAGTGTTTAATGCTATTTTATCGGCCCCACTAGACAATAGCTGCCTTATTTTATCTATAGAATCTATACCTCCTCCCATAGTTAATGGCATAAATATTTCGTCGGCTATGGCATTGGCAATACCCTTAAGCTCCTCAAAATGAATATTATTATCTATTTTTAAAATAGTTAGTTCATCTGCAATTTGATCTTGAAAAATTTTAGACTGAGACACCACTTCACCGATCTGAGTTGGATTAGAAAAGGATTTGGTCCTTACTACAACATTTTGAGAATTCTGGTAACCCCCCTTTTGCAATAACAATTTTGGTATTAGTCTTTTTTTGGCCATCTTTACATCATCAAAAAATTCTCCAATAACTTTAATCCGTTTTCCTGGCTTTTCTCAGGATGAAATTGAGTAGCAATAATGTTCTCTTTTTTGATTGCTGCTACTACTTTGTCATTTCCCATATCATAGGTCGCCAAACAATACTTATTGTCATTTAACTTCAAATGAAAAGAATGCACAAAATAAAAATCTGAAAGATTAGAAATTCCTTCGAAAAGTGCATCTTTTTTTATTTCAATAGACTCCCACCCAATATTAGGTAATTCTCTTCTACCATGAACTTGAGGCAATTCAACTACTTCTCCTTGAATCCAAGACAAACCAGAATGAATCCCAAACTCATTACTCGATTGAGCCATTAATTGAAGTCCTAAACATATTCCCAAAGTTGGTTTTCGATGAATTAATACATGGGTGTTTAAAATTTGATTCAACTTTTTTTGATTAATGAGCTCCATCCCTCTTTCAAAAGCACCAACACCCGGCAATACAATATGAGAGACTCTTTCAAAATCAGTTTCTTCTTTACAAAGAATTGCTTCATGCCCTAAATATTCGAAAGCACTCTTGACTGATTTTACATTTCCAAGTCCATAATGAACAATTCCAACTAGCATCTAATGTCCTTTTTTCCAACGATCAATCTGCTTTTTTGCTTCCTCCGGTTCCATCTTTCCATCTGTTGACCAACTATTAAAGTCGGGAAGTTTTTCGCCCAACTGATGTTCAACTGATTTAATCTTCCATGGAGAAACAGCATGCTTTTGGGTTATTTCATAGAACTGCTCCTTAGTAATACCCACTAACTTTAAAAAAATCTCTAGGCTTGGTGGTTCTTTCCCTTCAAAATCTTTGATCATTTTTTCACCAGCGGCTCGATCCATTCGTTCATTTCGTATATCTAATGTGGCTAAGTGTGTTGGACGTGTGTAGCCACGTTTTAAATATTTAATATAATCTCGTACTCCTTGCATATAGCACTCTATTTTTTCATAATTGTACTGCTCTGGAACATTTTCAACCAGGTCCCCTCTCCAGTCTAATTTCTCAATTATAATTTTTGATTGTTTTTTGACATCCCATGGAATATAGGAGCCTAAACAAACAGATCGGTACTTGAGTTTTCTTAAATCCTTAATTGATGGATAACTATAAGGTTTAAAATCTCTAGGATCCAAATCTTCTCCTAAACGAATAGCCATATCCACTGCTGATATTCCAAGGTTTACAAAGCGATTAAACCGCTTTTCATCAACTTCTTCGACTTTATCATAGCTGTAATAAGAAGTATATTCAGCAGAAGGTTCCCCCCAAAAAATCAAAGGAATATTAAATTTAATTGCAATATGCATGGGGTAAGAAAAGATTCCTGTATGACAGTGCCAGCAAAAATCTCCTTTTTCCAAAAAACTTTGAAGCATCAATTTTTGAACAACCTTCCAATTTGGTGTAAATGAAATAAAGTCAACCCCTAAATTACGTAAAACTCTTGTAGTATTTTGATTGAGATTTGGACGTAGAAATCCATGATCAAATCTAACTACCAGTGGCTTAAGCTTATATTTTTTAACTAAATAGTACAAAGTCCAAGTGCTATCTTTTCCTCCACTGAATGGGACTAAACAATCATAATCATTTTTCCCTCGGTACTGCTCAACTAACTGATCAAGATCGCGGTGTTTTGCCTCCCAATCTATTTTTTCATTTTTATATTTATTCTGTTGGCAAATATTACATAATCCCTCATTGTCAAAAGTTATACTTTCGTGGGTTTCTGGCAATAAGCATTTTTTGCACCGTTTTAATTCGTCCATAGTTTCAGTTTAATCTATTAAAACCTGAATGAACTACAGGTACTTCTAGTAAATCTTTAATTCTCATATTTCCCTTTTCACACTCTGATATTTTATAAAATACATCGTCTAGGTCACTTATGTAAGTATTTAATATTTTTTCACTATGAGCCGTGGAGGCGTAAAATATAGTTCCTGCTAGATAACCTTTCGTGAGCATTTCTTGAGCAATTAATGTTTTATATTCTAAATGATTTGAACTCAAAAAAAGTAAAGAGGAAAGAGCAGGAATACCATTAATTTGAATTTTTAAATTATACTTCGAAGCAAGGGATTGCCATCCTGCACGCATCTTGTTGCCTTGATTAGTAATTATCTCCCATGACCTTATCTCCTTCATTACTTTTAAAGTCTCCAGTGCAGCAGAAGGACCTACTCTCTCTGTCCAAAAAGTACTACTGATGAATGTTTTCTGTGATGCCTCCATCACCTCCTCTTTCCCTACAACAGCTGTGATCGCGTATCCATTACCAAGAGCTTTACCGTAAATAATCATGTCGGGGACTACATTATATTTTTGATAAATCCCACCATAGGTTTCTCGAAATCCAGACGTACACTCATCAAAAACTAATACAATTCCTTTTTTTGTGGCCAAATTACGAACCTTTTGAAGAAAATCATTATTGGGCCCAAAGTTTCGAACTACTTCCATTTTAATAACTCCTATGTCATGCTGAGTGACTATTTCTAAAAGCTCATTGAAATTATTGTATTGAAAAGGAAAAACAGTATCCTTCAAACTGGAGGGAACTCCAGCTGGACTAAGTCCAGATATCAGGTGCCCTGAAAGATTATCTAATGAATTATGATTTGCGGAAAGATACCAATCGTGCCAACCATGGTAACCACAAAAAGCAACTTTCTCTTTTCCACTAGCAACACGAGCAATTCGAATAGCAATTGAATTTGCTTCACCTCCAGTTCTTGCAAACCTAACTTTAGATGCCCATGGGTTCAATTCAATTAATTTTTCTGCTAAATAAACCTCTTCAGGGGCATTCAAAGTACTCATGTTACCTTTCAACACTTTACTTATTACAGCTTCATCTACTTTTTGATTTCCATAACCAAGAGTATTCGTTCCTATACCCATTATAGACATATCAACATACTTATTATCATCCAAGTCCCAAACATAGCAATCCTTTGATTTTGTAAAGTAGGAAGGCCACTTTATGGGCAAGTGCATCTCTGGTCTTTTTGACAAGAGCATTACTCCTCCTGGAATTAAGGTTTTAGCTTTTTTATATAAACGTTGCCCTTTATTTATCATTTTCTAAAGATTTAATATAACCCTCGTTTCTCTTAATTTGATTATTAAGTAGGCCCAATTGCTTACTACTATAAATATCGGAATACGATTTCCACGATAAATCAGTACCTCCATATTCAACTAACAATTGAATAATTTTAAGATCACTCTCATAATCCACAGTCATTCGAATATCAGAATAATCTCCAGAAAGATTATCAAAATTATCGGCTTTGAATAATGATCGTCCGTAATAGGAAGAGTTTTGATACATATATGGAGTTACATGCTCCCGTTCTGAATTTAAATCCGCTTTTTCACACACTTTTTCAAGAGCTTCAAAAGAAAATATTTCAATGTCTTGACCATCCGGATACATTGGATCTAGGGTATTGGAAAGATAATCTAGTTCACTCCCCTCGAATTCATCAACTAGAGTGTCTATAAGTTCTGGGTCAATTAAAGGACAATCTCCTGTAATCCTAATAATAATATCAGCCTTGTTTTTTAAAGCCGCTTGATAGTACCTGTCTAAAACGTCCTCTAAGGACCCTCTATAAGTTTTAACTTTAGATTTAATTGCTATTTCTTCCACAAAATCATCTGAGGGATTAGTTGAGGTAGCTACAATTACTTTGTCAATCTTTTGAGCCTTTTTAACTCTTTTAATCAATAGCCCCAACAAAGTTTCATCACCAATCTTTTGTACTACTTTATTTGGAAATCTTGAAGAACTTGTTCTTGCTTGAATAATAATATGTTTCTTTTTGATTACCAATTTGTTGGGTTTAGAAGATTTTTTTGAATATTATCAAATCTGTAATCAAAAGGTTTAATGTTTCCATCATATGAATTATAGCAATCTATCAGTTCTAGAAGTTGATTCGGTTTCTCAACACCTATAATCAATTTATCAATCCATTTATTATGTAAAACAAAATGAAGGGCATTCTCGATTATTTCTCTTGTATCGTTATTACAAAAATCCATAAATACTTTCATTGGATTAACCAGTAATTCAATTTTTTTTGGAATTTCAGAAAGTTTCAAAAAAAATAACCCCTGAAGAAAAAGGGATCTAGAATGAACTTCAATACCTAAATTTTTAAATTCTGGCAATACGTCATCAAATTTTCTGTCAAATATATTGTAGGGAATTTGAATGACATCAGGAATAATATTAAGTTTAAAAAATTTATAAGCCTCATGAGGTGTATAAATAGAAACTCCTATTTTAGATTTATTACTCTGTTTAAAGTATTGCAATTCTTCCCAGTGTCTGGGATAGTCAAAAAGACTTTTTGAATTATGAACTAAAACAGTGTCTAATTCTTCACCTTCAAATTCTGAACATAGTTTTTGAAGTTTTAATTTAGTTTTTAATGGATCTCCCAAAGAAAGCTTAGTTATAATTTTAATCCCTCGAGATTTAACAAGTTTATGAGAAGCTCCATAAGTATAAGCTGTGTCGCAATAATTGATTCCATTATTTTTACAAATCATAAACAACTGATCAATTTCTTTAGCATTAGGAATACCCGTCTTGTTAGCTATTCCATAATTTAAACCTAGTTGAGCTGTTCCTAAGATTAGTCTCATCATGACTATTTAAATAAAGTCATTCGAATTTCATCGTAAAAGACTCCTTTGTGTACTTTGTGTTCTTTATAAATACCCTCTTTTACAAACCCCAAAGCTTTATATAGCTTAACCGCTCTTGAATTATCCTTCAAAACCCCAAGATTTATTTTTCTCAATTTCAAAGTTTCGAAGCAATACATCAATACTTTTTTTGAGGCTTCTTTTGCATAACCTTTACCCCATGAGTCTTTATCTCCCATCATAATTCCATATTCACCATATCCGTGTTTAGAAGTAATTGGATCTATTTTAATGTTACCTATATGCTTATTGGTTTCTTTAATTACAATTGCCCAAGCAAAAATTTTATTTATCTCAATAGAATCAAGATATTCTTTTAAATCTTGAATTGTACTCCCCTTCTCTGTTTCCAAAAAACGAATTACTTCATCGTTATTTATCCAACTCAAGTATTCTTCTGTGCAATAGGATTTGGTTAGTGGACATAACAATAATCTTTCCGTTTCCAATTGGTCCATAACTAAAATATATTTTGATAATTAGTGGGCTTTTTTAAAGTTTCAGCCACCTGTTCAATCTGATCATCTGTTAAATCTGGAAAGATAGGCAAGCTAATGGCTTCTTCGTAATAAGATTCAGCATTAGGAAAATTTTTAATAGAATAATCTTTCGAATAGAATGGTTGCCTGTATATAGGGATGTAATGAATGTTTACTAAAATTCCATTATTTCTTAATTTTTCAAAAATGACTTTACGATCTAGCTTACCCTCTTTTTTAATTCTAATTATGTATAAGTGAAAAGAAGAAATAGATTTTTTTGCTTGATAAGGTAATTTTAGATCTATTTCTTCTTGAAATATATTATTATATTTTTTTGCAATTAATCTTCTTTTTTCAATAAAACTATTCAATTTTTTAAGCTGACTAATCCCCAGTGCTGCTTGTAAATCGTTCAATCTATAATTAAATCCTAAATCAATTTGCTCATAATACCATGGTCCGTGTTTTGTATACTTCATATCCTCTTGATTTCTAACAATACCATGGCTTCTTAAATTATACATTTTTTGATACAGTTCTTTATCATTAGTGGTACATATTCCGCCTTCACAAGTTGTGATTATTTTAACAGGATGAAAACTGAATACACAAATATCTGAGTATTGACAGGACCCAACTCTTTTTAAATTATATGACCCTCCTATGGCGTGGGACGCATCCTCGATAATTCTGAATCCATATTGTTCTCCTAGCTTTGATATTGCCTTCATATCACAAGATTGTCCAGAAAGATGAACTGGAATAATCACTTTTGGTAGTGTGTTTTTTTGTTTTGCTATTTTCAATTTTTCCTCTAATGCCTCAACCGAGATATTATAAGTATCTTGATCAATATCCACAAAATCAACATCTGCGCCACAATACTTAGCACAATTAGCTGAGGCAACAAAAGAAATCGGAGAAGTCCAAACAATATCTTCACTGCCAATTTCTAGAGCTAAACAGGCTATATGTAAAGCACTAGTTGCATTAATTACAGCAACAGAATGATTTGAGCCTGTGTATTCACAGATTTTTTTTTCAAACCTTGGTGTCACAGGTCCTTGGGTTAGAAAATCAGATTTCATTACTTCCACTACTGCATTAATATCAGATTGATCTAGCGTTTGTTTTCCATATGGAATCATACTTATTGAATTTATTTTCTTATTAAATAGTAAAATCCGTCCTTAATATTTCTGTTATTAAAGACAGTTTGATTTTCATTATTTTCAGAATTTAATTCGTCGCGCTTCGTTAGATTATGAGTGGCATGAGCTTTGCCGTAAGCATCTTCTGTGCAAATTTGAATATGAATTCTATTCTGATTTCCTTCTTTATTTATTGAAGTAACTACAATTGCATTTGAAACCACATTAGATAATTTCACTCCTTCTAATACTTCTACAGGTAAAGATGTGCGATTAAAATCAGTAAATATAAAACCTTGAGGGAGATTTGAACTCAGTCTAGATCGAGTTGTAAAAAGCATTTTAAGAAGTTTTTAAAGTCTAATGTCAACTAATTCTCTTTTTAAAAAAGATTTGACATCAAATACAATCGAATTTTTATTAATTTTTAGTTTTTCTATGTCTAAGGATAAGTATTCTTTATGTGGAACTGCCAATAAAATAGAATCATATTTTTTTAAACTACTACATAAATTTATATTAAGAAGACTCTTTGTTTCATTAATATTTGCTTTTGGGTCATGGACATCTACGTCTATACCAAAAGCAATTAATTCTTTATAAATCTCAAAAACTTTCGTGTTTCTGATATCTGGACAATTTTCCTTAAATGTAATTCCCAGGAGTAAAGCTTTAGACCCTTTTAATTTTATTCCTCTATCAATCATTACTTTGACAAGTTTATTGGCAATGAAAATACCCATATTATCATTTACTCTTCTACCTGATAAAATGACTTCTGGTGTATATCCAACACTTTTAGCCTTATGAGCTAAATAATAAGAATCAACCCCAAGGCAATGACCACCAACTAATCCTGGTTTAAAGTTTAAAAAATTCCATTTGGTTGATGCTGCTTCAAGGACATCATTTGTGTCAATATTTATTTTATCAAATATTAAAGACAATTCATTTATAAAAGATATGTTAATGTCTCTTTGCGCATTTTCAATTGCCTTAGAAGCCTCAGCAACTTTTATAGACGGTGCCTTATGAGTCCCAGCAGTAATTATAGTTTTATAGAGCTTATCAACATAAGTAGCTACATTCGGGGTAGAACCTGAGGTTACTTTTACAATTTTAGTCAGTGTATTTAATTTATCTCCAGGATTAATCCTCTCAGGAGAATAGCCACAAAAAAAATCAACATTGATGGATAATTTAGAATTTTTTTCTAGGATAGGGATACAGTCTTCTTCTGTACATCCAGGATATACTGTTGATTCATAGATCACTAAATCGCCTCTAGATAAAATTTTTCCAATTTGTTTTGATGCTTTAAGTAACGGGCTAAGATTTGGAGTTTTAAAACGATTAATTGGTGTTGGAACAGTAATTATATATATGTTACAGGAAGTTAAATCATCTAAACTAGATGTTAACGTTAAACCAATGGTTTTTTTTGATTTTTTTAAAGAGATTCCTGACTTCAAATCATTAATTTCAACTTCATTAGTGACATCATTTAAACTTAGTAACTCTAAGATTCTTTTATTATTTATATCAAAACCAATCACATCAAACTTTTTACTAAATTCAACTGCTAAAGGGAGTCCAACATAGCCTAAACCAATAATTGCAATTTTTGATTCATTTAATTTTCTCATTTATTTCCCTATTGAATAAAATGATTTGGTTAAAATATTTCTACCATCAAAGACTTTGGCCTCAATATTTAAATTATCTAGATTTTTAAATAAATTCCATTCAGTTAAAATAGCTATTCCATCATAAAAGACTTTTGAAAAATCAATGGTTGGAAGGATTTTAATTTTTTTATGAAATTCCAATTTTTTAGCCTTTGAAGTCCAATGATTTTCAATATCATTTATAATTACTTTCGATGATACCATCGGATCATAAATTTCAAGTGCTGCGCCTGCATCATATAATTTTTCTGCAACATATATGGATGATGATTCTCTACTGTCATTTGAATTCGCTTTGAAAGCCCATCCCAAAATTGAAATCTTTTTCCCTTTTAGATCTCCTCCAAAATGATCAATTATAATCTCAGCAAAACGATTTTTTTGAAAATTATTAATTTTCACTACTTGATGCCAATATTCGGAAACTTCGTCTAGCCCATAGTACTTACACAGATATACTAAGTTTAAAATATCTTTTTGAAAACAACTCCCTCCAAAGCCTACAGAGGCCTTTAAAAATTTAGGTCCTATACGGTGATCCATTCCTATAGCTTTTGATAGCTCGTCTATATCAGCACCCGTTTTTTCACACAAGGCTGATAAGCTATTAATAGATGAGATTCGTTGAGCTAGCATAGCATTAGAAGCCAACTTGGCCAATTCGGAGGACCATACATTGGTGGTCAATATTTTTTCTTTTGGAATCCAATGAGCGTAAATTTCTATTAGCGATTGAACTGCCCTTTGCCCAGAATCGGTATCATCTCCTCCAATTAAAACCCTATCAGATTTGAACAGGTCCTGTATCGCAGTACCCTCTGCTAAAAACTCAGGATTTGAAAGGATTTCAAATTGAATATTTTTAGAGTTTTCTTCTAAAATCTCTTTAATTTTTTCTGCTGTTTTAACAGGAAGGGTGGATTTTTCAATAACTATTTTATCACTTTTTGAATATTTAGCGATGTCTCTTGCACAAGCTTCAATATATCTAAGGTCAGCTGCCATTCCTGCTCCCTCTCCTTCAATTTTAGTAGGGGTATTTACAGCCATAAAAATCATCTCAGATTTTTCAATATTCCCCGCAATATCTTCAGAAAAAAAAAGGTTTCTGCCACGCGCTTTTTCCACAACCTTTGCAAGACCTGGCTCATACACAGGTAGATTTTGTAAAGGGCCATTCCATTCTTTAATCTTAACAGGATTAACATCAACTACAGTAACATTTATATGAGGGCATTTTAAGGCAATAACAGCCATAGTAGGTCCTCCAACATAACCTGCTCCAATACAACAAATATTTTTTATTATCATTTTATATTTTATGCTAAGAATGAATATTTAATCTAATGCTAAAGCATTTTCTAAAGATTAGATATCAAAAGAATTTACAGTGGTAATTATAAGATAGCAACTTCCTTAAATAACCATAATTGTTTAAACTTGTGGGTCGGCTCTCGATGGAGCTTAAACTTACTCTGATGTAATTTCTCACTTTGTAATAATATCATTTATCTTTTGAATTAAAAAGTATAATATGTTCTCTGTTAGCTAAAAACTTAGAGGCCAGGTAAAAGCTAACCTTACGACCAATTAAATCTTCAATTTTATCTTCAAGCTGGGCAATGTATTCCATGTCCAGTCCCTGGCCTATTAAAAATACTTCAATAAGCCCTAAATCATTTCCTTTGGCATAATCTCCTACAAGGATTATTTGATCAACACCTCCCATACGCTCAAGAACTTTCTCAACTACATCCTCGAGTCCTAAATGTTTGAAAACAACTTTTTGCATCACATCAAATAGAGGGTGTTTCACATTAGCCTTATACTCCACTTTATTATCCACCTTTACTTTTTCTAAATAACCTGCACCTTGAAGATGGTTAAGCTCTTTACGAATCGAATTTGTGGATTCGCCCATCTCTGTAGCTAGACCATTGAGATAGCCTCTGTTTGCCTGAGAGATAAAAAACTTAATCAGTAATCTTAGGCGTGTTTTCGAAGTGATGAGTTCCCCCAGCATAGATTAATTTAATTGATTTTTTGAACGGCTCCGCCACATCTGTCCCATATGGGCAAAATAAAATGTAAAATTCAATTTAAAAAAAGTTAAAACTAGGCCGCGTACTTTTTTAGGGTTATACTCATCCCCAAACTATTTAACTCTAATTTAACTCTTGATTTATCAATTTCCAGTACTCTTCCACTTAAGCCGCAAAAAGGCCCTTGGGGTATCTTATATACTGCTCCTATATGGAGACTACTAGTATGAATCTCTTTATAAACTCCGTTTAAGTGGTTCTGCATTAGCTCGATCTCACAAGGAGGAATCTCCGCGGGTTTTCCTTGGTAAAAAAGATAACGCACTACTCCAGGAGATGAAAAAACTTGATTTCGCTCACTTTCCTCAATATGAACCATTACATAAGACGAAAGCAAAGGTTTTTTTACTTTTTTCTTCCGGTCGGTATACTGTTTGATAAGCTTCACCGTAGGGCAATAGTTATCAATACCCATAGCGGAGAGCTGCTCAGCAGTTTTCAGCTCCTGTTTAACTTTAGTATAAATTACAAACCATTTTTTTTCCACAGTCTTTTAAATTAAAACCCCTTAAAGTAGATGAGATTACACTAACACATTAAGGGGATTAAATTTTATCAAATGATTTCTAAACATTAATTAGTAACAAAAGTACTTGATAATAATATAAAAACAAACTATTTATCAAGTTTTTTTAGTATTTGATTTTAAATCATACATAAAAAACACAAAAGGATGATAGCTACAAAGAAATCAGTGGTTTAGAGTAGATTTAGTTTCAACAAAAAGTAAAACGGACCAGATAACTAAAAAGAAATTTAATTACAACGTTGATCATAAGTCGCCTGTGCTTGAGTATAACCGTAGTTTGCTGATATAAGTAATAACTCACAAGCTCTTTGCTGACCGCCAATATTAAAATGACTTAAAGCATTTATATATTCTGATTTTCCTGTTTTGGGTTGAAATTCATTAATTACCTTATCCGATAATTGTAGAGATTTTCCATAATCCCCTGCCATAAAATAAGCACTGGCAGCATTTTCAAAATGGGCATACTCTAGAGAATCAATATTAGCTGCATTTTCAAATTCTATTGCAGCCTCAACGTATAATTTATTATTAAAATGCGCTAAACCCTCATTTGAAAATACTTGAGCGCGATTTATATCTGCCTGTCCAATGACTGCCAGCTTTTTCATGGAAAATAGTTCCTTATCATCTGGATAAAATTTATATGCTTGGGAAGCATATTTTATTAGATCTTTTTCACCGCTTTGAACCATTTGAGATAGAACAATTAAAAAGTTTTTCCAAATTACTTCTCCCGACTTCTCGGATAACACCTCAAATACTTTTTTAGCCTCATTTAAATCCCTTTTTAAGGAAATGGCCTGAGCATAAGTGGATGCATGTAAAGCATTTTTTGGTAAGCCATAAAATGCTTTTTTCGCATTAACAAATGCACTGTCAGTTTTATTTTGTTTTAAAAAAATCTGTGCTTTTAGATTTTCACTAAAAAATAAATATGGATTAGCAGGTATCCCTTCGTTTAAAAGCTCAATTGCCTTATCATATCTTTTGGCATTAAAATAATAGCGAGCTTTTATCGATTTCATTGGTATAGTTGTGACAGTAATGTTGGGTAAATCTGGGGTTATATTATCAATTTTATCCATTGTAATACTGTATTTATTGGAGTTGAAATCTCTAAGTAAAAACATCTGACCCTTAAGAGACTGGTATGTTGAGTAAGTAATCTTTGAACTAAATAGTGTAAGAGATATTAAAATTATCGGATAAATTAAACTTAATCCTGACGAGGGTTTCATTATATCTTGATCTTTATTCTGATAATAATAAAATGAAAGTAAAGCCATAGTAAGTGCCCAGGGAGCTAATACTTGAGGCCGTGCTATTGGAAAGTTCAAATTTGCGTCAATAAAATATACTCCCAGAGATGCAATTAATAAAAAAATAAACCACTTTTTGTCTGCATTTAAATTGGTTTTAAATAGCAAAATAAATGCGAAAAAAGCACCGAATAAAAAAACTGCTAAATAAAGTATAAAGCCAATAATCCCCAATTCGGCTCCAAGCTGAATAAAGTCACTATGGGCATGATAAGGAACGATATACCCTGTAATATCCGCTTTATCATAATCTATTGAAGTAAGCTTCCAGTTACCAATCCCAACGCCAAATATAGGATTTGAACTAATGTGAGTTAAAACATCCTCATAATATCGTAACCTTTGATTAACAGA
>MDSV01227396.1_pt1 | contig 13289 bp, 7 predicted proteins | sample 810851 | NCBI WGS metagenome assembly MDSV01 (sample SAMN05326640, study PRJNA326480) | marine metagenome | isolation source: seawater | place: Atlantic Ocean: North East | collected 2012 | reverse complement strand
TGGCTCGCAAACGCCACAATCTATACACTCATCAGGTTTAATTACAAGCATATTTTTTCCTTCGTAAAAACAATCAACTGGGCATACATCAACGCAATCAGTCAGTTTACATTTAATACATTTATCATTAACTATGTAGGTCATTTTTTAAAATTTTTTTTAACTTTCTCCTTTATATCTCCTACTAATTTATTGTCTAAATAAAGTAGACCAGCTAATCTTCTCATCAAATTTGTTTCATATATATCAGAGTTCTTATCCGAATAGATAATTTTCCACAATGACTCTATTAATTTGGTTTTGAAATTTTCATCTTTACTCTTAATATCTTTAGTAAAATCTAATATTTGGTTAGAATTTTTTTCATTTTGTTCAGCTATATTCATTAAATTATCTATATTTTCCTTATCTGCACCAATTTCTACGAGTGTTTTTCTAATAATTAATTTTTCATTATCTGTATATTTCTCATCTATTTTCGCAGCATGAATAAGTAAGGAAGCAGTTTTAGATATTATATCTACTTTTTCTATTTTTTTATTATCTGTTTTCTTTAAAAATTTAAACATTATTAATTAAAATTAATTTTTTTTAAAATATTAAAAGGATTATCATTATTTATATTGATTTTATTGCTTTTAAAAGATTTATTTTTACTAGGAGAATATTTAAAATATAATTTATTTTCTTTTTCATAAGATTTATAATCCATTCTTTTAATAAGTCTTAGAAAATTTTCTTTACTACAACCTAGCAAATTTAACATATCTGCTGTAAGGAGTATTTCATTTTTTTCTACATTAGAATTAATTATTTTCACAAATAATCTTTCTAAAATATCCACTCTTACAAATAAATTATCAAATTTTTCAAATCCGCATATTAACATAAAATTTTGATTTAAAGATTTTTTACTTTCTAAAAAATTTAGTCCAAAGGTTGGAGGTTTAAAATCAAAATATTTTTGATAAAAATTTTTCCATAAAATTAATCTTAAAGAAACTGCCTCAGGTTTTAAAAGTTTATATAAATAAATATGGTATCTTCCAAATTTTACTCCCATGTTTCGTAAAATTTTTCTTTCATTTTGATCAATTGATTTTAGATAAGAAATAACCATTCCTCTTTTTACAACTCCATTATTTTCATATAGCTGGTAAGATAAAGCTCTTATTTTTGAATTTTTTTCTTCAGAATTTTTTAAATCTATTAAACTTTTTAAAGTTAAATTTATTTTTTCATTAATCCATTTCTCCAAAAATATTTGTAATTTTTTTTGATCCTTATTTTCAACTATTTCATCAATAATAAGACTAAAATCTGGTCTTAAATAATCTTTTCCTGGTAATAATTTAGCTATAGGGAATTCTCCCCAGTAAATTTTAAAATCATCTTTAAGTTCAATTAATTTTGTATTTATTATTTGATTAATTCTATTTTCAAGCTCAGGACCAATGCTTTGTCTTGCTGCTTTTTTAAGTGATTTAATATCAGTATCTAATGCTCCAACTTTTAGGTCTAAATTTAACTTTAGTCCTTTTAATTCACCTATAAATTGTTCATTAATCATAACTCTTTTATTATCAATAATTTTTGTATCAAAAAGTAAATCTTGTTTTAATCCTTTAGCTAAAACACTTGCCCTTTTATCAATAAAACTTTTAGTAAGTTCCTCATGTAGTCTATCTGACAATTTATCTTCCAATGATTTTGTTCTTTCAATCCAATAATCCTGATTTTCAACCCAATTACCTTTATTAGATACATATGACCATGTTCTAACATTTGATATTCTATTTGAAATTGAGTCAATATTTCCATCTAATTTATTTAAAAAAGATAATTGTTCTTTCATATAATTATTTGTAATTTTACCATTTGGGCCTTTAAGAAAGCTAAATACTTTACCTACTATTTCAATATGATGTCCGTAAGTTTTTTTTACAAAATCAGGTATTTGACAACATTCCCATAATAAACTTAAATCTTTATAGTCATTATTAATTTTATATTTTTCTAAATCTTTAATAAAGTACTTAAGAACTTTTTCATCTTCACATTCACTTATTCTTTTAAGCCAATCTTCTTTAGGTTTTTCTTCTAAAGATTTTAATAAAGTATTTGCATTATTAAAATTTAAGTTAGAGTTTCTCCAAAATATACTTCTTATTTCTTGAAATTTATGATTTTCTAAATTATCTACTTCATCTGAATTAATTTCACTACAATCACCTGTTATACCAAAATTACCATCATTTAAATACCTGCCTGCTCTTCCAGATATTTGTCCTATCTCAGATAAATTTAATCTTCTTAATTTTTTTCCATCAAATTTTTTTATATTGGAAAAAAATATATTATCTAAATCCATATTAATTCCCATTCCTATAGCATCAGTTGCAACTAAGTAGTCAACATCACCTGATTGATAAAGAGCAACTTGCGCATTCCTTGTTTTTGGACTTAAAGATCCCATAACAATTGCAGCACCACCTTTTTGTCTTCTTATCAATTCAGCAATTGCATAAACTTCTTCTGTGGAAAATGCAATTATTGCACTTTTTCTATTTATTCTTGAAATCTTTTTATGACCTACGTAAGATAATTTTGACAGTCTTTCTTTATTAACAAAATTTATATCTGCATTTAAATTAGATATTATTTTTTTTATAGTATGAGAACCTAAAAACATTGTTAATTTTTCACCTCTTAAATTTAATAATCTTTCGGTAAAAATATGACCTCTTTCGTGATCAGCACACATTTGTATTTCATCAATAGCGACAAATTCCAAATTTTTATCAATTGGCATAGACTCAACTGTGCAGAGATAGTATTTTGCTTCTAAAGGAATTATTTTTTCTTCCCCTGTTATCAAAGCAACTTTATTAGGACTAATTCTTTTAATAATTTTGTCGTAAACTTCTCTAGCTAACAATCTTAAGGGAAACCCTATCATTCCCGAACCAAAACCAAGCATAGTTTCTATAGCAAGATATGTTTTTCCAGTATTAGTTGGACCCAGAACAGCTGTTATTTTCTTATTATTCATTTTCAAAGTTTAGTATATTAAATTTTGTTCCTACTATATATTGTTAGAGTTAAAGAACAAAAATAGTCTAAAACATGACCGAATCGTATTAAGAAAAGTTCTCATTTTGGTATTTATATAAATTAAGAGTAACATAAATAAAAAAAATTCAATAATAATATTTTGGATTAAAAATATGAGTAAAAAATTGTGGGAAGCTTCATATAAAACAAAAATTAATTCTAATTTATATAAATTTGAGAAGCATATATTTAAAAAATTTAATAGAAAATTTGATCTTAATTATAAAAAAATTTTAAAATGGAGTATTTCTAATTCTGAAAAATTTTGGGATTTATTGTGGGAATATTCAAAAGTTAAAGGAATTAAGGGTAATAAAAAATTAATAAAATCTAAAATATTTTATAAAAATAAATTTTTACCAAATTCAAAATTAAATTTTGCAAAAAATTTACTTTCAAAAAATAATAAAGATAAAGCGATTACTTTTATAAGTGAAAATGGTTTTAGAGAAGAGATAAGATGGAATGAATTAAATATTAATGTAGTAAAAATTATTCAGTTTTTTAAGAAAATAGGAATTAAAAAAAACGATAGAGTGGCAGCATATATGCCTAACTGTATAGAAACAGTTGAGGCTTTTTTATCAACATCTGCTATTGGTAGTATATGGTCATCATGTTCTCCAGATTTTGGTACAAATGGTGTTATAGAGCGTTTTAGTCAAATAAAACCAAAAATTTTATTTGTAACTGATAGATACTTTTATAATGGAAAAGAAATAAATATCTTAGAAAGAGTTCCTGTAATATTAAAAAATATTCGTTCAATTAAGTATGTAGTTGTTGTAAATTATCCAGGTAAAAAATATCTTAAAAAAAAAATAGATTTTACAAAAGTATCTTCATTTAAATGGAATGAATTTGACAAATTTAATTTTACTAAGATTAATTTTAAAAATTTTAATTTTGATCAAGAATTAGCAATACTTTATTCAAGTGGAACTACAGGAAAACCTAAATGTATATGTCATAGAGCGGGTGGTGTTTTACTTCAACATTTAAAAGAACATCAATTACACTGCGATATAAAAGAAAATGATAATTTTTTTTATTTCACAACTTGTGGATGGATGATGTGGAATTGGATGATAAGCGCGCTTGCTTCTAAAGCATCTATTCTCCTTTTTGATGGATTCCCAATGTATAAAAGAGAGGATTTATTATTAAAAATTGCAAATAAGGAAAAAGTTACTTTATTTGGTGTTAGTGCTAAATATATTGATACTTTAAGAAAATCAAAAATATTAATCAGAAAAAGATACAAGTTAAAATATTTAAAAACTATTTGTTCAACAGGATCTCCTTTATCTAAAGATTGTTTTGAATATATTTATAAAAGTGTTAAAAAAAATGTACATTTGGCATCAATTTCTGGAGGCACTGATATTGTGTCATGTTTTGTGTTAGGAAATTTATATGAGCCTGTTTATTCGGGAGAAATTCAAAATAAAGGGCTTGGATTAGATGTTCATATATTTAATGATAAAGGTAATTCAATAAAAAATAAAAGAGGTGAGCTAGTTTGTAAAAATCCTTTTCCCACAACACCTATAAAATTTTGGAATGATAAAAACGATATTAAATATAAAAGAGCTTATTTTAATAAATTTTTAAATACATGGCATCATGGAGATTATGCAGAATTAAAGAGTAATGGTGGCTTCATTATTTATGGTAGATCAGACACAACTCTTAATCCTGGTGGTGTAAGGCTTGGTACTGCTGAAATTTATTCTGAAGTTGAAAAATTTAAACAAATAAAAGAGTCTATAGTTGTTGGACAAGCTTGGGAAAATGATATCAGAATAGTTTTGTTTATTGCATTAAACCCTGGAAATAAACTAAATCAAGTTTTGTTAAAGAAATTAAAAAATCAAATTAGAAAAAATGCATCACCCAGACATGTACCCTCTAAAGTTATTGTTGTTGATGATATTCCTAAAACTAAAAATGGTAAAATAGTTGAATTAGCAGTGAAAAATATTATTGAGGGAAATAAAATAAAAAATAAAGAAGCACTAGCAAATCCAGAGGTTTTAGAACAATATAAAAATTTAAAAGAATTGAGTTATTAGATGATAAAAAATATATTTAAAAATCTTAAACCTTCTTCAACTTTAAAGATTAATGAAATTTCTAAACAATTAGAAAATAAAGGTAAAAAAATTTTTAAGTTCGGATTTGGGCAATCACCTTTTCAAGTTCCATTGGATGTTGTTAATGAGCTTAAAAATAGTGCCTTTCAAAATAAATATCTTCCAATGCAAGGTCTTAAAGAATTAAGAGATATTATTGCCAAATACACTTCTAATAAAAAAAATTATAATTATAAATCTGAAAATATTTTAATAGGACCTGGTTCAAAAGAACTTATGTTTTTATTAAATGTTATATTCGATGGAGATATAATTCTTCCAGTACCTAGTTGGGTTTCTTATGCTCCACAAGCAATTCTTGCTAGAAATAAAATACATTCAATAGAAACAAGTTCAAATAATAATTGGTTTCCAACTGCTTCAGAAATCGAAAAAATTATCTTAAAAGATAAAAAAAAAAAATATTTATTATTTTTAAACTCACCAAATAATCCTTCAGGACAAATTTGTAAAAATTTAAAAGAAATAAGTGAAGTTTCTAAAAAATATAATCTAATAATTTTATCAGATGAAATTTACTCGGAATTAAGTTTTGAAGATGAATTTGAGTCTATTTCTAAATATTGTCCTGAAAAAACAATTATAAGTACAGGGCTGAGTAAATGGTGTGGTGCTGGTGGGTGGAGATTAGGATATTTTGTTATTCCAAATTCATTAATTAATTTAAAAAATTCACTTAATATTTTAGCAAGTGAAACTTTTTCTTCTGTAAGCGCGCCAATTCAATATGCTGCAATAGCTGCTTTTAAAAATGATCATAGTGAGTATATAAAAAATTCTAAAAATATACTCAAAGCAGTTGGCAATTATGTATTTGAAAATTTAAAATCAAATAAAGTTAAAATTAATAAACCACAAGGTGGATTTTACCTTATGCCTGAATTTGAAAATAAAATTTTTTTAACATCTTCTGAAATGTGTAATGATTTATTAAAAAAAACTGGTATTGCACTTTTACCAGGATCTGATTTTGGTTTTAATAAAAAAAAAATGTTGGCAAGATTAAGTTTTACAGATTTTAACGGACAAGAATTTATGAAAAATATTAAGAATATAAAAAAAATTGACAATAATTTAATTTTAAAATTTGCTCCAAAAGTTGTAGAAGGTGTAAAAATGCTCAAAAAATGGTCAGAATCAATATAAATACAATATAGACCTTTCTTATTATTTCCTGCTAGAGTCATAAAAATAAATAAAAAGTGTAGAGGAGAAAATATGAAAAAAATAATAATATCTCTATCAAGTGCTCTTTTAATTTTTGTAGCATCTTTATCTTTTGTAAATGTTGCAAAATCAGCTGAGTTCTTTACGATAGGAACGGGTGGACCAACAGGAGTATACTTTCAAACTGGTAACGCAATTTGTAAAATGTTACATAAATCAGCAATAAGTGCTGACCATGGAAGAAAAAAAGGTACTGCAAAAGCATATAGATGTACTGCACCATCAACTGGAGGTTCAAATTATAATATTGGCCAAATTGCTGCCGGTGAATTTCAATTTGGTGTAGCCCAATCTGATTGGCAATACCACGCTGTTAATGGTTCTAGTAAGTGGGAAGGCAAGAAATATGGTGACCTAAGAGCTGTATTTTCAGTTCACAACGAACCCTTCCAAATTTGGGCTAGAAAAAAAGCAAAGGTTAAAAAATTTTCTGATTTAGAAGGAAAAGTAGTTAATATTGGAAATCCTGGTTCTGGTCAAAGAGGAACTATGGAAGAGTTAATGAAAGCAATGGGAGTTGATAATAGTTTTTTTAAATCGACAACTGAATTAACTTCATCTGAGCAAGTAAAAGCTTTGTGTGATGGTAAAATTGATGCTTTTGGATATTCTGTAGGATTTCCAAATGGTGCAATGGAACAAGCAGCGACTTGCGCCGCTAAAGCTTCACCTATTAATTTAACAGGATCTGAAGTTCAAGGATTAATAGATGGTGCTGATTATTATGCACAAGCTATAATTCCTAAAGGAACTTATACGGGTCAGAAAAAAGATGCTACGACTTTTGGTGTTAAAGCTACAGTTGTAACTTCAGCTGATGTTTCTGAGGAACTTGTATATTTAGTTGTAAAAGCAGTAATGGAAAATTTTGATGATTTCAAAAAACAACATCCTGCTTTTGGATTTTTGGAAAAGAAAAATATGATTAAAGATGGTTTGTCTGCTCCATTACATCCAGGTGCAATTAAATATTATAAAGAAGTTGGATTAATGTAATTTTATTACTTGATTAAATTAAAAGGCCTGATTTTTATCGGGCCTTTTTTTTATAATAAGGTATCTTTCGTAATGAATCAAAGTATCAATGAAAAAGTAAAAAATAAGATTAATGAGGATCTATCACCAACAAAAAATCTTACTGGATTACATTTAAAAATAGTAGCTACAATTGCAATTATTTGGTCATTATTTCAACTTTGGTATGCTTCACCATTTCCTTTTATGTTTAATATTGGAATTTTTAAAGGATTACCAGCAAGAGCTATTCATTTGGGTTTTGCTTTAATCTTGGCTTTTTTAATTTATCCAATTTCTAAAGGAAAAAAAATTTCTGTATTTGATGTTTTAATTAGTTTTATAGCAGCTTTTTCATGTTTTTATATTTATTTCTTTTATGATCAACTTGTTGATCGAGGAGGTGTTCTTTTAAATGTAATAATTGGAGAAAGTTTTAAAATACCTGTTGAGCTAATCATTGGAAGTTGTGGTATTTTAATTTTACTTGAGGCGACTAGAAGAGCTATAGGTTTACCTTTAGTTATTATTGCAGTTTGCTTTTTATTATTTTCTTTTTTTGGAAGGTATGCTCCTGAAATAATTTCTCACGGTGGACTTTCTTTAAATAGATTAGTTGGTTTTCAATGGCTTGATCAAGAAGCTATATTTGGAATACCTATTGGAGTCTCGGTAGATTTTATATTTTTATTTGTTTTATTTGGTGCTCTTTTAGAAACAGCTGGAGGTGGAAAATATTTTTTAGATTTAGCTTTTGCAATGGTAGGAAAAATGAGAGGAGGTCCAGCAAAAGCTGCTATTTTGGGATCTGGAATGACAGGTTTAATTTCAGGATCTTCAATAGCAAATACTGTAACAACTGGAACTTTTACAATTCCAATTATGAAAAAAACTGGTTTTTCAAAAGAAAAAGCAGGTGCAATTGAGGTTTCATCATCAGTTAATGGACAGATAATGCCACCTGTAATGGGTGCCGCAGCATTTGTTATGGCAAGCTTTATTGGTGTTACATACTTTGAAGTAGTTAAGCATGCTTTTTTACCAGCAATAATTTCCTATGTTGCTTTATTTTATATCTCACATCTTGAAGCTTTAAAATTAAATTTAAAGGGAATGGATAGTGTGGACGTACCAAATTTAAAGAAAACATTTTTGTCAGGTTTACATTTTTTAATACCTATTTTTGTTTTAATTTATATGCTTGTATATTTAAGATTTACAGCTTCCTATTCAATATTTTATGCAACAGTTTCTTTAATTTTTGTTAATTTAATAAATAGATTAATTAAGAAACCAAATTTTAAAGAAGGGCTTGTATCTTGGTTTAATGAAACAATTATAGGTTTTGAAAAAGGTGCTTTAAATATGGTTGGTGTTGGTATTGCAATTGCTACAGCAGGTATAATAGTTGGGGCAGTTGGTTCAACTGGTTTAAGTACTAATTTGATTATAGTGATAGAATCTATAGCAAAAGATAATGTTACAATTTTATTACTTTTAACTATAATTTTATGTTTGATACTTGGAATGGGACTTCCAACAACTGCAAATTACGTAGTAGTAGCTTCTTTAATGGCCACAGTTCTTGTAGATGTAGGAAATGCTTCTGGTTTTATTTTTCCATTAATAGCAGTTCATTTATTTGTTTTTTATTTTGGTTTAATGGCAGATGTAACTCCCCCCGTAGGTTTAGCTTCCTACGCTGCTGCAGCTATTTCTGGAGGAGATCCACTTAAAACAGGCTTGCAAGCTTTTTGGTATAGTTTAAGAACTGGTATTCTTCCAATTGTATTTTTATTTAATCATGAATTATTATTAATTGGAATTGAAAATATTTGGCATGGTTTATTAGTAATTTTTACATCTTTGATAGGAATATTAGTTTTTACCTCAGCAACTCAAGGATGGTTTATTAACAAATTAAAATGGTATGAGATAATAGTTTTTTTATTTATATCTATTTCATTGTTATCACCTGAATTTATTTTAAATAAATTTTATCCTAAATATAATTATCAAAATATGAATGAAATAAATTTCATAAAACTTGATCCAAAAAAAGAAGTACGTTTTAAAATAACTCGACCAAGCGAATATGGTGATAGATATAAATTATTTATAATTGAAAAAAATAGTTTTGAAATTGAATATAATTTGGAACAGTATGGATTAAATTTATTAAAAAATGATAATAGAATAGTTGTAGATAATTTAAAATGGAATGGGAAAGCTAAAAAAAGTGGGTTTGAAATAGGTGACTATATCAGTGAACTTAAAGTTGAAAATTTAGATAGACCAAATAAAAAAATTATTTATCCTATAGCTGTTCTTTTATTGATTATTTTTGGTTATTTAAATTCTAGAAGAATAAGATAGTTATCCACCATAACCAGCATTTGGTATAGGTTTTTTAAGAATTTTCCAAATACCTGAGGCTGATGCAATTATTTTACCGTTACTTTCAAGGTAGCATATTAAAAAAATCATAGTTTTTGTTTTTTTTTGAATTTTAGTGTGTCCAAGAATTTCATCACCAAGTTTTGTTGGTCCAATAAACTTTATATCTAAAGAAATAGTAACACATGGTTGATTCTCAGCAGATCGATGAGCTCCCGTTCCTGATCCAGCATCAATTATTGATGCAATATAACCACCATGAGTTATGCCCGCTTTATTTAAATGATTTTTATTTATGGTAGTTTTAAATTGAAATTCATTTTTAGAAATTTTTTTAAACAATAAACCACCGTTATGTTTCATATATCCAGGTTTAATACTTAGTTGTTCAAAATTTTCTGACATAATTTTTATAAAAAAATTGTTAAAATAATTAATATAATAAAAATAAGAATAAAAAAATATATAACAGCTGTTTGTAACGACATTCTTTTTATCCAATTTAACATTCCCCCCCCTTATGGTGCGCCTGCTAGGAGTTGAACCCAGAACCTCCTGGTCCGTAGCCAAGCGCTCTATCCAATTGAGCTACAGGCGCAATATATATTAAAAATTTTAATTTACTACTTAACACAATTAATAAAAAATGTAATTTATCTCATAAATTTAAAAGTACTACTCCTAAAATTTTTATCAAGTAAGGCTTTTTGAATCCAGAATCTTGCATCTAAATCTTGTTTATTTTTAAAATTAGTTATTTTTTTGAGTATATTTTTTAACATTATTAAAATTTATATATAAGCTTGTCCAAAAAAGGCTTCAAATGTGTTAAAAATATATTAAATAGATAATTATAAAGTATATAAATCGATAAAAAATGAATCAAAAATTATTAGTTCCAGACATAGGTGATTTTGAAAAAGTTGAAGTAATTGAAATTTTAGTAAAACCAGGAGACAATGTTAATATAAATGATCCTATTGTTACTATAGAAAGTGATAAATCAAGCGTTGAGATTCCTTCTACAATTAAAGGCAAGGTAATTTCATTAAATATAAAAATTGGTGATAAAGTTTCTAAAGGTGATTTATTGTTGAATATTTCTTCATCTGAAAAAATATCTTTAGAAAAAACAATACCCAAAGATACAGAAAATATTATTTCGGAAGCAGAGGAAGTTGTTAAAAAAAAAGATGAAAACTTAACAAAAAAAAATATTAAAGAGTTACCAGAAAAAAAAGAAACTATTATTCAAGTAAAGGGACAAGGTGATATAGATCCACTTGAAACTAAAGATTGGTTAGATTCTATATCCGCAGTACTTGAAAAAGATGGCAAACATAGAGCTCAATTCTTAATAAAAGAATTAATTGAACATTCTTATAAAGAGGGCTCAGATTTAATTTTATCGAGGAATACACCCTATATAAATACAATAGCACCTGAAGACGAAACTAAATCTAGTGGAGATCAAAATATTGAAAGAAGGATTAGATCTTTGATAAGATGGAATGCTGCAGCGATGGTTGTTAGAGCAAATAAAAAATTTCCTGAGTTAGGTGGTCATATAGGAACATTTGCTTCAGCAGCAACACTTTATGATGTTGGAATGAATCATTTTTGGAGAGCAAAAAATAATAAATTTGGAGGAGACTTAGTTTATTTTCAAGGCCATAGTGCTCCAGGCATGTATGCAAGAGCTTTCTTAGAAGGAAGGCTAAATGAAAAACAATTAGATAGTTTTAGACAGGAAGTAAAACCTGGAGGACTTTCTTCTTATCCTCATCCTTGGTTAATGCCTAATTTTTGGCAATTTCCGACTGTTTCAATGGGGCTTGGACCAATGTTAGCAATCTATCAAGCAAGATTTATGAAGTATTTGATTAACAGAGGTTTAATTAAAGATGAAGGAAGAAAAATCTGGGCATTCTTAGGCGATGGAGAAATGGATGAACCTGAGTCATTAGGAGCAATTGGATTAGCAGCTAGAGAAAATTTAGATAATTTAATTTTTGTAATAAATTGTAATCTACAAAGGTTAGATGGTCCGGTTAGAGGCAATGGAAAAATAATACAAGAACTAGAAGGTATTTTTAGGGGGGCTGGCTGGAATGTAATTAAGGTCATTTGGGGGTCATATTGGGATTCTTTAATTGCTAATGATAAAACCGGTCATTTAGTTAAAGTTATGAATGATACATTAGATGGTGAATATCAAGCTATGAAAGCTAGAGATGGACTTTATGTTAGAGAAAATTTTTTTGGAAAATACAAAGAAACAAAAGAATTAGTTTCTAGTTTTTCAGATAAAGATATTTGGAGACTTAATAGAGGTGGTCATGATCCACACAAAGTTTATGCGGCATATGATAGAGCTATAAAAAATGAAGGTAGCCCTACTGTTATTTTAGCAAAAACTATTAAAGGTTATGGAATGGGTAAATCTGGAGAAAGCGTAAATACATCTCACCAACAAAAAAAATTAGATGTTGATGATTTGATGTATTATAGAGATCGATTTGATGTACCTTTAACAGATGAACAAGTAAAGAATATACAATATTTTAAACCTGATAATAACTCTCCTGAAATTAAATATATTAAAGAAAGAAGAATTAAATTAGGAGGATTTATACCTGAAAGAACAACTTATTCTAAACCCATCAAAGCACCATCGGCAGAAATCTTTGATTTTATGAAAGTTTCAACTGGCAAAAAAGAAATGTCAACAACTATGGCTTTAGTTAGAATGCTAACAAATTTATTAAGAGATAAAAATGTAGCTCCAAGATTAGTTCCAATTATTCCAGATGAAGCAAGAACTTTTGGAATGGAGGGTTTTTTTCAAAAAATTGGGATTTATGCTCATGAAGGACAAAAATATGAACCAGAGGATTCAGCTCAATTAAGTTCTTATAGAGAAGAAAAAAGTGGACAGGTACTTGAAGAAGGTATTAATGAAGCCGGAGCAATGTCATCTTGGATAGCAGCAGGAACTTCTTATACAAATCATGATATTGAAATGATACCAATTTATATTTTTTATTCTATGTTTGGATTTCAGAGAGTTGGTGATCTTGCTTGGGCCGCAGGAGATAGTCAGACTCGAGGTTTTTTAATTGGAGCTACAGCAGGAAGAACAACATTAGCTGGAGAAGGTTTGCAACATCAAGATGGGCATAGTCATTTATTAGCTTCAACTATTCCAAATTGTGTTAGTTATGATCCAACATTTCACTATGAATTGGCGATTATTTTTAGAGAAGGTTTAAAAAGAATGCATGAAAAAAATGAAAACATTTTTTATTATATTACAACTATGAATGAAAATTATTCTCATCCAGAAATGCCAAAAAATAAAAATTGTGAAGAAGGCATTTT
>MDSV01127214.1_pt1 | contig 13290 bp, 8 predicted proteins | sample 810851 | NCBI WGS metagenome assembly MDSV01 (sample SAMN05326640, study PRJNA326480) | marine metagenome | isolation source: seawater | place: Atlantic Ocean: North East | collected 2012 | reverse complement strand
ATCTGTAATAGGTTCTTAAAGTTAATTTCTCATTTAAAAAATAATTAAAACGCATTCCAATTGGAACTTTCATTCTTGTGCTAGGAAGTTTTTCTATATCGTCTGCCAAGTGAAAGACATCTTTATTCAATGCAGAGGTGTAGGACGAAATACTTGATGGATTTCCTATATAAAAATTATCAATATCAGAGAAATATACTCTTTGAAGGGGATTTGCCAACCAACCCTCTTGTTTGATTAGATCAATAAAAAAAGCAAGCTGAGTATTTTTAGTTAGAATTTGTGAAAATAACAAAGAAACGGAATAGGTATTTCTGGATTTGTCATTTATTAATTCAAAGTTTTTTACAGGAGACCATTGGTTAGAACTTTCACCTTGTTGATTAAATATGGTCCTGTTATAAAAAAAACCAATATCTGTATTTCTTTCAGAATCGATATAAGCATCTAGCTCTTTTGGATATATAGGTATCCATTTATCTAAATAAATTTTAGTACTGAAACTAAGCGATGTGTTTTTGTTATTAAAAAGTTTTGTAATTCCCCCTCCAAAACCTAAAGATTCGTAATCCCACTCTTTAGCCGAAGAAAAGTTTGCATTTATTATTGTATTTCTATTATCACTAGAATGTGAGTAATCAATATTTAAATTTTTCCAAGTATCAACTTTAGATGCACCAGATGAGGCATACCAAGGGCTTGAAGTTTCATACGAATTAGTACGTTCATCGAACGGATTTCCATTACTTGAGGAAGCAGAAGTATAAGTCGATATGCCCAAGTCTAATGATATTACATCATCGTCATTAATAGGAATGCTAACTACTATAGTTGGACTAAAATCTTCTAAATCTTCATTTCCAATTCCTCCAGTTACCGATGCATTGCTTCCTTCTTGGCTATAGTAACTTGTTAAAAAGTCTATTTCGATCGATTCTAAAACCCTTTTTTTATAGGTTTTATCTTTATTATCATCTTGACAAAAGCCTAAACCACAAACAAACAGTAATATCAATAAAAAAATATTTTTCATAAATAAATTAATTACAACCACATCCTCCACCAACTTTACCTCCATTAGCACCACTGGACCCTTCTCTGTACAATTGAAAGTTTGTTTCAAACCTGCATATCTGTCTTTGAGAAAGTTCCATGTCAGGATCATTGATATTTACCTTTTCGTATTCTTTAATACTAGAACAAGAATTTAAAGAACCTAGTATAAAACAAAATATTATAAGTTTTTTCATTTGATTAAATTTTTTCAATTTCAATATTTTTAGATTTAATGATTTTGTTTTTATTATTTATAATTATACAATCTATTCCTTTTAATTGATTTATTAAATTCATTCCAATTTCTTCACCTAAAACAAATATGGAAGTTGCAAGCGCATCAGCTAGCTCTGCTTTTTCAGTGAATATAGTAACACTTAAAATACCCTCACTTGGATATCCAGTTCTTGGATCTATTATGTGTGAATACAACTTCCCTTTAAAATTAACAAATCTTTCGTAATTTCCAGATGTAACTACTGCTTTATTTTTAATTGGAAGCCATGAAAATATCTTGTTTTTATTTAAGGGGTTTACTATTGCAACCATCCAATCTTTTCCACTAGGTTTTTTACCCCAAGCTGTCAAGTCTCCTGAAGCATTAATAATTCCAGATTTTACATCGTTCTGAATCAAAATAGATTTTGCCATATCTGCTGCATATCCTTTTCCAATAGCGCCAAATCCAATTTTCATCCCACTGTTTTTTAGAAAAACAGTTTGATTTTTTTTGTCTAAAATAATATTGTTATACCCAACTTTTGAAACAGATTCTAAAATTTCTTTGTCAGAGGGAATTTCTTTCATTTCTTTATCAAAATACCAAACTTTATCCAGCGATGCATAACTAATATCAAAAGCACCCTGTGATAATTTAGATATCTTCAAAGATCTATTTATTAAATCAAATAGTTCTTTGTCAACTTTAATCGGACTAATTCCAGCATTTAAATTAATTAGAGACGTTTGAGATTCACTATCCCATGAGGAAATCAATTTTTCAATTCTAGATATTTCTTTAATAGCTAAATCCAACAAAATATTAGCTTGGGATTCACTTTTTTCAACAATAGTAATTTCAAAATCACTACCCATAAGCAACGCATTTTTAGAGAATATGCTTTGTGAATAGAGATTAAATGATATAAAAAAAATAAAAAGGGTAATATGAGTTAATAGAAGTTTTTTCAAAAGGACTCAAGTAAATTTATATATTGTTTTGGGGTGGTTTTTTTATAGCTAGTTTCCCCTAATAATATTCCGTTTTTGTCAAGAACCACGACCAAAGGAAAATATCCATTTGGATTATATTTTTCAGCTAATAAATTATTAATTTTTTGTTGCTCTTCTTTTAATGCATTTTTCTTTTTTCTAGGGAAATCAGCTTGAAGCAGAATATAGTTTTTTTTAGAGTAATCTATAAACTCTTTCGTAGACCATATTTCTTTACTTAATTTAATACAAGGTCCACACCAATCAGAGCCTTGAAAAACTAATACAATTTTTTTGTTTTCTTTTTGGGCTTTAGATAACGATGTATCTAAGGATGTTTCCCAACTCTGAGAAAAGATTGGGGCAGAATTTAAAAGAAAAATAATAAAAAATATTTTTTTCATTTGATTAAAAATATAAATTTAGTTAATTAATTTTTCTTATACCTTATGAAAATAACATTAGTAATTCCTATCATAATTTTTTTGTTAATCATATCGATTTTAATATAGATGCATTAAATTTAAGTTATGAAACGATTAATTTTTTTATTAATAGTTCTTTTTTCTCTGTCTTGTTCTAAAAATAAAATCAATTTAGACTACAAAACTTTATCCTCATACTCCATTATAACTCAGGACAAAAGCAAGTATATAGCCGATAGCTTAAATGTGTATTTAAAAAAATCTTTTGGCATTAATCTTCCTGTAGAAAGTAATATTAAAAAAAATAATTATATCCATTTAAAATATGATTCTAAAGTAAAAGAGGATTTTATTTCATTCAAATTTTCTGAAAATGCAATTACTATTCTAGCCAATAACAATAAAATGTTAGCCTACGGTGTTTATGATTTTTTAGAGAAATATTTTGGAATTAGGTGGTATTCTACTGATTTTACTTTAATTCCAAAACTTAAAGAAATAGAGATTCCACTAAGTAAAGAAATCATATATAAACCTCCAGTAACCACAAGAACTGTTCATTCTAGGCTTTTTTATAAAGATTTTTCTTTTGCTGATAAATTAAAAGTGAGTAATGAAGCTTTTCCCAATTATGTTCCCAACGCCAGAGTACATACTTTTCATAAATTTATGCCATTTGAAAAATTTTATTTGGATTATCCAGAATATTATGCATTAAGAAATGGTAAGCGACTTGCAACACAACTTTGCTTGACTAATGAAGATGTTTTTGAAATTGTCAGAGATAGTGTATCGTCATTTTTCAATAAGAATCCTTTGTCTTCTGTAATTTCTGTTAGTCAAGATGACAATACACAATATTGTACTTGTGAAAATTGTTCTAAAATCGATGAAAAAGAAAAAAGTCCTGCGGGCTCTATGATTTATTTTGTAAATAAAATTGCTAGATTATTTCCAGAGAAAACTATTTCTACTCTTGCTTATCAATATACTAGAAAACCTCCTTTAACAAAGCCTGATAGTAATGTACTCATCACACTTTGTTCAATTGAATGTGACAGAAGTATTCCCATTAGTGAGGGTTGTAAAGATTTTGAATCTGACCTAATAGGTTGGTCTAAGCTTACTGAAAATATAAGGATATGGGATTACACTACTCAGTTCACCAACTTTTTAGCTCCCTTTCCCAACTGGGGGACAATAAAGCCCAATATCAATTTATTTGTTAATAGCAACGCCAAATGGATTTTTGAACAACACAGTAATAATCCAAGTGAATTATTTGAGCTAAGAAGTTATTTGATGGCCAAATTATTATGGAATCCTAATTTAGATTCTGACTTGGTTATTAAGGACTTTACTAGTGGATATTATGGCGAGGGAGGGGATTATATAGTTAAGTATATTGAAGAAATTCAGAATCAATTAAATATTGCAAAACCTTTTTTTCTTTTTTTATATGGAGATCCTTCCCAAGCATTTGACTCTTATTTAAGTCCTACAAATTTGACTAATTACGATAACCTTTATAAAAAAGCTTTGCTTAGTGTTCCACAGAATTCAGATTATTACAGTAGAATTGAAAGATCAAGATTATCTGTTGATTACGCAATTTTAGAAGCATACAGAAAAAATTTCTCAAAAGAATATCCCTTGAAACTTACTAGTAATGGTATTACAGATATTAATCCGAAGGTTTACACAAGGATTAATGATTTTTATAAGGTTGCTAGCTTAAATGATATTACTTTAATGAATGAAATGGGTTTTAGTGTTGAGGAATATGTAATTAATTATAAAAAAGCATTGAAGTTGGCAAGTAAAAATAATTTAGCCAGTCTAAAAAAGGTTACTTTACTTACCAATCCAAAAAAATATGCAAACGAAGATCCACAAGTTCTAACAGACGGAGCTCTTGGTGGAAATAGTTTTTATTCAAATTGGCTAGGGTTTGAAGGAAACGACATGGAAGCTGTTGTTGATTTAGGTTCTAGTAATTTTATTAATAACATAAGTATGAACTTTCTCCAAGTCACTAATCATATTGTTTTTTATCCTCTTGATGTTCAATTTGAAATATCAAAAGACAGTATTTCTTGGACAAATCTTCCAATAATCAAAAATAAAATAAAACTTAATTCTAAAAGTAAAGTAAACGATATCCAAACATTTTCTCAAAATGTAAATAATGAAAAGGGAAGATACATTAGAATTAAAGCCAAAAACATAAAAAAAGCACCTTTTTGGCACCATGGAGCAGATTTACCTGCATGGATTTTTGCAGACGAATTAATAGTAGAATAAATATATTATATGAAAAAATACATTTTAGCCATAGATGCTGGTACAACAAGTTCAAGAGCTGTTTTATTTGATAAAAAAGGAGCTCAAATTGCTATATCACAGTTTGAGTTTACTCAGATTTTCCCAAAGGAATCATGGGTTGAACACGATCCAATTGAAATATGGAACACTCAACTTAAAGCCATTAAAGAAGTAGTGAAATTAGCTAAAATAGGATTCGATGAAATAGATTCTATTGGAATTACTAATCAAAGAGAAACAACGGTTATTTGGAATAAAAATACAGGAAAGCCAGTCTATAATGCTATAGTTTGGCAAGACCGACGAACTGCTTCTATTTGCGATCAAATACATAATGACGGAAAATCAGAAATTTTTTATAATAAAACTGGACTGTTATTGGACGCCTATTTTTCTGGAACAAAAATAAAATGGATTTTAGATTCAGATAAAAAAATAAGACAGCAAGCACAGAATGGGGAATTGTTGTTTGGAACTGTAGACACGTGGCTTATTTGGAATTTAACCTCCAGAAAAATACACGCTACTGATTGTACTAACGCTAGCAGAACTCTTTTATTTAACATACATGAGTTAAAATGGGATAAAGAATTAATTTCTATTTTAAATATTCCTGAAAAAATCCTTCCTAAAGTATATAATTCCTCAGAAAAAATTGCTTTAACAGATCCTTCATTACTAGGTGAAAGTATTCCAATTTGTGGGGTGGCTGGAGATCAACAAGCTGCCTTATTTGGTCAAATGTGTATACATCCAGGTGACGTAAAAAACACTTATGGAACCGGATGTTTTTGTATGATGAATACAGGGTCAAAGGCTGTAAAATCTAACAATAGAATGCTAACTACAATTGGATGGAAAATAGGAAATGATACGGTATATGCTTTAGAGGGAAGTGTATTTATAGCAGGTGCTATTGTTCAATGGTTAAGAGATCAGTTAAATATTATTAAAAATGCCTCTGAAATCGAAGAATTAGCAAAATCTGTTCAGAACAACGGTGGTGTTACCTTTATTTCTGCTCTTGCTGGTTTAGGTGCTCCTTACTGGAATCCAAATGCCACAGGAGCTATAATGGGCATTACAAGGGGAACTCAAAAAGGACACATAGCAAGGGCTGCTTTAGAGGCCATAGCACTTAGATCTAGAGAAATTATTATCGAGATGCAAAAGGATTCTGGAACTAAGTTTGATAAATTAAAAGTGGATGGTGGAGCCAGTAATAATAACCTTCTTATGCAAATACAATCTAATTTATTAGATACTCAGGTTATAAGGCCAAAAATTACAGAAACAACTGCACTAGGAGTTGCTTTTTTTGCTGGTCTAGCATCTGGCTTTTGGTCTTCATTAGAAGAAGTTAAAAGTATTTGGGAAATGGAACGTGAATTTACCCCAAATAAGAGTGAAAATGATAAAAAAATCATTGATAATTGGGAAATTAGAATTAAAAAAGTGCAGTAAAATTGAATAGAAGATCTAATATTGAACTATTAAATGGAGTCAAAGAACCATTTGATTTTTTAATATTAGGAGGTGGAGCAACTGGTCTGGGCTGTGCACTAGATGCATCTTCAAGAGGATACTCAGTTCTGCTTTTAGAGAGATATGATTTTTGTAAAGGAACCTCATCAAGAAGTACAAAACTTATTCACGGGGGAGTAAGATATTTAGAAAAAGGTCAATTATCCTTAGTTTACCAAGCTTTAAAAGAAAGAGATATTTTAATAAAAAATGCCCCCCATTTAGTAAATCAAGTTGGTTTTTTAATTCCAACCTACAATTATTTTCGTAAAATATATTATTGGATTGGTTTAACATTATATGATTTTATTTCTGGAAATAAAATTTTTAAAAAATCTAAAATGATAGGATTTGAAAAAGCTTTATCCTTAGTTCCCAATATCAATAAAGAGAAATTAAAAGGGGGAGTTGTATATTATGATGGTCAATTTAATGACTCTAGAATGGGTATAGATATTGCCCTAACTGCTACAAATAATAATGCCATATTGATTAATTATATGCCTGTTGAGTCTTTAATAAAAAAAAATAGTAGGGTAGTTGGAGTAAAGGCAAAGGATTCTCTTTTTGATAAAGAATATGAAATTCAAGCAAAAAATATAATTAATTGCACAGGGGTTTTTTCTCAATCTGTTATGAGTATGGATTCTGCTGAATCTAAATCATTAATTACTGCTAGTCAAGGAGTTCATTTGGTGGTTGATAAGAAATTTTTAAATGGGGGATTTGGAATTTTAGTTCCTAAAACATCAGATAGCAGGGTGTTATTTGCAGTTCCTTGGCTAGGAGAGGTTCTTTTGGGAACTACAGATACTGAGCTGGAAAAACCAACAATTGATCCCATACCAACAGAAAAGGAAATAGAATTTATTATAGATAATGCAAAAAAATATATGCATATAAAGCCCTCTAAAAAAGACATAAAGAGTGTTTTTGTGGGACTCAGAGCACTTGTAGGTACAAATAAAAATATTAAATCTAAAGACATTTCAAGAGATCATAAAATTATTGTGAGTGATTCAGGATTGATTAGTGTAATAGGTGGAAAGTGGACTAATTATAGAATAATGGGAAAAGAAGTTGTAGATAAAGCAATTAAAGCTTCAAATATTAAATTTGTAGAATCGCAAACTGAAAATTTAAAAATTAAAAATGGTCTTGGTAATATAGGGACAGACGAAAAATCATTAAGTAGTATTTTTTATATTTCAAAAAGTCAAATACAATATTACTTAAGGGAAGAAATGGCAATTAATTTAGATGATATTATGTCACGTCGCTCGCGTTGCTTATTTTTAAACAGCAAAGAAAGTATAGCTATAGCTCCAAAAGTAGTAGAAATTATGGCTAATGAACTTTCTAAAGACAAGGATTGGATTGAAAATCAATTAAATCAATTTTATAAATTAACTAAACTATATTCAATATAATTATGAGTACTCTATTAGCTGAATTTTTAGGAACTGCCATTCTTTTATTATTAGGAATTGGTGTAAACGCAAATACTTCATTAAAAAATACAATTGGAAATAAAGACTCAAGTTGGGTTTTAGTAACTATGGCTTGGGGACTTTCTGTATTTATAGCAGTTTTTATAACTGCTAGCTACAGTGGAGCCCATTTAAATCCCGCAGTCACTATTGGTCTGGCTGTTACTGGTAAATTTTCTTGGTCACTAGTATCAGGCTATGTAATAGCTCAATTTTTAGGTGCAATTTTGGGAAGTTGGCTAGCCTATATCACCTATATTGACCATTACAGAGCAACTAAAGAAGAAGATACAGTTCGAGGTTCATTTTGTACAGGACCAGCAATTAGAAATTATAAAAACAATTTTTTTAGTGAATTAATTGGAACTTTTATTTTGGTTTTTGCAATATTTTTTATAGCCAAACCAATGCTTGAAATTGAAGGGGAAGTTGTGAATTTTGGTATCGGATCTTTGGATGCACTTCCTGTGGGAATAGTGGTTTGGGTAATTGGTATGACACTTGGTGGAACTACTGGGTTTGCCATTAACCCTGCAAGAGATTTTGGGCCCAGACTAATGTATTCTTTATTGCCTAGAAAAAATAAAAAACCAGATTGGAGTTACAGTTGGATTCCAGTTTTCGGTCCAATTACAGGAGCAGTATTGGCTGGTCTTTTATTCAATTTCCTTAATTAGAAATGATAGATAAAAATATCATTCCTTGTGTAATAGGTTCAACAGGTCTTGTTGGTTCTCATTTAATTGAAAATCTTTCAAATATTTACTCTCAGTTAATTTCTATTACTAGAAAAGAGGTTAATTACTCTAAAAGTAATATTAAAAATATTGTTATTGATTTTGATAATATTGAAAATGAAAAAATTTTTAATCCAGATAATCATTTGTATATCGCTTTGGGAACTACTAGAAAAAAAGCGGGAAGTGACCAAAATTTTATAAAAGTAGATTACGATTATTGCCTGGAGATAGCTAAAAATGCTGTTAAAAATGGAGTCAAAAGAATTTCGATAATATCTTCAGTGGGTTCTAATCCAAATTCTAGTTTACTGTATCCAAGAACAAAAGGCTTAATAGAAAGAGATTTAAGAAAACTTCCTTTAGAACATATAAGTGTAATGAAACCAGGATTAATTTTAGGTGATAGAAAAGAAAGTAGATTCTCCGAAAAAGCAGCAAAATATTTATTTTCTCTAATCAATCCATTATTAATTGGGGGATTACAAAAATATAGATCAATTCATGCCAATGATATTTCAAAAGCAATGATATATCAAAATTTTAAGGGAAAAAATGGTTTTGTCTCCCTTGAGTTTATTCAATTAATGGATAGTGCAAAAAATTTAGATTTACTTGATTAATTTTTTTTTAATTATTTTAAAATGAACATTATATTTATAACATGAGAAAAAATATATTGTTTTTATTTTTTTTGTTTCATGTTTTTGCTTTTTCTCAAACAGTTCCGACTTCTGCCCAAGTTTCAACAGGCCACTTTAAAGATACTAACGGAAATATTCACTTAGTTGGGTCTGATAAAGAAAATGATGCTTTAACCTATACTATAGTTACATTACCCTCTCACGGAGATTTAAAAGATCCCTTAACTGATACAGCTATCAGTGCAGGTGGAACATTATCCTCAAATGGAAATCAGGTAACTTTCGTTCCTCACAGTGATGAAAATTCTAAATATATTTTTTCTGGAACAACAAGTTTCACTTATAAAGTTACAGATAGTGATGGAGATAGTAATGTAGAGACAGTAACTGTTAAAGTTTTCGACACCTATTATCATACTCCTCCACTAATTGGCTCTGAAATTCCTGGGCAGTCAGTAGAAGATAATTTTGGTCGTGCAGTATCATTAAGTGAAGATGGAACTATAATGGCGGTGGGAGCTCCTCAAGATGATGATGGGGGTGGTAATACAGGAAGTGTAAAGGTATATCAGTTTAGTGGAGGAAGTTGGTCAACAATTGGTAATCAAATTAATGGCGCATCTGCGGGTGATAAAGCTGGCTCGAGTGTTTCCTTAAGTGGGGACGGAACTATTCTTGCTGTAGGACTACCTTACAATAATACAAACATAGGACAAGTTAAAATATTTAAATACGATGGATCAAGTAATTGGGATTCTATTGGTACAATTACACCTGTTAATGTTAACTCTGGAGCTAATAAAGCAGTATCTGAACAGTTTGGAAATGATGTTAGATTAAGTGGTGACGGAAAAACTTTAGCAGTTAGTGATATATGGTTTGATAGATCAGGAAGAAATGATGCTGGTAGGGTGGTAGTTTATCGTTACGATGGTACTAATTGGAATTCATTAGGTAATGCAACAGCTTTATACGGAGAAAGTGGAGATAACTTTAGTTGGGGACTTTCCTTAAGTGCTAATGGAAATATTATGGCAATCGGTGCTCATGAGCATGATAAAATTGAAGATGGATCTACAAAAAATGCTGCTGGTAAAGTAATAGTTTATAAATATAATGGAACGAGTTGGGATGTATTTGATCAAGTTTTTAACCCTGGTGGAGCAGGAGATATGTCAGCATCTACTGATCGCTTTGGTGCAGCAGTAGATTTAAGTAGTAACGGTTTAATTCTCGCAGTTGGAGCTCCTTATGATAATCCAGACGGAACGGCTAGTAACCGATATCAAGGAACCGTTAATATTTTTTATTATAATGGAACAAAATATGTACCATTAGGAACAGAATTAAAAGGAGATACTAAATTTAATTATTTTGGAGCGCAACTTTCTTTAGATAACGAGGGTAATACCTTAGCGGTAATGCAACCAGGCCATGGTGATGATAATGACAAAGGGCAGGTAAAGGTTTATAATTATAATATTGCTTCATCTACATGGGAGCAGTCTCCTGCTAGTTATAATTTTGATGGAGAGGAAGACGATAATCAAACTGCAGGTAGTCTAGCCGAGTCTAAAGGACAAAGAGTGTTTTTGAGTGGAGATGGGTCTGTACTGGCAATTGGAGCAGATTTAAATAATTCAAGTGGAGGGACGGATTCAGGTCATGTAAAAGTGCACAGACTTTTTGATGTTCAAGATATTCCAGTAGCTGACGATAAAACTGTAAGTTTTACTTTATATGAACAGCAGTGGTCAAGTGAAGAAATTGAATTAACTGGATCAGATACTGTTGGAGATGGAGATATCGATAGGGGAATTACCACTGGTGCAGCAACTAATAAGCTTATTGAAGCTGGTCAAAATTTTACTTCAACAGTCTCTGTTGGAAATAAAGTTATTAGTAAACTAGATGGGCAAAATGCATTAGTAACTGCTATTGATAGCGATACTCAATTAACTTTAGATACTGATATTATGATTAGTGGAGAAGCCTATACAATTGATATTGTGGAGGCTGATATAGTTTATATAATCACTGAGCTTAATACTTCAAAACTCCGAGAGGGGGGAACTGAAATTGTAAGTGGAGATATTCCTAAAACATTAACTGGAAAAAAAGTTGAATACAATAGTAATTCTGATGTGGCTGTCAGTGACTCTTTTAAATATATTATTCATGACGGTAAGGCTAGTAGTGTGCCAGCTACTGTTTCATTAACGATTGTCCCTGATAACGATCCTCCCGTAGCTTCTGCAGTTGCAGATCAAGCAACAGATGAAAACACTGCAAAAGAGAATATTGTTTTAGCAGGTTCAGACTTAGATAATGACGATACGAACTTAAATTTTTTAATATATACTGTACCAACTAATGGTACTTTAGTGGATGCAAATAATGGTAATAGTACTATTACTGTTGAAGAAAAAGATTCCGGAACAACTGATGGAGTTGAAGCTAATAAATTAGTGGATAGTACTCAAGATTTTGCCACAACTGTTCAACCGGGAGATTTTATTCATAATACTACAGACAATACTTATGCAGATATCAAGGCAGTTGACAGTAATATTAAATTATCTATTAGCGCAGATATTATTGTCTCTGGAGAAACTTATACTATTAAAAGAGGAACTTCTCTAACTGTTGATACTGGAACTGCTAAAGTCACTTATACTCCCAATAATACTTATTCGGGATCTGATACATTTGCGTTTAAGGCTAGAGATAAAGGCCTAAACGATGATGAAAGTACTGATGTGGAAAATAGTGTTGATGCAGTTAGTGTTTCTATAACAGTAAACAATACAATTAACGATGCTCCAGTTGCCCAGAATGGTACTATTTCAACAAATGAAGAAACAGAATCTGGTGCAATTACCCTTATAGCTACCGATCCTGATGATTTAGTTAGTGATTTAACTTTTACAATTACAGAAAATGTATCCAAAGGAAAACTAAAGGATGGAGGAACTGAAATTTCAACTTTTCCTCATGATTTAACAGGAATTTTAAAATATACACCCAATGATAATTTTATCGGAGACGATACTTTTAAATTTACTGCAAAAGATGATGGGGATCCTATAGCACCAGTTAAAACTAGTAATGAGGCAACTTTTACTATCAACGTAGCAGACCAAAATGATCCCCCTGTAGCAAATGCTCAATCATTAACCACTGCTGAAGAAACAGAAACTGGGACAATAACACTTGTGGCAACAGATGTGGACGACGACGACAGTACTTTATCCTATGCAATTAAAACAAATGCAGCTAATGGTAAATTAAAAGATGGAGGAACTGAAATTTCTACTTTTCCTCACGATATTACTGGAGCTTTGACTTATTTGCCTAATACTGATTTTAATGGAGATGATACTTTTACATTTACAGCAAAAGATGATGAAAATTTAGAAAGTTCTGCAGCAACTGTTTCAATAACAGTTAATAATGTGAATGACCCACCGGTTGCTCAAAATCAGTCAATTACAACAAGAGAAGACACTACTACAAGCCCTGTGATTACTTTGTCAGCAACCGACCCTGACACATCTGACGATACTTTTACATACACAGTTAAGGCACTACCAACTAAAGGAATCTTAAAAGATGGTTCTACAGAAATTACAGCAATAGGAACTGAGTTAAGTGGAGCAACTTTGACTTACACTCCTGACTTAAACTACAATGGAAATGATTCGTTTAATTTTTCTGCCAAAGATGATGAAAGTGCTGAAAGCGCAGATGGAAGTGTTTCATTGACTATTACGCCTTGGAATGACCCACCTGTTGCAATTCAACAAAACTTGAGTACAGGAGAAGACATCTCATTAAACATAACCGTTTCAGGGACAGATGTTGATGGCGATGACTT
>MDSV01053102.1_pt1 | contig 13291 bp, 6 predicted proteins | sample 810851 | NCBI WGS metagenome assembly MDSV01 (sample SAMN05326640, study PRJNA326480) | marine metagenome | isolation source: seawater | place: Atlantic Ocean: North East | collected 2012 | reverse complement strand
CAGCAGCGCCTGCACGGTGCCCTGGAAGTAGGGCGCGAGCGCCGCGCGCATGGGGTGCGCGTCGTCCTCGCCGCAGCAGGACACCGCGAGCCGCTGCAGCGCCCAGCACGCCTTGCCGGCGACGAAGGGCTTGTCCTGCAGCGCCGCCACCAGAGCGGTGAGGATCTCGTTCAGGTTCGCCGGCGTCACCACCGGCGGCGAGGCGGCGCCCACGAACTCGAACACCCGTCCGATGGTCCACGCGGTGGTGTCGCGCACGTGCGAGTTGCCGTCCTTGGTGGCGGCGAGCAAGAACGGGAGCGCCTGCGCCGCCACCGGCGCGAGCTTGTCGCCGTCGGGGCCCTCCAAGATGCTGCCAAACGCGAACGTCGCGGCTTCGCGCAGGCGCCACTCCGTCTGGTTGGAGATGTTGGCGGTGATGAACGGCATCACCGCGTCCACCACGGGATCGCGCACGCACGTCGCGACGAGCCCGAGGCAGGTTCCGCCGGCCATCGCGACGTTCCAAGCGTCGTCGCCGTCCTCCACCTGGTCCTCGTCCTGCTTGGTGAGCGTCTCCAGCAGCATGGGCACGAGCTGGCCGAGCGCCTGCTCCACGAAGCGGTGGTAGACCGGGGGGTTCGCGCCCCCGTCCTGCAGCTCCTCCTGGATCGCCACCTCCTCCTCGCACACGGCGCTCCAAAACTCGATCGCCTGCAGCGCGACCGCCTCCTCGTCCTCCTTGGTGGCCTTCGTGGTCAGGTTGAAGATGGCGGTGATGTACGGCGCGAGCTTGTCGTAGTAGTTCTCCGCCACCCCGACCAGCACTTCGTACGCCGCCTGCCGCACGCGCACGTCGGGGCACACCGTACACTCGCACGTCACCTGCATGATGTGGTCGCGCTCGTGCTGCCGCTCGAAGTTCTGCTCGGCGAAGTACATCGCGTTGGAGAGCGCCACCGTGGCGGCGAGTCGCACCTCGACGTCAGGCTCCTCCTTGCGCATCCCGGAGAAGACGGCGGTGAGCATGGCGTTCACCTCCCCCTCGCTCAGGTGATCCGCGTCGATTTCCTCGCAGATGTACCCCAGCGCCTCGAGCGTGGCCTGGCGCAGCCCCGCGGGCGCGCCCGCGTTCGCCACGTTCGACTGCAACCCGGTCACCAGGTCGGGCCACTGCTTGGCGGGGATCTCGGCGCCGGCGATCTTAGCCACCGCCTGCGCGCCGGTGTGCCTGATCTCCGGGGTGGGGGAGCCCAGCGTGTTCCACACCTGCGCCTTGATGGAGGAACGCGTCCCGGCGTCGATGGCGAGCCATTTCTGCTGCAGGTCGGCTTTGCGAGTCTCGTCGCGCGCGTCGAGGGCGTTTTTCAAGATCAACCCCGCCAACCGCCGCACTTCCGGCGGTTTCTGCTCGTTGGCCAGCTCACTCGCGAGCCCGGTGAGGAAACCCGCGAGGTTGGACTCCTGCGCGTTCTTGAGCTGCTCCTCCGCAGCCTGGCGCGCGCCCGCGTCGGCGCTCTGCGTTGCCGTGAGGATGGCGGTGATGTCGGCCATCGTGGGATCGATCGGTCCTCCTTTTCACTCGTCGGTGACTCCCGAACCCTGCGCGAAACAGAGGCGGGAAAGCGGTTCGCGATCGCGCGGCGCCGGGCGTGGCACGCGGGCGGAACGCGACACGGCGGTGGGGAGCGCGCGCCGACAGCCGCTCGTGGCGGAAGGAAACGTCCTGTGCGGATCGTTGTGGCGGTGTGACGAAGCGGGGGACGGCTGACACGCGATCTCCGCCTCGAGAAACGCGTTTTTCCCTTCGTGCTTCGTTCCCCGCGGTTCCCGCCTCGTCGCACGCCGAAGTTTTTCCGATCCGGTTGAACTGACCGTTTCGAGAAGCTGTTTCTTTACGGCCGCACGCCACTCCGGGGCGCGCGAGCGAGGGCGGCACCGTGATGGCGTGTCTAGCTCCCGCGGTGATGAAGAGCGCGCTCAAGAAGCGCAAGCGCTTCTCCGTTGAGGGCGGCGAGCACGCGCCCGGCGCGGTGGACGTCGGGTTCAAGACGCCCTCGACGGACAAGAAGGTGAGCATCGGCGACGGGAAGAGCTGCGAGAAGGCGGTGGGGAGCGCAGATCCGGATGTCGACCGCACCCCGATCGAGTTGCCGTTCCACTGCGATAACTGCGGGCACTACATTCTGACCACCCGGTACAAGTGCGGGAAGTGCGCGGACTACGACCTGTGCGAGGCGTGCTTCGGCGCGCGCCAGAACGACAAGAAGATGTGTCCGCACAAGCACCACGCCTCGCACTTCGTCGTCGCGGCGGTGGACGAGCTCTTCCACGTCGAGAGCGGCGACGTGCCGCCGGGCGAGGCGCGACCGGAGGGCGGGGGTTCGGAGGAAGAAACGACGCACGCGGCGAAGACCGAAAACCCTTCTCCGCCTCTGGCGAGCGCAGACGCCACCACGCCGGGGCTGGGCGTGCGAGGGTGGGACGAGGCGTCCTTCGTCACCCCGGTGGGGGCGAAGAACAAGCCCGAGACCGCGGCGGGAACGGGGGAAGCAACCAGCTGACAACGAGAGACAGTTTGTGCGTATCGACGAAACGACCGTCTCGCGAACAGAGTCCTTCGCGGCGGGGCGAATCGCGCGCCCTGAGCGATGCAATCGCTGTGCGACCCCGTCGGAATCTTCCGGCAGTACCGCACTAACCTCCGGATCTCGAAATGAGCGATAAGCGCACCTCGACGTGATGCCACGCCGCGACGGAAACGCGGCGACTCCGATGTTTGGTCCAGTGTTTTTTCTCCCGAAGACAGCTCGCCGATTCCTTCCTCAATCGACTCGAAATGCAACACATATTTCCACGCGCCCCACGTGTTGTCGGCGGCGAGCAGAGAGAAAGGGGACGAGATGAGCGGTCGTGGCGGGCGCGGCGGGCGCGGGGGCGGGGGCGGCGACTTCGGGGGCGGGCGCGGTGGTGGGCGCATGACCGCCGGTCAGCGGCCGGTCACTGAGGGCACGCGTATTCACATCGACGTGCAGCTCGAGCGCTTCAAGTCCTCCGACGAATCCGAGATCGTCTTCCCGCCCGACATGAGCAACCACGACCGCGCGGTCGTCCACGCGTGCTGCAAGAAGCTCGGTTTGAAGAGCAAGTCGCACGGCAAGGGCGAGGCGAGGCGCGTACACGTCACGAAGCCGAAGGAGTACAAGCCCCATGACCACGAGGACCTGCACGACCTGAAGCTCCACCCCGGCTCCTTGGAGGCGCTGTCGGGCCATTTCCGCAGGTTCCCGCAGACCAGCCGCGAGCTGGAGATGGCCGCCGCCGGCTCGCTTGAGGACGCCTGGGACGAGGTCGACGGCGTGGATCAGGCGGACGCGACGCCGGGAGAAAAGAGGAAAGGCAAACGCGCGCGCGGCCCCCCTCCTTTGCTCATGCGTCCGTTCGCGAGCGTCTCGCCGGATGAGGCGGCGCGCCGCGCCGAGGCGCTTCGCGCGCGCGCGGCTTCTGACGCGGACCTGGCCCAGATCCAACGCCAGCGCGATGCGCTTCCAGTGCGCGCGTTCCGCGACGCTCTGCTCGAGGCGACGCGGACACACCAGGTGGTGTTGGTCGCGGGCGCGACCGGGTGCGGCAAGACGACGCAGGTCCCGCAATACCTGATCGACGACGCCTGGTCCCACGGACGCGGCGCGGCGATCATGTGCACGCAGCCGCGGCGCATCTCCGCCATCACCGTCTCCGAGCGCGTCGCCGCCGAACGCGGCGAGGCTATCGGCGCCGGCGCGGTGGGGTACCAGATCCGCCTGGAGAGCAAAGCCAGCGCGGAGTGCGCGTTGCTGTTCTGCACGAACGGCGTGCTTCTGCGCCGGCTCACCTCCCCGGGCGCGGACGCCATGCTCTCGGCGTTGTCGCACATCGTGGTGGACGAGATTCACGAACGCGACCTGTTCGCGGATTTCCTCGCCGTCGTGCTTCGCTCCGCCCTGGAGCGACACCCGCACCTGCGGTTAGTGCTCATGTCCGCCACCGTGCGCGAGGATCTGTTTTCGGGGTATTTCAACAACTGCCCGGTGATTAAAGTGCCGGGGCGCACGCACCCCGTGGCGGACTACCACCTGGAGGACATCCTTCTCGCCGTCGGGTACGGGGGCGGCCCCGCCGGCGTCTCGACGCGCCGCGCCGCGACGGCGGACCCCGACTCGCCGGAGGGGCGTTCGGTGCAGGCGGCGACGATGCGCGCGTTTCTGGAGGGCACGGACGAGAGCTTCGAGGATCTGTTATCGGCGATCACGTCGCGAGGCCACGGCGGGGGGGGGTTCGCGGACGAGCAGGCGCTGGCGGGCGTCGCGCACGCCGGCACGGGCGCGACGCCGCTCATGGCCGCCGCCGGGAAGGGGAGGCACGTCGAGGTGTCGCGTTTGCTTGGATGCGGCGCCGACCCGAGCGCCAAGTCGCGCGACGGCGGGACCGCCGCGGACTGGGCGCGCCGCTTCGGGCACGAGGACATCGCGCAGACGCTGGACGCCGCGCGCGCGGAGCTGGACAGGCTCGCGAGCACGGAACAGAGCGCCGTGAGCCTCTCTTCGTACCAGCTCGCCGCCGACCCGGACGAGGTGGACCTCGACTTGGCGGCGGCGCTGCTGCACTGGATCGTCTCGACCCGCGCCGAGGAGGTGCGGCGCGAGTCCGGGGGGGCGGGTTCCCGTTCCGGCCCGGACGGCGCGGTGTTGGTCTTCCTGCCCGGCTGGCACGAGATCTCGCAGCTTCGGGATATGCTCGAGGCGGACCCGCGGTTCGGCAACGACGTGCTGGTGCTGCCTCTCCACTCGATGGTGCCGCCCGCCGAGCAGAAGCGCGTCTTCCGCCGGCCGCCGGCGGGGGTCAAGAAGATCGTCCTCGCCACGAACATCGCCGAAACGGCGGTGACCATCGACGACGTGGTGTTCGTCGTCGACTCCGGGCGCCTGAAAGAGAAATCCTACGACGCCCACACCGGCGTCTCCACCTTGCAAGCCGCCTGGATCTCGCGCGCCTCCGCGCAGCAGAGGCGCGGCCGCGCGGGCCGCGTGCGCCCGGGCGAGTGTTACCGCCTGTACTCGTCGGCGCGTATGGCGGCGTTCGCCGACTTCCAGCTGCCCGAGATGCAGCGCTCGCCGCTGGAGGAGCTCTGCTTGCAGGTGCGCATGCTCGCGGAGGCCTCCAGCCTGGGCGGCGACCGCGGCGGCGCCGCCGCAGCCGTGGGCACGGGCGCGGGGTCGACGGCGGCGTTCCTGGCGCTGGCGCCGGAACCCCCCGTCCCGCGAGCCATCGAGCACGCCGTGACTCTGCTCCAAAACATCGGCGCGCTCAAGGAGGACGAGAGTCTGACGCGGCTCGGGAGGCATCTGGGCGAGATGCCCGTGCACCCGCGCGTGGGCAAGATGCTGCTGTACGCCACGCTCTTGGGTGTCCTGGACCCGGTGCTCACGGTCGCGTGCGCCGCCGCGTACCGGTCGCCCTTCGTGGTGTCGACGGACGGCGGGCGCGAAGCTGGGAAAGCCGCGCGGCACGCGTTTTCGGATCAGGCGGGGGGCGGGTCGGACCACCTCGCCGTCTCCCGCGCGTACGTGGGGTGGGAGGCGAGCCGCGCGGAGGGTGGCGGCGGCGGCGAGAGGCGGTACACGCAGCGCAACTGTCTGAGCGGTGCCACCCTGAACATGCTCAAGGGCATGCGGCAGCAGCTGGTCACGGCGCTGAGCGGGCGCGGCCTCATCGCGTCTGTCCACCAAGCCTCAGCCAACGCCGACGCCGGGTCTTTGGTCCGCGCCGTGCTGGCGGTGGGGATGTACCCCCTGATCGGGCGCCTGCTCGTGCCCGGCGTGGGCGCGAACGGGCAGCAGAGCGCGGGGGGCGGGCGGGGGGCCACCATCGCCACGCTGCGGGGCGAGAAGGTGAAGATCCACCCGCACTCCGTGAACTGCAAGCTGCGCGCGGCGGCGGGCGCCGCGGGCGCACGCGACGGCCCGACGCTCGTGTGTTACGACGACATCACTCGCGGCGAGTCGCAGATGTACGTCCGCGAGTGCACGACGGTGGCCGCGCCGGCGCTGGTGCTCGTCACGGGCAGCCTCGGGGTGGAGCCCCTACCCCCTTGTGGGATGCCGGACCACGACGAGACCGACCCCGAGGCGGTCCGCGAGGCGCAAAAGATGCAACGCGACGCGCAGGCGCGACAGGACGCGTCCCAGTGCGCGGCGCTCGTGTGCGACGACTGGCTGCGGTTCCGCGTGCCGCTGGCGGTGGTGTCGCAGATCGCGTGCCTGCGCATACGGCTGGCCAAGGCGTTCGCGGCGAAGACGCAGCGGCCCCACGACGAGCTCGCGCCGGACCTCGCGGACGCGCTCGCGGCGGTCGCGATCGTGCTCGCGCACGACGGGGGGGCGGCGGCGGCGGGCGACCGCGGGGGCGGCGCGCTCGGCGCGGGGGGGTACGGCCGGGCGTTCGGCGGCGGCGGCGGCGCGACGCGGGACGGCGGCCGCGACGGCGACTGGCAGTGCCCTCGCGGGTGCGGCGTGGTGTTCGCGTCGAAGCCCGCGTGTTTTCGGTGCGGTCTGCCGAAGGGCGCGGCCGCGCCGGGAGGCAGGGGGGGGGGCAGGGGACGCGGAGGGGGCCGAGGCCGAGGCGGCCCCGGCCCGCGTCCGACGGGCGGGCGACGCGGAGGCGGCGGCGGCCCGCCGCGCGACGACCGCTACCGATGAGACGGCACCCTACGTACTGGTAGTCTATTAAGGTAGTGCGTGTTTCTATATGAGCCGTGAAAGGAGCCCATGCGCAGTCAGACCGCGTTTAAGTAGTCGCTTTCCCCCCGGTGACGGTCTGCACGGACCAGCCCTGTCTGCGCAGGAACGACTTGCGCGCGGCGATCATCGGCGGCGTCGGCGCCGGTTCGAAAAACACCGGCACCGCGTCTTGCGGCGCAGCGTAAAACGGAAACACGCCCCCCAACGCGTTTTCGTTATCGTTCCTGGTGCGCGGGCCGTCGTAATACACTTCGGAGGCGGTCGCGACCGCGGTGTCACGTGTCGTGTCGGACCCAGACGTCGTACAGGGGGCGCTTCTCGCGCTTTCCGACGCGGGAGAATCCGCCGCGTCGGGACCCGATAGAAGGCTGTCCATGACGGCGCCCATCGCCTCCGCCTCCGCGGCGTTGCGCGCGTCCGTGGCGGCGGCGCGGCCGCGCGGCCGCGGCGGGGGCACGGGATCGCCCGCGACCGTGACCGCTTCTTTCCAGCCGATTTTCGGATTCCAGCCGTTCGCGGCGAGCATGCTCTGTAGCAACTCGTCGTCCAGACCTGGCGCCACCCTGAACGCGTGTTCGAACCTGCGCATGCGGGCAAACGCCTTCAAGTCGCGCGCGCCGCTGAACCCCAGCCCTTTGTTCCGGCGGTGGTCGCGGAACTGGTCGTTGGAGCAGATCCACGCGTCTCTTTCCTTGGCGTACTCAATGATGGTCAGGTCGTCGGAAGCGCGGCCGTTCGCGGACGCCGGACCTCGTTCGACCATAACGATCGAACCGGCATCGACGAGATCCATCAAACGCGTATTGACCCAGACGCCCTTGCCGACGTACTTGACGCATTCGGCGTTGAGCGTCGCGCGACCGCCGCCGTCGCAGAGCGTCTGCAAACCCCCCACGACGTACTCCTTGGGCAGGAACGCCACGACATCGTAGTTCTTCGCGCGCCACGGCTCGTAGTGCAGCGCCTGGATCACGCCCGCGCTCAGCGGGAACTGGCGGCACTTGAACCGCGAACGAACGGACGTGCCCAGCGACCACGCGATGTTCGCTCCGTCCAGCGCGATGCGTTTTGGGAGCAGCACACGCGCGGCGGCGGTGGCTTCGTCGCCGTCGCGTTCGCCCACCCCGGACGCCGCCAACACGTCGTCCCAGCCGAAGATGTCCGCCAGGTCCGTCGCCCACGCACTCGGGTATCGGCCCTGGGGGGTCACCAGGTCGTCCGGCTTGGGGTTGCGCCGGGAACGGGGGGAGTTGGGGTGCGCGCGAGCCATCACGTGCGCGCGCGAGCGCGAGGCGGCGGGTGCCGAAAAATTCGGGACCGCGCCACCCCCGCGAGGACCGCGCGTGGCGGAGGAGGCGGGCGCTGGGGTGGGGGCGGAAGTCGCGAGGGCCGACATGTAGCTCACCCGAGCGCAGGCACCCAAAGAAAACGTCATGTCACCGTGTTCTCCCTCGACGGTGACGCGTAAAGTGCCGCCGCGAAGACGGAGCCGAAAACCTTCGCGCCTTTCGGGTTTCGGGATGTCCGAGAAATACGTCCGGTAGAGTTGCGTCGGCGGAAGGATGTTCTGGAACGAACGTTGGGGGCCGCATTGCGCGGCTGCGCGGGCGCCGCGCGCTGAGTTCGCTTCCGTGTCGGCTCTCGCGTAGGACACGAGATGGCGGACGACGAGCTCGCGGTGTTCCAGGCGGAGCTGGCTTCCATCGAGGGGGCGGGGGACGCACCCGCGGACGGTTCGGGGTCCCCTGAGGAGAAGAGGTTCGAAGACGACGACGGGACCGTGTACGTGTGGGATCCCGGGACGAGGAAGTTCGCCCCCGAGGGTGAGGATGTCCCCGCGCCCGCTGCGGGCGCGGCGCCCGCAGCACCCGCGCCCGCCCCTCCCCCGGTAACATGGAGCGAGGCAGACATGGTGTTCGACGCGGGCGAAGACGCGCCCGCGATGCCCTCCCTGCGGGACGCGAAGGCTGCCGCGAAGGGCCTCCCCGTCCCCGGGAAGAAGGCGAAGCGCGCGAACGCGGCGGGCGCCGCCGCGGATGGATCTGGGATGCGCGCGGTGGCCACGGAAGCTGTCGAGCGCGAAAAGGCACGTCGTGCCAGGCGCGACGCCGCGCGCGACGCGGGTGTTTCCGGAGGCGACGGCGGAGGGGACGGCGACGGCGAAAAGAACGACGGGTGGTTCGAACTGCGAACGAACACGTCCGTGTACGTGGAGGGCCTCCCCGCGGACTCCACCGCGGAGGAAGTCTCGCGGTTCTTCTCCAAGTGCGGCGTGATCAAACTCGACCCCGACACGGGCGAGCCTCGGGTCAAGCTATACCGAGACAAAGCCACCGGCGCGTTGAAAGGCGATGCGCTGGTGACGTACCTCCGCGAACCGAGCGTGGCGCTCGCGCTCGCCGTCCTGGACGGCGCGGCGTTTCGCGACGCCGAGAAGGGCGCGCTTCGCGTCACCGAGGCGAAGTTTGAGATGAAGGGCGAGGCGTACGTCAAGAAACAGCGAGGGTCGAAGAAACGCAAAGCCGCGGCGCTCGCGAAGCAGGCGAGACAGGCGCTGGACTGGGGAGGTCACGACGACGTCGACGCCCGGGACGGAAAGAAGACGACAGTCGTCTTGTCTGGGATGTTCGCGCTGGACGAGATGTTCTCCGATCCTTCGTTCCGGGTGGAGCTCGAGGAGGACGTGGCGACGGAGTGCGGCACGTTCGGGGCGGTGGAGCACGTCAAAGTGTTTTCCACCAACCCCGACGGCGTCGTGAGCGCGCGCTTCGCCGACCAGGCGGCGGCGGAGGCGTGCGTTTCGGCGATGCGCGGGCGGTGGTTCGGCGGGAAACAGATCGACGCGCGTCTGTGGGACGGCGCGACCAACTACGCCAAGGCGGGCGTCGCGGACGACGAGACCGAGGCGGAGCAGAACGCGAGGCTGGAAAAGTTCGCGGCGGACCTGGAGAGGGAATGAGAACGAACGCTTTTGCGATTCGAACAGACAACCGAGGAGACGGGGTCTATAAGGCGTGAAAAATAAACCGCGCGTATGTGCGTAGTCTACGTATGCGTCATGGACGTCCGTCGCGAAGGTTCACGCGGCGTCGACGTCGCCGTCGAACACGAGCGCCGCCGGGCCGGTCATGATGACGCGGTTGTCGCTCTCGCGCCACTCGATCTCCAGCGGCCCGCCGGGCAGCTCCACCGTGCACTTGCGGTCGACGCGACCCTCCAGCACGCCGGCCACCACCGTGGCGCACGCGCCCGTCCCGCACGCGAGCGTCGCGCCCGCGCCGCGCTCCCAGACGTGCATCTTGACGTAGTCTCGCCGGACCACCTCGACGAACTCGGTGTTTGTTTTCGCTGGGAACGTAGGGTGCGCCTCGAAAACGGGCCCGATGGAAGGCAAATCGAGCTCGTCCACCTTGATCCCGCCCTCGTCGCACTCGCCCTCGCGCCCGAAGGTGATGCAGTGGGGGTTGCCCATGGACACCGCGGTCACTAGCCAAACGTCGCCCCCGGCGTCGATCGGGACGCGCACCGCCGCGCCGTCCCGGGTGGCGCTCTCCGTGAACGGCACGTCGGGGGGGTTCAGCACAGGCTCGCCCATGTCCACCGCGACCTGCCCGTCCGCGCGCACCTCGGGCTGGATGAGCCCAGCGAGCGTGCCCACCTTGTACGCCTTGGGGTCCGCACCGTCCTGCGCGGCGACGAAGTTGGCCAAGCACCGGATGCCGTTGCCGCACATCTCGGGCTCGGTGCCGTCGCTGTTGTACATGCGCATGGAGTAGTCCTCGTCCGCCTGCACGAGGCCGGGGGGCATGGCGAAGATCACGCCGTCCGCGCCGATGCCGAAGTTGCGGTCGCACAGCGCGGCACACCGCTCGGAGGACATCTTGATCACGTCGCTGTCGCGGTTGTCCACGAGCACGAAGTCGTTGCCGAGGCCCTGGTACTTGGCGAAGCGCACCTGCTCTCCGGCGGCGGCAAACACCGTCGCCGCGCGCGCGCGCGGCGCGCGGCGCGCGGGGGCTGCTGCGGGAGACGCGCGCGCCCACGAGCGAGGACGTCGGGAAGGCTAGGGCGGAGGACATGGCGGACATCGTGTTGGTCTGCGACAGGGCTGGGCCGGTCGCGCCTGTTGGAGTGGAGGCGAGCGACGCGCGATCGGGATATCGATAAAGCGCGTGGCGTGGGCGTGTCGGCAGTCTGTCGGTGCGCGCCCGAGCGCGGCGAAATCTGCGTCACCGCCGTCCGACGCGTCACGTGGGAGTGACGTCTCGACGAACGAAAAAAACGTCTCGCGGGCGAGCGACGAAACTCGTGAAACGAGTTTCGCGTCTCGCGAACGAGTCATCAGTACCCGTGATACAAAGGCGCGCGAAGCACACTTCACGCTCAGCTCCCGTAGACGTGATAGTCACACGGCAGAACAGCACAGCACACCGGCGCGGCGACCGGCTCATGAGCGCCGCCGGTTTCGCGTGCGGGTCGTCTCTGCGACGATGGCGTACGCGACGACGGCGGCGGCGGCGGCGGCGGCGGCGGCGCCCAGTCGCGTCGCGGCGTTCGCGGGATCGAGCGACACGCCGAACGACGCGTTCGCGGTCTCGACGATGGCGCCGAGACCGGCGTCGAGGGTCGAACGCGCGGCGTCGGACCAACGCGTGAGCGTGCGCTGTTTCGAGCGCCGAGCCGGCGACGAACCGGGTTCGGGTTCGTTCGTCGCGTCGTCATCCTCGTCGCCCCCGCGTTCGTTCGCCGACGCGCCGTCCGCGCGCGCCGCGCCGCCGCCGCCGCGGGACTGAGGCGTATTTATATCGCGCGTCTCAGTGATCGAACACGCACCACCACCACCGCGCGACGATGACTCTGACGATACGCCTTCTTCCGCTTCTCGTTTTCGTTTTTCTTTTTCCGCGAGCGACACGACGTCCACCAGGCGCTCGCGCGCGGGGCTGGCGAGCTCCGCGAAGTTGGCGCGGAGCCAGTCGGCGGCGGCGCGGGGGTCCCGGCGGCGCGCGCACAAAACGTCCACGCAGTACAACCAGGCCGCTGCGGAGACCGTGTGCGTGTCGTCGAGCGCGTGCGCCGACGCATCACCGTCGATTTCGGCTTCGAGGTCGTCCGCCGCCGAACCGCCTCGGGGCGCGCGAGACCGAGGCTCGCGCCGGCGGCGGCGCGCCTCGCGGAAAACGCCCGCCAGCGCATCCGAGACGGACGCCTCGGCGCGCCGCGACGTTCGTTCGTCCTCGCGCGTCTTTTGTTGGCCCCGCGGCGCGTCCGCGAGCTTCAGCCGCGACCACAGCAGAAGCGTGTGCGGCTCGAGCGGGTCGCCGCCCACGCCCGTGACCCGCCGCGCGTCCGCCTCGTGGGTCTCGCCGAGCCGCCCGAGCTTGTACTCCGCCTGCACCCACACGCACTCGGCGGCGACGCGGTCGGGCGCGGTCCGCGCAACGCGGCGCGCCGTCGCCGCCGCGTCCGACGCCTTAGACCACGACCCGGTGACGAGCGCGCGCTCAGCCTCATCCAGCGCTGACCCCATCGCGCCGCGCACCCGCGCGCCCTCGGCTGTGGCGCGAGACCTCGGCGACGACCGAGGATCACGTCCCATCCATCCGTCAGGCCGACTCATTCGGGGCGCCGGGACGAGGCGTCGACGCGTGCGATTTTTACGAGCGAAGTCCACCTTTCGTGTTTTCACGTTTTACGGGTACCCTGTAGGTCTGTACTAGAGCTCGTGTCGCGCGGCTGATGAGAAGGCGCGGCGAACCGCGAACGTCAACCTACGCGTCCCCATCGAACGCACCCCTTCCTCCGCTCCCTACGCCTGCCTGCTGCGAGTACGGCGTGTCCGCGATGTCGCACCGGGCCTCCAGGTGCTCGAACCCGCCGGCGCGAACGTTCGAGCGTATCAACCCGAAGAACCGACGCGGCGTCCCATCCGCTGTCGCGCGTGTCTCCGCGGGTCCCGGTCCCGGTTCCGGGCCCGGTTCCGGGCCCGGTTCCGCCGTGAATTGCCATCCCAGATGCTGGCGGCACCGCACACACACGGCGACGGTCCAGGCGTACCCGGGGAACCACGAGAACTCCGAACTGGGCTCGCCCTGCAGCGCGACGGCGTTCGGGACCACGTTTCTCACTGTGAGCACGTCGTGCACTGTTCCCGCCGGGTTGCAAAACGCGCCCCCCGCACCTTCGTCCGACATCGCCGCCAGCGACTCCAGCGCGCTCACCGGTTGCCAGCACGAGGCACACGACAAGGAGACGTTCTTTCGGGGTTTCCCGTCGGAGCGCGAGTCGGCGGAAAAGACGTCAAACAGCTTCAGTTCCAAACGCAGACGGTCCACGACGGTGTCCGCACACAGCAGAGCGTAGCGCGTGCGGTGCGAGATCGGCGCGCGCGACGCGACGCGGTGCGACAACAAAGCCGGGTCGAGGGGTAACTCGGTCTCGACGTCTCGCTTCGCGTCGTTTTCGTTTTCGTTTTCGTTTTCGTTTTCGTTTTCGTTTTCGTTTTCGTTTTCGTTTTCGTTTTCGTTTTCGTT
>MDSV01230806.1_pt1 | contig 13293 bp, 14 predicted proteins | sample 810851 | NCBI WGS metagenome assembly MDSV01 (sample SAMN05326640, study PRJNA326480) | marine metagenome | isolation source: seawater | place: Atlantic Ocean: North East | collected 2012 | reverse complement strand
TCTAACTAACAATTATTTTATATCCCTAAATTGAATCGGATAAATGTTTACAATACCAACGAAATTCTCCTCCACCAATTAGAGGAGTAAAATGTTCTGCTAAATTATAGTTTTTCATATAAAAATTATTTTATTTTGTTAGCATTGTCTTGTTCGTTTTATTTTATATCGTTTTTACCTTTTAATGTAAAGACTTTATAGAGTTATCGTGTTTTAGAGACAAAAAATTTCATTTAGCTGGGTTTTATCTCAAAAACAATCGTTTATGGAACAAATTTTTGAGTTTAAAGTTAATGTTGAAATAGAGTTAATTTTCTTATTATAGTTGATCGTTATCTTTCGTTTTACTTTTTACTAAAGTGGGTATTACATTATTAGTATGTCCTGTAAGAAAAAAAATCCGAACGCGACTCCTGCTCAGAAGGAGCTTGCATCTCTACTTGATAAAACGTCTATTGAAAGCATTTTTTTACCTACATTTGACTACTTAAAAGAACAATTATTTGCCGTCATTAAAACGCAAGCTGGCCTTGATTTTTTTAGTATTTTTGAAACAGTTTTAGATAAAGCTCATGCTTGTCGTCAGCAAAAAAACACAGACTTCTCGATACTGGTTACATATATCAAAACCTTATCTTCTGAAAACTGTAGTCTATTAATTAAATCATTAAACTTGTTTTTTCAACTTAGTAATTTAGCAGAAGATCAATACCGCGTTTCTGTTAATCAGGCACGTCGTCTTGAAAAGAATGCTATTTACCCAAATACGTTTAAAGAGTTATTGCAGTTTGCCAAAACAAAAGGGGTCGATCTTACTACATTTTTGGGTTATCTTGAAAAAATTGATCTCTCATTGGTTTGGACATCGCATCCTACTGAAACCACAACCATGAGCCACATCACAAGCTTTCAAGCAATTATTGATCTTATTCAAACTATTAACAATACTCCTTTAAATCAAAAAGTAGCCGATCATATTAAACGTCATATTACACTTTTATGGCAAAGTGAAGATGTGCAAAAAGATCGTATTAAAGTCATTGATGAAGTTCGTCGCAATTTATATTATCTTGAAACAACGTTGTTTCAGGTTGTTCCTGAAATTCTAGATGATTTTGCTTACTTAATTGGTGATACTTACAACGTTAAACGTAGCGATATTCAATTACCTTCCTTTTTATTTTTTAATTTATGGTCAGGGGGTGATCGAGATGGTAACCCTTATGTTACGGCTCAAATGACACAGTATGCATTATGTTTACAACGTCGCAATACCTTACGCCGTTATCTGGCCTTGGTTAACCAACTTTTAAAAGAATTTTCATTATCTAGCAATAAAGTTAGTATTAATGCTGCGTTAGCTGCTAATTTACGTGATGAAGAATCGTCTTTCCCTCATTTTTCAGATATTAGCCAAAAACTAAACCCTCAGGAACCTTATCGACGTAAGTGTGATTTAATGAGACTTAAACTTGAGCATAACTTAGCACTTTTAGAACAGTTTTCAGCATCTATTGGTCTTGGTAAAACATTAGTTGGCCATTCACCTCAGTCACCCTCTATTTCACCAGGTCCTCATTACGAAACGATGGATGCCTTATTAGCCGATTGTTATCTTATTAAAGAATCGTTAGCTGAACATGATAGCAGCCTAGTTAGTTTAGGATCCTTACAAACGCTGATCGATACTATTTTAACCTTTGAGAACCTCTATTTAGATATTCGCCAACATTCAGAGGTACACCATAGCTGTATCAAAGAATGTTTTGAACACATTGATTTACAAGCTAAGAAAAAAAGTGATTATAGCTTTTTGCTACATACTGAACTGATTCATAATCGAACCATGGGATACACTAGTTTTTTAGCTAAATTATCTAACACGTCTCAGGAGCTATTTAATACGTTAGATCTTATCAAAAATCCCGCTTATTGTTTTTCTGATAATCCCATTCGATCTTATATCATTAGTATGACACAATCAAAAGATGATATTTATGGCTTAATGTTATTGTTTAAAGAAGTGGGTTTATTACAGGTCTCTAATCGTTGTATAGATCATGCTATGATTGATATCGTTCCTTTATTTGAAACCTTAACAGATTTAAATTCAGCTGTTTCTATTATGCGCTCCTTATTTGAAGATCCTTTTTATCGATCCTATCTTGCAAAACGTGATGATGTACAAGAAATCATGCTTGGCTATAGTGATTCTAATAAAGATGTAGGCCCTTTAACATCGCAAATTACCATTATGCATGTTCAGCAAGATCTTCAGGCTTGTGCTCAAGAATTTGGTATCACCTTACGATTTTTTCATGGTCGTGGTGGGAGTATCTCTCGTGGGGGTGGCCCTATGAATGAATCTATTCGTGCCTTACCATCAGGAACCCTTACCCATCTTAAAATCACCGAACAAGGTGAAAAAATTTCTATCAATTATCTTAATAATGGGATTGCCTATAGACACCTAGAACAAATCATTCATGCCGTTATCTATCATCATATTCAAGATGATAATACAAACACTAACGTTATCTTAAATTCTGATGATAAAGCTATACTTCATTTATTAGCTGATGCAAGCCGTGAAAAATATGAAGCCTTAGTTAAACATCAGCCTGGCTTTAAAGCTTTTTTTCATGATGTAACCCCCATTGATTTAATTGAGTACTCTACAATAGGATCTCGTCCTGCTAAACGTGTTAATGTTATTACTGAGGATTGTGATTTAACAACCGTTTACCGGGCCATTCCTTGGGTATTTTCTTGGATGCAAACACGACTTTTAATTTCTGGATTTTATGGCATTGGGACAGCCTTAGATCGTGTTCAGCATGACTATGGTCTTAGCACACTTGAAGACTGGTATAAAAATTGGCCTTTTTTTCATAACCTTATCCAAAATTTACAAATGGTTTTACTAAAAGCCAATATGCCGATTGCCGCTACTTATATGAGCTTAGCTCATGATCAGAAAACTGCTCACACTATCTTTACTACTATTCAAGAAGAATATGATCTTTGTCTTAAACATATATTACGCTTAATTCACGAAAAAGAACTGATGTACAAAAATCCAAAAATAAGAGGTCGAATCTTGAGACGAAACCCCTTTGTTGATCCACTTAATATCTTACAAGTACAATTACTACAACAATGGCGATCCTCTTTAGATCTAGATCCTCATAAAAAAGATGCCCTGCTAAAACAACTTGGTGAAACCGTCAATGGAATTACCGCCGGGGTTCGAAATTTTGGTTAACGTGATGCTTTTAATGTATCACTCTTAGCTATTAAATAAGGTGTTTCTAAATTCATATTATATGAATAACTATCCATAAAAGTATGAACACCTTGCATTAAATCATCATACGTTTTGCTAGGTGCTATGGTTAATGATTCATTATCAAAACGTCGACACGGTTGTAACTGATACACGTTATCCTGCAATGATAATCGCGTGGTTGATACACAATATAATGCTTTTAATTGACTAACATCTTCATAACGTAACGATGACACTCGGTGTGATATCTGATTTTGTTTGGCAACATGTTGTAACATTGCAATGGTTGTACTTTCTAACACATATCCTGTATTTAAATCATCTGCTTTACTATTATTGCCATGTAAGGGAATAAAAACACAAGTATCATCTTTATCAATACCCAATAACGAAAAGGTGGATCCTTCATATAAATAGGGATTTTCATCTTCTGATACAAATATAACTTCATGCCATAATTGTTTAAAATAAGCATCATATTGTTTGTTTAATTGCTTGACTTCATCATAGCCTAGCGATTCAAAGACAGGTAAATTTTGGATATCTTTAGGATATAAGCTTTTTATTTTTTGGATATCACTTGCTTGTGTCATTGCCCAACAATCATGACAAAGACGACGATAACTATACTGATCAAACTCATTAAGTGCTTGGTAACTTTTATAACTTACATCTAAGGCTTGTTCAATGGAACACGTATGCTGAGTTTTAAATAATAACGCTGCTGTATTTAAAGCATCAATAATATGCTGACCTTGTACCCCACCTAAATAATGACTGGGTTTGGCAGTCGCTAAAGGTCGTTGGTATGGCATTGTAAGTACATTAAGACCTTTTTCGTAACACCAACTTGGTTTCGGCTCAAACTCATTTATTACCATTACTAATTCTACTAAATCGCCTCCAAAACCATTTGAATAGCGCCCATCTTCAAATGATTGAGACTGTGATTTTCCGGCGACACAACTCATAATACAATGTAAATTTTGTTGCTTACTATCTTTATTAGCAGCTAATAATTGATCTACATAGTCTTTAAATTGTTCATAACTTAAAGGAAATATAGAACGCTCAAACATACGATGATACGATCTGATAAATCGTTCATAATGCTTATCTAAACACGTTACAAAATGTCCTTGATTATTTTTAATTGTAAAACTTGATGTAAAAAAGGATTGTCCTCGAAAAATAGTTAAAGAATGATGATAGGATACCGTTACTGATTCTGTAGCAACTATATTTGCTGTTTGTGTCTTTAAGTCTATCACTAAACTTTTTAATCCCATTCGGTTCTCCTTTAAATCTATGATGTAATAGTAACAAGCCCCCTGTTTTTGAGCAATAAGGGGACTTGCTTAAAAAATAATAATTAGCTCTTACAGATCACTCTTTTAAAACAAGTCAACTATACTAGTATAACTAACAGGTTTTAATCTAAGAGGAATATTATTGATACTTTTTTAACTTCTTTTCGTATTTCTTGTTAAGTTTTTCTAACTCTTCATGATAATCATTCATAATATCATCGACTTTTTCTTGATTCTTAACACTTGTCAGTGATTTTAGCATACTAGGTTGCTTACTAATTTTTTCTAATTTGCCTTTACTTGAAGAACAAGATGATTTCTTTTCACACGATGAACATTCTGATTTTTTTTCTGTCACTTGATCATGAGCATGACTTGTATCATCATGAGAATGGTCTCCGCCACAGCCACCGCACCCAGCAAAGGTCTGTCCTGAAAAAATCATCAAACTTACAATGGTTACTAACACTATCTTCTTCATCTAAAAACTCCTTGTTTATATGTGTTTAAATATTCTGAGAATGCTTTAAGTATAATGCTCTTAACAAGGTTTCTTCAAGTAATACTCCAAAAATATAACTGGCAAAAAACAGCTTATCCTCGGTATGATAAATTATATGAGCAGTTCTAATAAAACCTATCTTCAGGACTATGTTAGTAGGCCAGATTCCCTTCGTTATCATTTATCAAAACATACTTGGCAAGATGGCCTTGATACCTTTTTTTCGCATCGTGTTCCCTTTTCCTATTCCACCAGTATGGAACTAGCTGAACGATATCTGGCACTCATTGAAAGCTATTATCATGATACAAAAAAAGACTCTATTACAGTTGTTGAACTAGGCGCTGGGTTAGGCTTGTTAACCTATCATATCTGTGAGCTTTTAGAACAACGCAATCATCACCTTTTCACTAAAACAGTCTTTATTATTACTGACTTTAGCGATGATTTAGTCTCGACAATTCAACAACACCCCCTCCATGAACGGTTTAAAGATCGTATTCGTTGGCAGGCTTTTGATTGCTTAGGTGATGATTATTCTCTAATTAGCCAAGCATCTGTTGTGATTATGAACTATCTTTGCGATTCATTTAGTACCCATCATCTTGAGTATCGTGACCAACAGCTGTATGAATGGCAGGTTGCTAGCTATGTTAATCAGGCTGATTATTATATTGATACAGATGTATTCCCGCCTCGCTTTTTAAAAGATAAAGACTTACATGATTACTTGATATCTCTTCAGAAAAATCTATTTTCAGGTAAGCCTCCTAATAGCTTATTACGCTTATCACATTTATTACAGGAAGATTGGCACTCTATTCCTGCTCAAACATCTTTAAATCAAACAGCTCTTGAGAGCATTATGTCATTTATCAAACAAGCTAATATGCCTGATAATCAACGATTTAATTTTTCCTTTGATGTTGAGGCTGTCATGCAGTCGCTTTTACAATCCTTACCTGATGATGGTCTGGTTTTAATTTATGATTTTGGGATCACGACTTGGGCTGATAGCATGGCTCCTAAATCACGATATTTAGCAGCTTATGGTATGAACCATTTCTATTCTATTTGTTTTCCTCAAATTCACGTTTGTGCAAATGCTTACCATTACAATCATTTAATTACCCAATTCAATGATGGTCATAGCCAGTTTATGGTGCTTTATAAAAATAAGAACTCTCAGGAATCTTTAACCGATACTTTTAAAACTATCTTTGCTCAACCAGGGTACCAAAAATCAACTACCTTTATTGCTAATGTTAAGCAATCTCTTGCTAAAAATACCTCTCTTGATCTTTCTGATTCTATTAAAAAGGCTTATTCAGCTTTATCTATGGTAGAACAACACTCTTATAATCTTTTAGTATCTATTGCTGATTTATTAATAAAAAACCAGCATTTTGAGGATGCTTGTTACTACCTTGACTTACTAGAAAAATATTATGGCACCTTTGCCAGGGCTGGCTTTTACTTAAATCTCAAACAGCTTAATCAACAACAGCGTTATCAGGCTAGTCTTGATTTTATTAGCCAGCATCAACTAGAACACTCGAAACATTCTGGTATTCTTTATGAGTATTTACTTGCCTTATGTCATAGTGAAAATTTTTCATCGTTTCATGATACCTTTAAGCATTATTTAACAATTACCGATTACTTTATTCCATGGCGATTCTTTCTAATTTTGATTTCTATTTTTAAGCACTCAAACGCCCATGATGAGGCTACCCAACTTGTCCAATGGCTTAACACTATTAATACAGACTTTCCTGATCTACTACCCCCGCCTATTCAAAAGGATTTACTTGCTTTATAAACTGTGATCAATTGATAATTTTTGTATCATTGATTGCCCATATTTTACCGGTGTATCTTTATGAACGTTTAATTCGCTCACATCGGTTTCTGGAAACAATAATAAAATACTAGATCCCATCTTAAAGTAACCTAACTCTTCTCCTTGAATAAATAAATGATCGGTTACATGATCAGATGGCGTTGATCCTATTCCTTTTTGAAAGGATTCTAACCATGGCAATTTAATACCTCCCACATTTAAGGCCGCAATTAAAATCATATACCATAATTTTCCATCGGTGTTCCCTGTTAACACAACCCGTTCATTTTTTGTAAATACCTTTGGAAACAAAAATTGTAAGGCAGGGTTTACCGGAGAATGCGCACCAGGAATATGACGTACATTTTCTATAATACCGGCAATGGGCATTACAAAACGATGATAATTATGCGGCGCTAAATAAATATTAATGCCTAAACCTTGTTTACAAGGTAATGTTTCTTTTAACAAATCATGCAAGTGATACTCTACTCCCTTGATGTAAAGAGGACGTTCATCACTTAATGAAAATGTATCCATCACTAAACCATCTGCAGGCGAAATCACATCTGATTCGGCTGCAATATGTCGTGAACCTGGTTTTAGTTGTCGGGTAAAAATATCTTGAAATGAATAATAGCCTGTTAATGGCTTTTCAGCTTCTAATAAATTAATACCAAATAAGCGGCATAATGTACCTAAAACTATCATATTAAATGGATAAGGCCATCTTATCGAGGCAACAATCCATACTATTTTAGAGGTTATACTAAATATTAAACGAAATAATAATCCCATACTCACTGCCCTATTAATGATTGCATATACTATGTATAATTATACACTTACTTATGAATAAAGAAAAATCAGCTATTTGGTACCCTTACCGTCAGCACAAACATCCGTATTCACCTTTAAAAATAGCATCGGCTAAAGGGGTATATTTAACGCTTGAGTCTGGAAAACAGCTCATTGATGCTATTTCATCTTGGTGGTGCGTCATTCATGGCTATAATCATCCTGATATTAATGCTGTTATTATCGATCAAATTAATACGCTTCCTCATGTTATGTTAGGTGGATTAACTCATGATCCCGCTGAAAATTTTGCCAACAAATTGGTAGAGATCACACCACAAGGATTAAATCATGTCTTTTTTGCTGATAGTGGGTCTGTGGGCTGTGAAATTGCCTTGAAAATGGTTTTTCAATTTTGGATGAATCAAGGTAATACTGAAAAAAAGAAAATCTTAGCGCTTAATCGTAGTTATCATGGTGATACCTTTGGTGTGATGGCGGTTAGCAGACCTGATGATAGTTATCCTAGTATGCATCGGATGTTTAAAGGGATTCTTACAGAACATCTTTTTGTAGCCGAACCAAAAATGGGCTTTGAGGCAGACCCAAAACAACTCGCTAGCGATATTGACTTGTTTCATGACATGATTAAAACCAATCATGAGCAACTAGCGGCATTTATTTGTGAACCTATTATGCAAGGTGTGGGTGGTTTTAATTTATATTCACCTGCTTATTTAGAGAAAGTGGTTTCGATCTGCAATGAGTATAATGTACTGGTTATTTTTGATGAAGTAGCCACTGGTTTTGGTCGAACCGGCAAGCTGTTTGCTGCTGAACATGCTCAGGTTACTCCTGATTTAATGGTGCTTAGCAAGGCATTAACCGCAGGTTATTGTGGGCATAGTGCGACGCTAACAACCAGTCCTGTCTTTGATGGCTTTTTAAGTGATTCCTTTGATCATGCCTTTATGCACGGCCCCACATTTATGGGTAATGCAACAGCCTGTCGTGTGGGGATTAAAAGCATTGAGTTATTTCAAGAAAATCACACTTTAGACAAAATTGCTACTATTGAAACGTGCCTTAAAACACAGTTAGCCACGTTTTCTCATCCCAAAATAAAAGCTATTCGTGTTTTAGGAGCTATGGGAGTCATTGAAGTGCACGATTCAAATGATCTAAAGGGCATGCAAGCGTATGCGATTGAACAAGGGGTTTGGATTCGACCCTTTGATCGATTTTTATACGTAACCCCACCTTATGTTATCACCAAAGAGCAATTACAACATGTTATTGATGTGATGATTTCTTGGTTTTGATGGATACTTGTTTGGTTTTATGGGCAATTTGTAAAATTTGGTAAGTAGGCGTTGTCTAGTCCTGAATATTGAGAAAAAAGATCGCAGGATGTTACGCTAGAAACATTCCAATTACTTAGATCTTGATTAAAGGTATTGGCACTATGAAACATTTGAGTCATATCAGTTACGTTCGTAACATCCCAATTACTTATATCACAATTAAATAAAGTTTTTTCATGAAACAACTTATTTATATCTGTAATTTGATTGGTATTCCAATTATTAATATTTTTACAGGCTTCTGGTGTATTTGCTTCATAATAATTTGCTAGCATTAGTTCTAACTGGGCTTTAGTATTAGGAGGATTATTAGGATCAGAGCCTACTGAAACTTCTTCATTATCTCCTAATCCATCGCCATCTGTATCGACACTTTCAGTACTATCTAATGGAAACGCATCACTTGTATCATACATCATCATCATCAGTATCTGCGTTATTTCCTACCCCATCTCCATCTGTATCGACACTTTCAGTACTATCTAATGGAAACGCATCACTTGTATCATTTACACCATCCCCATCATCATCGGTATCGGCATTATTTCCTATCCGATCACTATCTGTATCCACCGTTTCAGCTGCATCATTGGGGAATACATCGGTATTATTTCCTATTCCATCACCATCTGTATCCGTCTTTACGATTTCTTAATAATCTATATTTATTACGATAATAGCAATCGATTGTGTAGCGATTAGTTCTCCATCCGAAACCGTTACACTAGCTTGATAATTTTGGGTAGCGATATCTGCAGAAAGATTAGGTGTTACTGTAAATCTTAGTCTCTCATTTACAATCAAAAAGGTATTAGGCGTTACTGTATATTCTAAAATATCATTATCTGGATCGGTTGCACTTACCTTTCCAATCAACCGTGTTTCATTATCTCTTAGTGTAAAAAGATAGTTTGATTTTTTAAACTTAGGGGCGATATTAACTTCTTCTAAATTATCTTTGCTGGCTATGCCACACCCTGTTAGATTATATATAAAAAGTATTAAAATTGTAATTTTGATTAGGTTTAAATTAAATGCAAACAAAATTTCCCCCTAGCTATATATTTATACCCTTTTTTATTTTTTTTTAAACAATTTTTGGTATTTTCTAATTATTTATATAACAACCATTTGTACTTTAATCGCAATGAATGTAATTGATGATTACGATGCTAATAACCTAAAGGGAATAATAGTTTTTATAAAAGTTTGTTTCTATACCCTGAGCTAACGGCTCTAACCTACCAGCTCTTTCTTTCTTTGGAGCAGGTGGTGGCGGTGGTAATTCTAGAGATCGTGAAAGTGGGGTTTCAACACTTCTCAATGACGTATTACTATCTTTATCTGTTTTTTGCGTTACCTCTTGTATTGGTGATAGCTTTCCTTTAGGCTTAACTGTTTTAAAGGCGCTTCTTTTTGATTCTACAAATTTATTTTCCAATTTTTTTGACTGACCTATTGGGAGGAGTTTTGTTGCCCTTGTTACTTTTTTTTTTCCCCTTGTTACTTTTAGTATTCTTGCTGGAGTCTGTAGATCCCTACTAAAATTTCTTGGACTGTCCAATTCCTTCACTATCTATTTCCTCAAATTATTATTAAATAAAGATAAAAATTTACATTAACAATTATTTTTTAAATAGTAAATACTATATATTCTGTTAGGTTTTAAACTTATTTTTTAGGGTATAATACATATTATGGACACGATAAAAGTACTTATTGTGGGGGCTGGTCCATCTGCATGTTATGTCGTTGATGCTCTAGCTAAAACTGACCTACCTCTTTCTATTGATATGATTGATCGTTATCCGCAACCCTTTGGTTTATTGCGTACAGGAGTTGCGCCTGATCATGAACGGATTAAGTCACTTGATACTTATTTTGGTAAAATTTTAGACCAAGCGCCTCTTAAATTTTACGGAAATATAAGTTTTGGTTCTGATATCACATTAGATGATGTTAAGGATGCTTATCATGCTATTTTCTTTTGTACGGGTACAGAAAGTGATAATGATGTTCCTGGTTTAGATTATAGCCTTAGTAATGTTGCTGGTTCTCGTGATGTTGTTGAATGGTACAATGGATATACATCGCAACGTACTCATTTTGATCCCCTCTCCTTAGGGAATAACGTTGGTATCATTGGAATGGGTAATGTTGCTTTAGATATTGCGCGAATCTTTTTAAAAGAACCCGTTGATTTAGCTAAAACAGAAATGCCACAATCTTGTATTGATATTATTACACAACAACATATTTCAGATGTTCATATTTTTGCTCGTCGTGGACCTGCTCAGGCTAAATGTACGCCACTTGAATTAGCTGAATTATTAGAACTTGATACTATTCAAACGCTTTTAGACCCTTCATCTATTACCTTATCTGACACTGATATGGTTGAATATAATGAAACAAAGCGTGTTCAAAAAAATGTTGATATCTTAAAAGAAGTCATCTCTACTAAGTCTCGATCAAAACGACTTCACATTCATTTTTGTTCTCAATTAAAAGAAGCTCATGTCAATGACGGTGCAGTCAATGGGGTAACAATGGCAAAAACAATTTTGTCAGGGGATCCTCATCAGCAACAAACAACGCTTACTGATGAGTCTTACCATGTTCCATTAACCTCGCTTATCTCATCAACTGGTTACAAAGGAGCTGCGTTACCTGGTATCGTATTTAATGAAAAAACACATTGTATTCCTCATGAAGCAGGTAAAATTACGACTCAACCCAAATCGTCTGCCACTTATTATTGCGCTGGTTGGATTAAACGTGGACCACAAGGTGTTATTGGCACCAACAAATCGGGAGCCAAAGAAACTGTTGATAGTTTTGTTGCTGACGTTGCTAGTTTTTCTAGCAAGTCTCTTCAACCCTTTGATTTAGCTAAAACACTCAAGCAACGTAATCATACTTACTATAGTTATGATGATTGGAAAACTCAAAATGACTTTGAAATTTCTGAGGGTGAAAAAAAGAATAAAAAACGCTTTAAACTTACAAAAATTACCGATATTGAACATTGTTTAAAGACTAATTCGTGATACACTAACATTAATTTTTAATACGTATATTTTAAGGAGTTTCTATGGTTTTGTTAGAATCATTATCATTAGATTTAGGTCATCACATGCCGGATTTTACATTAGATGATCCATTTGGGTATTCCTATAACAATAGCGATTTGATGGGAGATAAAGGTTTGTTGGTTATGTTTACATGTAATCATTGTCCTTATGCTATAGCCATTTGGAATCGACTCATCCAATCACGAAACTCATTTGTTGAATTAGGTATTCACATGGTTGCTATTAATCCTAATATCAATCCAGATTATCCCGATGATTCACCCGAAGCTATGAAATCAAAAATTGAGCATGATCGTATTCCCTTCCCTTACCTTATTGATAATGATCAAAAGATAGCAAAGGCCTATCAAGCACAATGTACGCCAGATCTATATTTACTTAAACCAGATATGACACTCTTTTATCATGGGCGCCTAGATGATAATTGGAAAGATGAATCAGCTGTAATGCAACACGATCTGTATGATGCTGCTACCTTATTATCACAGAATCAATCACCTCCTGATATTCAACATCCATCCATAGGTTGTTCTATAAAATGGGTCGATTAAAGCCAGCATACCGCCGTCTTATTTTTTATCTCATTGTCTTGTTAGCTGTAATGGGTTTATCTCGTATGATTCAAACGAATAGTGATTCCTTTTATAAAACATCACTTGAAATAAAAGAGGCAATCATTAGTAAATCAAAATTTACTATTATTCCCTATGTCTTAGAAAATAGTATTGAACTGTCTATTTCAATAGAATCTTTTGAAAACCCGGATATACTATCTCAAACTATCACCGACTTTTGTTTTATTAGCTTGTCTGGTAATGCTATAGAAAACCTTCATTGGGATATCAAAAAAGAATCTCAGTCAAAGGTTGAAGGCGTGATTCTATTAGAGCCAATATCTACAAAAGAAGGAACCAAATTAGAAATTGATTTGTTTTTAGAATCAAATACCACATTTACCTGGATATTATAAAAAAACGATTTATTGTTTGTTATAATCTATTGTTTTATTTTCTCGTGATGCTCCCGATGATTTTTCTTGAAAGATTTTGTCACACCCTTCTTTTTGTAATACCTCAACTTGGGCTTCTAGAT
>MDSV01213704.1_pt1 | contig 13293 bp, 10 predicted proteins | sample 810851 | NCBI WGS metagenome assembly MDSV01 (sample SAMN05326640, study PRJNA326480) | marine metagenome | isolation source: seawater | place: Atlantic Ocean: North East | collected 2012 | reverse complement strand
TCTTCGTGAAGGGCATCTTCATCGAGAACATGATCTTCGCCTACTTCCTGGGCATGTGTTCTTACCTCGCGGTGTCCAAAACCGTCAAGACGGCCAACGGCCTCGGACTTGCGGTCATCTTCGTGTTGGGCATCACGGTGCCGATCAACTACCTCCTCGAGAACTACGTGCTCAAAGAAGGGGCGCTGGCGTGGCTCAACCCTGAATACGCCAACGTGGACCTCAGCTTCCTCAGCTTCATCATGTTCATCGCCGTCATCGCGTCGATGGTGCAGCTTGTGGAAATGATCGTCGAGAAGTTCGCCCCCGCTTTGTATGGCGCGCTTGGCATCTTCTTGCCTCTCATCGCGGTGAACTGCTCCATCCTCGGTGGCGCGCTCTTCATGCAGGACCGTCAGTACCCGAGCATTGGAGAAGCCACGGTCTTTGGTTTGGGCAGCGGCGTGGGATGGTGGCTTGCCATCGTTGCCATCGCGGCCATCCGCGAAAAGATTCGCTACTCACACGTGCCTGCGCCACTCCGTGGTTTGGGCATCACATTCATCATCACTGGACTCATGGGCATCGCGTTCATGAGCTTCATGGGCATTGAAATCTGATCAGACATGACGACCACGCTGATTCTGACCATCGCCTTCTTCCTCACGGTCATCTTGATGCTCGTGAGCCTGCTTCTGTTTGTGAAGGCCAAACTCTCGCCTGCGGGCAAACTCAAAATCACCATCAACGGAGAGCAGACGCTCGAAGTCGACGGGGGCTCAACGCTGCTGACCACCTTGGGCAACAGCGGGGTGTTCTTGCCATCCGCTTGCGGCGGAGGTGGCACGTGCGTCCAGTGCAAGTGCCAAGTGAACGCGGGTGGAGGTTCCATTCTCCCCACAGAGACACCTCACTTCTCACGCAAGGAGGTTGCCGACAACTGGCGCCTCGGTTGCCAGGTGAAGGTGAAGGAGGACATGGACATCCAAGTTCCCGAGGAGGTGTTTGGCATCAAGAAGTGGGAATGCGAGGTGGTGTCCAATTACAATGTGGCCTCCTTCATCAAGGAGTTTGTGGTGCGCTTGCCGGAAGGTGAGACGCTCGACTTCGAAGCTGGAGGGTACATCCAGGTCGACGTTCCGACCACAACCGTGGATTACAAGAACTTCGACATCACTGCCCACCCGGACCACCATCCAGATCCCAATACGTTTCAGTCTGAATGGGACAAGTTTGGACTGTGGGACCTCAAGATGGTGAACGACGAGCCGATCGTCAGGGCCTATTCCATGGCCAACCACCCCGCAGAGGGCAACATTGTGATGCTCAACATTCGGATCGCGACGCCGCCATGGGACCGCGCCCGCAACGGCTGGATGCAAGTCAACCCAGGCATTTGTTCTTCGTTTGTCTTCGACCAAAAGCCCGGCGACAAGGTCAGCATCTCCGGTCCTTACGGGGAATTCTTCATCAAGGAGACGGAAGCGGAAATGGTGTACATCGGTGGTGGTGCCGGCATGGCGCCCATGCGCTCTCACTTGTTCCACCTCTTCCACACGTTGAAGACCGGCCGCAAGGTGACGTTCTTCTATGGCGGACGTTCCAAGCGTGAATTGTTCTACGTGGACGACTTCCGCGCCATCGAGAAGGAGTTTGAGAACTTCAAGTTCCACCTTGTGTTGTCAGAGCCTGCCGACGGCGACAACTGGAGCGAGAAGAAGGACATCCACGACGAAGGAGACGGCTTCCTCGGCTTTGTGCACAATGCGGTGATCGACCACCACTTGAAGGACCACGAGGCACCCGAAGACATCGAATTCTACTTCTGCGGACCGCCCCTGATGAACCAGGCGGTACTCAAGATGTGTGACGACTGGGGCGTTCCCCCTGAAAATGTTGCATTTGATGACTTCGGTGGCTAAGCCAAGTCTCGACCGAATGACAAAGGCTCTTGCAGTTGCAGGGGCCTTTGTCGCCTTCGGGTGCGGTGAGTCCTCACAGCCGCAAGACGACCCACGGGGAACGGAGTGGGTCCACCGCGGACCTGCCCAAGGCACCACGTACACCATCAAATACATCGCACCCGATTCGGTGCCGCAAGAGGCCATCGACGCCGCCCTTGAGGAGGTCGACATTGAGATGAATGCCTGGCGGGCGGAATCGGCTTTGTCCCGTTTCAACGCCTTCAACCGGACAGATACGGTGTTCGAAGTGGCGGACGAGGCCGGGGTGTGGTCGCTGCTTTGGGACATCTCGAGTGACGTGCACCGCGAGTCCAAAGGCGCATTCGACGTCGCCATGGCGCCACTGATGAAGCTTTGGGGCTTCCGCATGCAACACCGCGAGATTGTCACGCCGGCCATGGTGGACAGCGTGCACGCCTTTGCGCGCTTCCGCACCGACGTGGTCGATTTCAACGAGGTTCTGGATGCGGTGGGGTTGGCCGTGGGTGGACACCTCTCCAAAGGCGACCCACGCGCCGAATTGGATTTCAATGCTGTGGCGCAGGGGTTTACGGTGGACGGCTTGGCGGAAGTCTTGATGGATCATGGCGTCATGGACATGATGGTGGAGCTGGGCGGAGAGGTCAAATGCATGGGCACCAACCTTCAAGGGCAGCCTTGGCGCATCGCGATTGACCGTCCACAGGCCGAGGGACGCACGCTGCAGGCCATCCTGCCGGTGGACAACCAATCGGTGTGCACGAGCGGGAACTACCGCAAGGTGACCGTGGTGAATGGCCAAAAGCTGTCTCACACCCTCGACCCCCGCACGGGCGCACCGGTCACCCACGGCTTGTTGAGCGCCACCATTGTCACGCCGAGTGCGGCCTATGCCGATGCCTACGCCACGGTGTGCATGGTGCTTGGTCCGGATCGTGGCGCGGCATGGGTGGACAGCCTGCAACGCACGGGAAAGGACGTGGAGGCGCTGTTCATCATGGACGGCGGAGGGGAGGACTATTCGTTTTGGGCCACGCCACAATTGCGGAACGCCTTGGAGTGGTTGGAACCCTTGTCCGAATACGACTCTCCCTCGTCGAAGTAACTGCGGTTTCAAGAACAATGGCAGGGGTTGGCGTATTTTGCTTGTGGAAGGGTGAAAGCGCTTCCACTTTCAACCAAACGCAATTCACGTCCCATGAAGCCTGAATGGTTCACTTCTCGGCACCAGATTCGTCCCTTGTGGTTTCTGTTTCTGCTTGCAGTGATGACATGGCAGTCCACGAATGCGCAGGGCTTGTTCAGCCAAAGCGTGACGTGCGGATGTCCCGAGGTTGCATTGCGTGACACGGTGTGGGTGTCCGACAACGCAGGCGCGGGTGTTGGCACCGAGACGTGGACTTGCGACCACCTTTACGTCTTGACCGAGCAGGTGTTTGTGAATGCTTCGGACACGTTGACCATCGAGCCCGGAACGGCCGTGCTTGGCGTGGCGGGTGAAGGCCGTCAGTCGTTTTTTGTGTCCACGAACAATGCCGTTGGGGGTGCGGCCACGGTAAGCTACGCGGTCTACCCAGGCGCCTTGATTGTCGCTCGTGGCGGGTATTTGCATGCGGAAGGCGCCGAGGCGTGTCCGATTCAATTCTCGTTCTTGGGCGATCCATTGGATGGTTCGGTGGGAATGGATGTGCAGGGAGAGTGGGGTGGCTTGGTCCTCTGTGGAGGCGGAGCAGTCAACACCTTGTACCTCGAAGGGGTGGACCAACCATCCCAAACTGGCGGCGTCGGCACGGGCGAAGACCGCGCCGAAGGGGTGGTGGACCTCTCTGGTCAAGACCGGCACGTCTACGGGGGCAACACCGCGCCACAGGTTTCTTCTGGAACACTCAAGTATGTGTCCTTGCGTCATGGCAGCACCAACCTGGGGTGGAACAATGCTTTGAACGGCAACGAAACGGATTTGCTTCAGCTCGCGGGTTGTGGCGAAGGCACCACATTGGACTTTGTGGAGCTCGTAGCGTCAGCCGACGATGGCCTTCACGTGTTGGGAGGCACACCAGACGTGCGTCACGTGGTGAGTGCCTTTCACGCGGAAGACGCGTTTGAAAGCGACCAGGGATGGCAGGGGACCGGGCAGTGGTTGTTTGGCCTTCAGGACACAGCTCTGGCGCACCCCACCAATCCCCCGCACAACAACTTTTTGTGGCGAATGCACGGCGACGACTTTGAGGAAAACAACGTCGACTGGACATACGAGCCGTACACCTCACCGTGGATGAGCAACCTGACCTTGCTTTCGAATGGCGGCGCCCACGCCGTGGGGGTGCAAAGTTTGCCTGCGGGCGATTGGTTCAATTCTGTGATCGCGGGTGTGTCCGAGGCTGGCATAGAGTTCCGTCACCTCTATTCCTGCGATGGATTTCCCGCGTTCATTCCGATGAACCTGCCCGGAGGCTACGGCATTCTGCGCATCCAAAACTGGCGCATTGACGGCACCGCCGAGAGCGCCTCTGAAGTGACCCCAGGGGCTTACAGGGGGTTGTACGCTGACGGAATTGGTCTGGCCATGCCCTCCATTTTGGCCGACAGCAACAACGTGCTGGGCTCCATCGTGGTGGATCCCACGTTCACCATGACCAACGGATTCGTTTCTGAGGGCTTAGACCCACGTGCACTGGCGGAGGGAACGGTCTCTGAATACTACCAAACCCTGAATGGAGAACTGGAGGAAGTCACCTTCCATGGCGCGTTTGCGCCCGCGGTTCTGCCTTGGTTTGAAGGGTGGAGTGCGCTGTCAGCGCAAGGACTCTTCAGCGGGGCAATTCCCGGTCCGGGATGCACCTACCCCTTGGCTTGCAACTACAGCGCCGTGGCCACGCAAGACGATGGCTCGTGCGAGTTCCAGTCTTGCGCAGGTTGCACCTACGAATGGGCCTGCAATTACGACGTCTCCGCGGTGCTGGACGACGGGACCTGTGAACGAGAAACGTGTGCAGGCTGCACCTTCGTTCTGGCGTGCAATTACGATCCTGCGGCAACCCAAGACGACGGTTCCTGTACTTACGAGGAATGCTCAGGCTGCACGTTCGAAGATTCTCCCAATTACGACCCGGCGGCTCTGATTGACGACGGCAGTTGCATCCTTGTAGGGGTGGGCAACGTCTGTCAAGGCGACCTGAATGGGGACGGGGTGATCAGCACCTTGGACTTGCTCGATTTCCTTTCCGTATACGGAGAGGTTTGTCCCGAGTAAGCGTCCTGAGAAGAGGGGATGTCAGGGTTGCTCGGCTTGGCAGGCGTCTTGAGGCCGTGCGCCGCAGACAGAACAGCCACCGTCTTCGCTGCGCAACATGGGGTTGTTGCTGGCGCATGTGCCGCTGAATTCACCTCCTGGCTTCACCAAGATCTTGATTGCGATCCCCGCAAAGGCGAGGCCGAGAAGGCCAATGGCCAAGATGATTTCTGTCCATCCCATGGGGCAAAGATACGCGTCGATTCATGGGGTCATCCTTTGTGGCTTGCGTGTATAAAATTATATGGCTATATTTATGTTCTTAATTTTGTGCCATGCTGTCACTTCGTGCATTTTGGGCGTGGGCCTTCTTGGGTTCGGCGTCTGCATTTGCCCAAGGGCTTCCCGCAGGGGAGGCTTGTGGTTGCCCCACCGTGTCTTCACGCGATACTGTGTTCGTGTCAGACAACAATGGCGCAGGTGTGGGAACGCAGCATTGGACGTGCGATCGCTTGTACGTGTTGACGGAACAGGTTTTTGTCAATCCAGGTGACACCTTGACCATCGATCCGGGGACCGTGGTCCTCGGGGCGGCAGGCGAGGGGCGTTCGGAAGTGGAAGTGGCGGTCAATTTTGGGGTGGGCAGCGTCCGCGATGTGTCCTACGACTCGTACCCAGGCGCCCTTGTGGTGGCCCGCGCTGGCTTCTTGGACGCCCAAGGCAACGCAGATTGCCCCATTCAATTTTCTTTTCTGGGCGATCCCATGGATGGTTCTGTGGGGGTCGATGTCACGGGACAATGGGGTGGATTGGCTTTGTGTGGCGCAGCCCAAACCAACACCTTGCACCTTGATTTGTCCTTCTTTGGCGCGCCCTTCTTCACCACAGGTGTGGGGACGGGCGAAGACCGAATCGAAGGCATTGTGGATTTGACTGGGCAGGACCGCGAGGTCTACGGCAGCAATGCCGATTCGACGGGGTCTTCAGGCATCTTGCGGTACCTGTCCATCCGTCATGGCAGTACAAACTTGGGGTGGACCCAATTTGGCAACGGGAACGAAACCGATTTGCTCCAGCTCGGCGCCTGCGGTGCAGGAACGGTGGTCGAACACATCGAATTGGTGTCTTCCGCCGACGACGGCTTGCACATTTTGGGCGGGATGGTTGAAGTGCGCCACATCGTGTCGGCGTTCCACGCGGAAGATGCCTTTGAAAGCGACCAAGGCTGGCATGGATCTGCCCAGTATCTCCTTGGGATCCAAGACACATTGTTGGCACAAGCGACGAACCCACCCGGCCCCTCCTTCGTCTACGACGCAGAGGGAGACGACGTGCAGGACAACAACATGGATCCCTCCAGCGAGCCCTTCTGTTTGCCTGCGATGGCGAATCTCACCTTGATCACCAACGGGGCCGATCAAGCCGCGAGCTACCACAGCTTGCCCGGCGGCGATTGGTTGAATTCGGTGGTGCATGGTGTGTCGGATGCCGGCATTGAAATCCAGCACTACTTGACGTGTGACGGGTTCAACGCCATGTTGCCCAACCAGTATGGATTTTTGACCTTGAGGAATTGGCGCGTGTGGGGCGATGAAAGCCAGGGAGGAGACATCCTGCGAGGCCGCTACAAGGGCAATTACGGCGCACAAAACGCCTTGGAAGGCTGGTTGACCGACAGCACCAATGTGATTGAATCGGTGCTTGTGGACGGTGCGTTTGCCCTTGAAAACGGCATGATTGTCGACGGCTTGGATCCACGTGCCCAGTCCGGCGGCACCGTGAACGACTATTATTTGCCCTCCGATGGCCGCCTCGAGCCTGCGACATTTCACGGGGCGCTTGAACCTGGGGAAACGCCGTGGTTTGCCTCTTGGTCTTACCTCGCCCAACAAGGGTTGATCGAAACAGAGAATGCGGACGAAGGAGAAGGCTGCACTTATGCGTTGGCGTGCAATTATGACGCCGCAGCGACTGCCGACGATGGCTCTTGTGAATTCACTTCTTGTGCGGGTTGTATCTACAACTGGGCCTGCAATTACGACGCCTCTGCGGTGTTGGACGACGGCACCTGTGAGCGAGAAACATGCGGGGGATGCACCTTCGTGTTGGCGTGCAACTACAACCCTACAGCAACGCAAGACGACGGGTCTTGCACCTACGAGGAATGCCAGGGCTGCACTTTCCCGGGCTCAACCAATTACAATCCGTCTGCTTTGATTGACGATGGCAGCTGTGAGATTGAAGTCGCTGAAACGTGCTACGGCGACTTGAACGGCGACGGGGTGGTCAGCACCCTCGACCTCCTCGACTTCTTGTCCGTGTACGGCAGTGCCTGCGAAGACTGAACTTGCGTGACGGTTCAGCCGATGATGTTGCGCACGTCCTTGAAGAACGTTCGCAGGGCGACTTTGGGCTCGATGCCTTGCTTTTCAGCTTCCTCCAACACGCGTTTTGCGCCCAAAATGTTGGTCAAGCGGTCTCCCAATTCAGCCACGTCGTTCGCATCGTCGTCCATGGACGCATAAACCTTCTGCTCGAGCTTGTCGAGGGCGTCCATGTCGTGCTCGGCAATGAGCTTCCGAATTTCAGCGGCATTCATGAGGCGCAGGCTTGGGCGAGTTCAGAAACCTTGTCCTTTTTCGCGGTGGCGAACTCCTCGATGAGCTTGCCGTCTTTGAAGCCGGCGAAGTAGGGGAGGTCGTTGATCTTGAAGGCTTGCTTGACATCCAAGTGCTCCTCCACATCCACATCAATGAAGGTCACGTCGGACAGCGCTTCGTCTGCTTTCAAGGAATTGACGTGGGGGGCCAACAACTTGCACACCCCGCACCACGACGCATGGAAGCGAATGAAGAGGCGGGGTTGGCTTTTGATTTGGTCGATGAGGTCGGGCAATTTCATGTTTGGGAGGTTTCGAATGCAAACATGCAAACAAGTCGGCATCGAAGTGGTTCGATGAGGGTCCTTTCTGTGTCTTCTGAGGCACACAAGGACGACTACCTTTGCCGCATGAATACACGGGCACAACATCTCGAGGCGTTTGGTCGGTTGTTGGACATCATGGATGACCTTCGGGAGAAGTGTCCATGGGATCGAAAACAAACCTTTGAATCGCTGCGCCACCTCACCATCGAGGAGACGTACGAGTTGGCCGACGCGATTCTGGACAAGGACGTGGACGAGATTCGGAAAGAGACGGGCGATTTGATGTTGCACATGGTTTTCTATGCCAAACTCGGATCGGAGTTGCCGAAGGAAGAGGGGGGCTACGACATCGCGGATGCCTTGCACGGCATTTGTGACAAGTTGGTGGATCGCCATCCCCACATCTACGGGGACGTGGATGCCAACGACGAGGAAACCGTCAAGGCCAATTGGGAAAAACTCAAACTCAAGGAGGGGAAGAAGTCGGTGCTTGAAGGCGTCCCGAAGTCGCTGCCCAGTTTGGTCAAGGCATACCGCGTGCAGGACAAGGTGCGCGGCGTGGGGTTTGATTGGGACAATGTGGGACAAGTTTGGGACAAGGTGCAAGAGGAGCTGGGGGAGTTGCGCGAGGAATTGGAAGCCCCACAGCCAAGCCAAGAGCGGGTCTCCGATGAGTTTGGCGACGTCCTGTTTGCGCTCATCAACTACGCCCGATTCGTGGACGTCAATCCGGACGAAGCGTTGGAGCGAACCACCCGCCGGTTCATCGGCCGCTTTCAACACCTCGAAGATGCCGTTCGGGCCGACGGCAAGGACTTGACCAACATGAGCCTGGCAGAGATGGACGTGTACTGGGATCGCGCCAAGGCCTCGGAAAAGGAGGGCTGACGACCTCGGGCATGCGCAATTCAAGGTGTCGCCTTAATTTGCACCCATAGACAAACGCGGCCTGGCCTTGTGGCAGTCGCACATTGAACACACAACATGAAAATTTGGATTGCAGCGGCCTTGGGCTGCTTGATGGGCATCGGCGCTTGGGCGCAACAAGAGACGCCGCAACGCGTCAACAACAACGTGTTCCGTCAGTTGGGACAGGAACTGCCCACGCCCAACGTGTACCGGACGGCGTCTGGAGCCCCAGGTCACGCCTACTGGCAACAAAAGGCGGACTACAACATGAAAATCCGTTTGGACGACGAGACGCAACGCATTGACGGCTCCGAGACCATCACCTACACCAACAACAGCCCTGACGAACTGCGGTACGTCTGGATTCAACTGGACCAAAATGTCCGGGCTTTGGACAGCGACAGCTACAAAATCCGTGAGTCCTCGCTCGACGGCAGAACGTACTTCAGTGACCTGGTGCGGTTGGAGCCCACCTTCGACGGGGGATTCAAAATCCAAAAGGTGGTGGATGCTGCGGGCAAAGCACTTGACTACACCCTCAACAAGACGATGATGCGGATTGATTTGCCGCGTCCCTTGAAGCCGGGCAACCAATTCAAGTTCAGCATCGATTGGTGGTACAACATCAACGACCGCATGGAAATCGGAGGTCGCAGTGGCTACGAGTACTTCGAAGAAGAAGACAACTACCTCTACACCATTGCCCAGTTCTACCCGCGCATGGTTGCATACAGCGACAACGAGGGTTGGCAGAACAAACAGTTCCTCGGCAGCGGGGAGTTTACCTTGAACTTTGGGGATTACCACGTCGAATTGACCGTGCCCTCGGACCACATCGTTGCGTCTACCGGAACCCTGGCCAACCCCAAGTCGGTGCTAACCGCGGCCCAACGCCGCCGGTTTGAACAGGCCAAAAAGGCATTTGACCAACCTGTTGTCATTGTGACTGAGGAAGAGGCCCGTGAGAACGAAGCCACCAAGGCGTCAGGGGAGAAGACCTGGATTTTTGACGCCAAGAACGTCCGGGACTTCGGTTGGGCCTCCAGCCGCAAGTTCATCTGGGATGCCATGGCGGTGAAGGTGGGCAACAAGGCACCTTTGGCCATGAGCTACTACCCCAAAGAGGGCAATCCGTTGTGGGAGCAATACAGCACCAAGGCCGTCGCCCAAACACTCAAGACTTACAGCAAGCACACCATCGACTACCCTTACCCGGTGGCCATCTCGGTCAACGCCAAGAGCATCGGAATGGAGTATCCCATGATTTGCTTCAACTACGGGCGATGTGAGGATGACGGCACGTACAGCGAGCGCACGAAGTATGGCATGATCGGTGTCATCATCCATGAGGTGGGGCACAACTTCTTTCCGATGATCATCAACTCCGACGAGCGCCAGTGGACGTGGATGGACGAAGGGCTCAACACGTTTGTGCAGTTCTTGACAGAGAAAGAATTCGACCGCGACTATCCCTCGCGACGAGGCAGCGCCCGCAACATCCGCGACTACATGGGCGGGGACAAGACGCGAATCAGCCCCATCATGACGAACTCGGAGTCGATTTACCAGTTTGGCAACAACGCTTACGGCAAACCTGCCACCGCGCTCAACATCCTGCGTGAGACGGTCATGGGGCGCGAGTTGTTTGACCATGCGTTCAAAGAGTACAGCCGCCGTTGGGCGTTCAAGCACCCTTCACCTGCAGATTTCTTCCGGACCTTGGAGGATGCGTCTGGGGTGGATTTGGACTGGTTCTGGCGCGGATGGTTCTACACCACGGACCACTGCGACATCGCCATGGAAGACATCAAGTGGTTGCAAATGGAATCGGGCGATCCCGATGTGGAAGCGTCGCTGCGTAAGGCGGCAGACGGGCGCAAACCTGAAGACGTCACGCAAATGCGCAACGCGGATGGCGGCATTCCGCAATCGTACCTGGAAGCCGACCCCACATTGAACGACTTCTACACCACCACAGGCAAGTACGAGGTGCTTGAGCTGGACCGTCAAGAAGCTGCAGAAGCCATGGCCAAACTGAGTGACGACGAGAAGGCCCTTTTGGCCAGTGGGAAGCAGCACTATGAAATCACCTTCCGCAACATCGGGGGCCTGGTCATGCCGTTGATCCTCGAATTTGAATACGAGGATGGTGAACGCGAGGTGCGTCGCATTCCTGCAGAGATTTGGAAGATGAGCGAGCCGACCGTCACCAAGGTCTTTGTGACCGACCGTCCCGCCGCGCGCATCACGTTGGATCCCTACTTGGAAACGGCAGATGTGGACATGGGCAACAACGTGTGGCCCCCACGGCCGGAGCCCACTCGCTTTGAGGTGTTCCAAGGCAGTGGCTACAGCCGCTACCGCTCAGGTGGGGAGAATCCCATGCAGCGCGCCCGTCGCGATGCAGCGCTCCAAGCGCCAGTTGAAGGCGAATAAGCGAGAACAGTCGCTCAATCGAAGATCATCATCAGCCCGATGGCGGCTGTGGCCAAGGCCACGCCCCATCGGGCTTCGTTGTTGAGTCGGTCTCCGAGCAGGGCCATCCCTGCGGCCGTGGCGAGCACAATGACACTTAAGTTGAGCAAGGGGATGACCATGGCGCGCTCCATGATTTCGACGTCGAAGGCGCGCAACAAGAAGTAAAGGGACGCAAAGTTGGTCACGCCCAACAGGACGCCTCCGAGCAGGTCTAGGCGCTTGGGCATGCCATGACCGAGTTGGAGCTGATGGATGACACCCACAAGACCGCCCAAGGTGAATGGCACGGAAGCAAACGCCATCTGCATGCCCGGTGCATCCAAAGTCGGATCGGTGGAATACCAGCCGAAGACCAGATCAATGCATCCACTTCCCGCGAACATCACAATGGGCATCCACCAAAGCCCGCGAACGGCGCTGGAGGTGGATGGGGTGCTTTCACCCGAGCGCGAAGACAGGTAAACCGCGGGAAACGCGAGCGAGAGACCCAACCATTGTCCCCAATGGACCTCGTGAATTCCGTCGGCCAAGGCCAACACCAAGACGGGGATGGCCATCGACAGTTTGGTCGCAATGGTGGCCACGCTGATGCCGAGCTCTTGGGAGCACTTGGCGGTCAACCTGAAGAGGGGATAGAAGCACACGCCAACGAGGGAAAGAGGAAAGATCCACGGTGTTTGGATGCTGTCGTGCATGGCATCTGCGCCTCCCGCGAGCATCCAACCGAGTCCAGCTGCCACGAAGTAGTTCACCGTGATGGCCCAGGCGGTTCGGATGCCCCAGCGCTTGAAACTCGAAAAGAGGAGGAAAATGAGCACCGTGCTCAGGATGGTGGCCAGAAAACTCAACATGTGGTTTCTTGATTTTGCCAAACCTCGAGTACATCGCGCCCCAATGGTTGGGTGTCGCTGGAAGGCCAAGACGGAATTTCAGGAGCTTTCAGCCCTGCCTGAAGTGCCGCGGAGGCGCGCAAGACGTGAAGCTCGTCCCAACATTCAGAATCCAACACACCACGCGCCACATGGGCGCCACCTTCAATCATGCACGCCGCCACTCCGCACTTCGCTTTGAACTTCGTCCACCATGCTTCCGAAAAGACATCGCCTTCCAGTCCAACCACGACGTATCCTTTTTCGCGCCATGCGTCCATGTGGCTTGAAGACACCTTTGCCGAAGGGCACAGCAACGTGGCAAATCCAGGTTCGCCTTGCGGTGCACCCTCCGTCCATGTCGTTTGGCCTGAAGTCAGGATGAATCGCTTGGGGCTTCTTCCAGGGACAAGCCTCGTTGTGAGGGCAGGGGCGTCCACAAGCCACGTGCGCATGCCCACCAGGATTCCGTCGTGTGAAGCACGCTGGCTGTGCGTGTGACGGCCAGCCGATGCGCCTGTCAAGGTGTGCCCTCCACGTCCCACATCGGCGCAGACATCGGGGTCCAAAAACCCGTCACTGCTTTGTGCCCACTTGACGGTGATCCACGGCCGAGGGGAAGTCATGGCATGCACAAACGGACGATTCAACGCACGCGCCCCGCTCTCAAGACAACCCACCTCTACGTTCACACCTGCCTGTCTCAACCGAGACAGCCCGCGACCTGACACTTTGGGGTTGGGGTCTTCCATTGCGATCACCACGCGGCCGATGCCACGCGTCAGAAGCAAATCTGCACAGGGGGGTGTTTTGCCGGTATGACTGCAAGGTTCCAGGGTAACGTAGGCGTTGGCTGAGGACAGGTCGGTGCCTTCTGGGACTTGCTTTAAGGCGTTCACCTCGGCATGGGCCTGACCAAATGTGGCGTGCCATCCTTCTCCCAGGATTCGATTGTCTT
>MDSV01247307.1_pt1 | contig 13294 bp, 7 predicted proteins | sample 810851 | NCBI WGS metagenome assembly MDSV01 (sample SAMN05326640, study PRJNA326480) | marine metagenome | isolation source: seawater | place: Atlantic Ocean: North East | collected 2012 | reverse complement strand
TAACACACACTACGATATAGCATTTAATACAGGAGATAAGGAGAATTTCTTGCTTATTATTGGTAAACATGATCAAATGGTTGTGGGATATGGGGAATCAGGATTTAAGATAGATAATGTAGAGATAGGAATCGGTGATATAACCTTTCACCTATTGCATAAGGGGTTACAACACGAGGTTATTTTCAATAATGTGATATCAGGTATGAATGGTGGTATTGCTATTCAATTATCAGATAATAATATGTTGAGCAATGATGGTATTATATTCAATGGTAATGAGTATGTTGATATTGGTGATAGTGGTGGGTCAGTAACAATGGGTGGTGAGATGACTTTCGCATTGTGGGCATGCTGGAATGAAATGTTGGTGGAGATATCACCAGCTGTATTATTTGATTTTACTGATTTTGTTGATGAAAATGGTAGTTATGACAGTTATTCGATTGACAGGATTCGAATGATGAGTAGTGATTCAAGTGGTTCATATTATAATGTAGTTTTCAATGTTGATGTTGGGATTACAGAAAATGCTACAATTAGTAGTGATACTATTATTGAAAAAGATAAATGGACTCATATAGTTGCTACAGTGAAGCAGAATAAGTTGACTTTATATGTAGACAGTGTTCATGAGTATATTTATACAAATGAAGTTACAATTGAACCTACATTAAAACGGCGTGTTAGTCACCGAATTGGTAATTCGGAATATAGTGGGTCTGGATTTAAAGGTATGATGAAATCATTGCAAATTTGGAATCATGCACTTGATAATAGTGAAGTGGTTAATCTTTATAACGAAAGTTCAGCTTATTACGAACAACCTAGTCATGAACTATTATTCTATAAAAACAATTTAAGTGACAATATTGGTGAAATGAACATTTCTTTGGTGGATGGCACAAGTTATTCGTTTGGTGAAGGTATAGTATTTGATGGAAGTAATGATTACATGGATATGAGTTCTGTGTTATTAGGTGGTCCGATGACCATCGCATTATGGGCACGATTTGACGTGTCAACGAATCACCTGTCGATTAACGGACCGGGTTACTGGGAACGTCTATGTGATTTTTCCGAAAATATTGTGATAGGGCGAAATAGTTATTTCACTAATCTATTTTTCATGATAAAGCAGGACACAGGGGAGTATGAGGTGAGTGGGGGAGTAATTTCTCCCAATGTGTGGACACATGTGGTTTGTACGGTGAGTGGTTCGTTAATGATGATATATCAAGATGGATTAGAAGTAGTAAGTGATAATAATGGGTTGGAACCCATGGAAATAACAAGGACAAATCACTTAATTGGAAAATCAAACACTAGTGGTGATACAAATTTCGAAGGTGCGATAAGTTCATTACACATTTGGAATCGGGCTCTCAGTGTGTATGAAGTTAAAGCTTTGTATAATCGTGGTAGGTTATTTGAGTCGTTTCCGTTAATTAATACTATAACTAAGGGTATAACGGTTAACCCATCAGAGGAAATAAATATATATACATCACTTACGAACCCCAATTATTTGATAAATAATATGAACTTTTATATTTCGTCTTCTCCTCCATTATCTTGCCGAGTTAATAATCTATTGACCATTGATTCGAATGGCTATATATCTGGAACACCAGATTGGTATTCTGCTGGAGATTATGTAATTACAGTGAGTGCCATTGACAACTATGATAATACAAATACTACTATTAATTCAATAAATTTAGTAGTACAAAATGCATATGGTTTGATAAACAGTAATTTAGCAGAGAAGCATTTAGTTCGTGATTTAACATATTCAAACAATAGAAGTAATTTGATCCATGAATTAGCTTTTCACAATAATGATGTAAGTGATAATATTGGTATTATGCACGGTACATTGATAAGCGCGAGTTATTCATTGGGCGAGGGTATTGTAATTGATGGGAGTAATAGTTACGTGCAACTCGATAGTGTAGAACTCGGTGGTCCAATGACAATCGCATTATGGGCTCGTTGGGATATGTCAGGAAATTGGTCGCGTTTGATTGATTTTGGGAACGGCGATAACTCATATAATATAATCATTGGTCAGAATAGTAATACCAATGAAATTTATGGTAGCATTAGAGGTAGTGGAAACGGAACAGATTTGTCAGGAGGGGCAATCACAGAGGGTGAATGGACACACGTGACAATGACAGTAACGGTTTCTGGTGATTCTGGTGTTGTAACTCTGTTTCAAGACGGTATTATGATAGATAGTATAACTAATGGTAATGTACCAGATATAATGGCGCGTACGAATCACTATATAGGAAAATCAAACACTAGTGGTGTTGATACAGATTTCGAATGTGTAATAGCTTCCTTGCATATTTGGGATAATGCGCTTAGTGAGACCGAAGTTAATGCTTTGTATAATCGCGGCATAGGTACTATGTCAAGAAGTGGTCTGGTAAATAGTTTGACAAATAATCATATGACGATGGTTCAAGATAAATACGAATTCTTTGATGGTAGTGGCGGGGGGTATAGTTGGGCGGGGGAGGTGGGAATGAGTGTGAATACAAACTATGAAATAATATATGATTCTAGTGGAGCGAAATTTAATGATGCTTCGTATTCTTATATTCAATTGAATGAAGGTGAATTAGGTGGACCGATGACGATTGCTATTTGGGCTAAATGGGATTATTTCGAAGAATACTCATCCCTGTGTCATTTTTGTGACGCCTCAACGAATGAGATTTATATTGGTTTAAATGGGGATTCGGTTATGGGTGGTAATTATTATTGTATATTTTCTATCAAGAATGATGATGACACTCCAAAAGAACAAGAAGTATTTAATACTTCAATCGTTTCGAATACATGGACACATATAGTTTGTACAGTAGAGAAAAATGTCATGAAAATATATCATGATGGTAGCTTGGTGGATGCTAGATACGATGTAGAAGAACCGCTTTTGACAACGCGTACATACCATTACTTGGGTAGGTACCACAGCGGAGTAAGTCTAATGACCTCAGATCATGCTGATAAGTATTTTTCGGGTTATATAAATTCGATGTATATTTGGAGATACGCACTCACCGACAACGAAGTTAAATATATATATAATAACGGGAATGATGTTCCTTTATCAAGTGATTATATGCCCATTCCCAACGCAATGATAGATTATAATAGGTTTGTAAATTATGAATTTTTATTTCACAAAAATAATAATGGTATAAACAAAAATATAAATATTGGCGAGGGTATAGTATTTAACCCTACTGAAACGGATGTTGTTACTATTACGGAACTTGTCGGTACAACGATTGGTGGTGAAATGACAATAGCATTATGGGTTAAGTGGTATGACCTTAGCGACACAAGTGATTGTATAATTAGTTTAAGTAAAGATGATAGTGGTAGTGGCACACACGACATTATTGAAATAGTTAGGACCGGTTCCAACGAGTTAATATTTAAAATTGATAATGAGATTGAATATATCGCGTCATCTGTCGAAAATATGGTGATTGTAAATGAATGGACACATGTAGTTGCAACAGTGGGTGAAAATGTATCCGGAAATCCTCGTATGTGTCTATATAAAGATGGGGTGGAGGAGGATCATCTTGATTTTATAGTAGAACCAGGAGTAGTAAGTCGTGATTTGACTTATCTTGGGCGAAGAGAGACGAATTCAGAAAATATGAGTGGGGCAATAAGTTCATTACACATTTGGAATCATGTACTGAATAGTAGTGAAATAACAGAGTTATTCAACCATGGTCGTTTTGGTAGCCCATTATCTGGTGATGCGTGGGTTTCTAATGACCATCATCCTTTCAATAATCCACAATATAATTTATTCACTACTACTGATGAGTGTCCACAAGATTGGAAAGTATATTTAGATTGCAGAGGTGAAGAACAGTCGGTAAAAATAACCATTGACGACTCATCGGTAATAGATTTTGGTAGTAGTTCTAATATTTATTTGTATCAGGATATTCGTTTAAAACCGAATACACGTTATCTATTATCTTATTATGCAGCAAAAATGGGAGGGGCTAACTATTTTGGTGTAGAAGGAAGTTCATCAGAAACAAATGGGTTGTATGTGTGGTTGGGTCCACAAAATAGTAATAATGATAAATCAATTATATCAGGACACATTAGTAACGAATTATATTTTATCGATATTGACGATGATGAATGGCATAATCAGCCATATAGGGAAGCGTTTGTGACGTATGACTACGAAGAGTATAGACTAATTTTTTATAAGCAAGATAAGGACATTGATAGTACCAATACAACATTAATGTTAAAAGACATCAATTTACATGAAATAAGAGACGAGACCCCTGTGGACGGGACTGTGAAGCCGACATTTAAAATAGTTACTAATGATCCAAGCAATGGTAATATTACGTAAGGTAATAATTTTTATTGACATATATATTTTCAAAAAATATATGTAATAGAAATTTACAACATTAACAAGAATTTCTAGGATTTTGAAAGTTTTATTAACGCGTTAGCGGCATCACCTTCGTCCAAAACGGTTTTTTTGAGTTTGGTTCCGACTTTTTTGACAATTGTGAAATCATTTTTGCTTGTTGTTTTCTTGCGCCTTGTTTTAATGGCTTCTGCGCGCATTGTTTTTCGTTCATTTTTTGTTTTTTGTAGTCGTCTTGTTCTTTGTTCGCTTTTTGTTTTTTGTGTTCGTAATGTTGTTTTAGGAGCTATACGAGTTCCTCGTTTTTTTGTTTGTTTTGCGATAATCTTTCGTGTGGTTTTATTTTGTGTTTTAATCGGATCTTGAATAGCTTTATCGTAATCTTGAATAAGTTTAGTCGCTTCTTTTACATCATAATAAACAGCAGTTTTGGGTGTGTTAGTAGGTACACATTTAGCGGCAATGGTCCATTCGGCTTTTTCAAGTACGTAATCGATGGATTCAACTATGTATGTCACATTTTCGTGGTCTGGATCAATGAATTTTTTGCCAACAAAATTGTCATGTAAAAAATCTTCAGGATTTTTCTTTTTAGTGTCTATAACTACCATGCCACGATTTCTTTTGTGTACAATATGTTCCGCTTTGATTAAATTTTTGAATCGGTCCTTATACCAATTGTAATTGGTTTTAAGATTTGCTGGTAACTTGTTATTTCTGTTTAAGTAAGCAAGCATATCGTAAATGTGAAATTCGTATCCTATTATATCGGTTAATGTATAGCTCCATTGTTCGTCTTTAGATTTTTTGGATATATCCACAATAGGTTGTCCGGGGATAGAATGTCCGCCATCGACTAATAGTATGGGGGTTCTGGGGATGAGTTTACTATTTCTTGTTCTGCCCATTGGGGTCCATTGAACTTGTACCCAAAATGTTTGAGCCATTTCGTATAAAGTGTCTTTTTCTTTCTTATAATTTATTTTAGTAATGGTATATTCGTTTTCTTTGATTTTGAATTTGGTTCCTTTTAAAGAGGTTTCGAATACTTTCTTATTTCCTTTTGTTCTTTCGGTTCTCACCTTTGCGTTTAAAGTGGCATTGTGACCAGTAGGTTCAATATCGATTTGATCGATAGGCATTGGTTCGCCGCGTTTTTTTGCCAAGAAATTTTTGGCATATTTATCCAATATTTTGAGGGATCTTTTCAACTTACGGTTATGAAATTCTGCAGTAATATTTTCAACCATGGGTATTTCACGGTTTTTTGGAATAGGGGCATCATCTTTAGTGGAAAGCCTGTGTGTGAATTCGAATACTTTGTCAGGGAGTGGTTGTTGGAGGCTAATGAATTTTTTTATATATTTGAAAAAATCATCATAACTATTAGATATACGATCAATTCTTTCTGGTAGATACCATTCACTAACTCTTTTAGAAGGAAACGTCATTGTAAAAGTGGGGAATGTTGTTCTTAAAAAGTTGTGCAAAGCCTGTTCTATTGCGGTGGAGATTTTCGTATCTGTATATGCGGTTCTATTATCTACGTAATCGCGTGTTTGTACATCCCATCTTTGGTCTTTGTACATGAACAAAAAATGTAATTTATATCCAATATTTTCAAGACCGGGTATCAAAAAGGTTTGAGCGTTGCCGAGACGATTCCAACCATCTGATTTGTCACTAACCCCAACCTTGATAAAGGTTCGTTTATCGATTTTCTTGCTAATGACGTAAATATAATTCAATTTAATTTTTTCATTTCTAACTTCATCAATAATTGGTTCGAAACACTCTTTAAACCGTTCTTCGCCACCATTGTAGTCTGCGCCGTGTTTGGATTCGGTAAGTTTTGTTTCCATATCTTCGTCTTCTTCTGTAGGTTTTTGGTTATATTTGCGGTATTGGTAGTTGTTTTGGGTATAATCAATGTAAAGCGAAATACCGGAAGGGGTAGGTTCTTCAATGACGAGTGGTTTATCAACCGCTGTTTGGCTTCTAGTGTTGTCCGCTGGGGTCATGTTAATCTAATATATGTAATTATTTAAACTTTAGTGGGGGGAACTCGGGTTTCCCCCGCTAGGTTCCCCTAAAATATTATCGTATGATATATATAATGCGAGTAAGTTATGGACAAATAATTTCAATTATTTTAGTAATATTATTGATATACATCATCTACAAAATATATGAAAAGTATAACGAGGTAACGGAGACCTTTGATGGAAATCCTAGTGATCTCGGCGAATTAACTACAGATAATGTGTATGGGTATAATGAATATGGCGAACCGTTTAAGTTTTACTTAACGCCTAGCGACGAAATAGTTCCATACATTTGGCGAAAAGACATTAGTGATAGTTCAGGGTGGTGTCATTGGTATGGAGAAGACATGAGTGGTGAGCTCTATCTTCCGGAACACCCTTGTAATAACATTGATATATCTAGTACACAGTTAGGGGATTCCAATATACTTAGTTGGGATGATTTAGTAGATGCAAGTGCTGATTATTTATCACAGAGGTTTGAAGAGCACCCAGATCTTTCCGGCATCATGGGCGATGAGACCAATAGTGGATTAACCTTAGTAAATTTGTTTAACAATTTATACGCTCAACCCAAATACATTCAAGTATGTACACATCCTAACGAAGCTTCATGTAATGACGCGTCGGCCGCTGGTCGCTTTGTAATTAACGGTAATGACGATTGTTCAATGGTAACAACCGAGGCCCAAAATCCAGGTTTTTGTTGGAAGCCTGATTGGGCGGATCCAAGTTATATACCGTATTTCCATCGTTATGAAAACCCTAAGCGAGGATTCTTCAAAAAGAACAAAACAAATGCTGCGTATGACGATTCATTATTTGATGGGAAAAATATTTATGATGTAATTTACAGTACCACGGATGCATGGCATGAAGGGACACGAGATATAGATATAAGTTTTTATATGGGGTGGGATGAAGAAGAAAATAACAAAAACCTTCCTACTCAAATATTGAATCGGGATGGTATTTATGGATACAATATAATAAAGGATGAAGAGCCGAGGGTTCTACCGATAAACAGAGCAGCGTCGTCGGTGTTAACATACAATCCAGGTTTAAAAACATTTTGTGGAAATGTGTGTTTCAATGGAAATGATCATATAAAAGTGGATGGTTCATTGGGTGTAATAGATCCATTTTCATTGGGTGTGATTGATGGAGATGTTAGTGCGAATAAGCCGATCGACACAAGTGACTGGGGTTGGTGAGGGGCCTAATGACCCTAATAGGTGGTAGTATCAACAATGACCTTATATATTTTATTTTTTGTTTGCCGACAAAAAATAAAAGAGCGTTTGAGTTGAAGGTTCCTCTAATAAAATTAAATCTTCATAATATGTAAAATGACCAAAACAATATCCTTTTCTTCGTCCAAGTTCAAATTACACAATGGGGGTATGACATCGAGCGAATTAATTAAAAAAAAGCGCGAGAAACAAATAAATCAAAATATAGAATTGAATAACAATATTATGATTCGTAATAATAAAATAGTGAGTGTGAAAAGTTATTCCACCTACATGGAACTGACGCGACCGAAGCATATGAATATATATGCTAAGAATGTGGTAAGCGGACATAACCTTTACAAAGTAGTAAACAAGAACGGTAGTATTCATGAGCGCGGCGATTGTAGTACGGGAGAGTGTGGGATTGATATGGAAACCATATCAAGTGAATATTTAGAGAAAACGATCCAGGAGCAGACGAATATAGATATGTCATTTAACGAGGCGGTAGTGGAGGCGGAGAGTGGTTACGTCTAAATAAAATATACCTAATATTTATAAAGTATGGTGAAAAGTTATGGATTGTTGATTGGTGTTACTTATCCTAATACTCAGATGTATTTGCCGGGATGTGATAACGACGTATTGGAGATTTACAAGTTTTTAAAAGGCAGCGGTTACGAGGAGTTTGACGTGCTGTGCGATACGGATATATTCAAACAAACCAACCAGAGTGTTAGTACGAGGCTACCAACATTCAGAAATATAGTCGGTTCTTTATTCAATATGGTGCGGTGGGCGCGTCGTAATCCTAGTGGGAAAGTATTCTTACATTATTCGGGGCACGGCACGCAAGTAAGTGACAACAACTGGGTATTCGATAGAAATTTAAGGAGGTGGCGAAAGGAGGAGGATGATGGACGGGACGAGTGTATGGTTGCGGGGGATATGGGGTTAATAAGAGACGATCAATTGAAATGGTTATTTTCGTACTTGCCGGCGTCGACGAACTTATTTTCGTTAATGGACAGTTGTCATAGCGGGAGTGCGTTTGATCTGAAGTATTATTTGAAATCAGCGAATGAGACCGTGACAAAGACGAGACAGGGTGATTTGCGTGCGAACGTATTGATGTTGAGCGGATGTAAGGACGAACAATTTTCGGAATCGAGTGTATTTGAGGGTAAATGGTACGGTGTGATGTCTTATGCGTTTTTGAATTTAATGGATTACATGAAAAAATACCACATTCAAGAACTATCTGTGGCGGATTTTTGGCGATATATGGGAATAATATGCAATGATTATCCTCAAATACCGCAAGCTTCGTGCAGTAAAAACGAATTCAATAGTATGAAGATAACATGTAAAAACGGTGTATTTGATGTAGTAAAATCACAAACCCGAACCCGAGAATTGAGGATGACTGATGAAGGCGGTAAATCGGTGACAGTGAGTAGAAAATGGAAGATGAGCGAACCTCTGAAACAAAGTAATAAACCATTAAAAAATAACAATAATTATTTAATGAAAATGAAATAAATATAGTTTAAGAATTAATATTAATGTATTGGTGCACATTTGTTTCGGTTTTTTTTTTGGGTCTTATACAGGGTTTTATTTTCAAAGATAATCAATGTGCTCGTTTTATACCTTTTTTAATCGGGGATTCCACAAAACTGTACTCAAAAAGGTTTCCTTGGTTGGACGCGATAGATGGGAATGAGGGTGAGGATGAGGGAGATGACGATAGTGACGGCGATGACAGCCGGGAAAATGAATATGAAGTAATACAATGGGATGATAAAACAAATATGCAATCCTTAGTTGGGAGCAAGTACAAGTCATCGGATTTACCCGAGAATGATTTGGTAGAATTAACAGGGCAACAGGTGAATTTGATAGCGAAAACGTGGTATACTCACGTGTTGTCCGAGTTGTTTGATGATACGAAGCAAATAGATAATTTAGAAAAAATGGGAAGACTTAAGAAGCGGAGTTCGGCGTCTTGTTTATTTCATAATATGAATAAATTTGAGAAAACATATCATAAAAACGAAAAATACAGCTATTATGTGTGGCTGCCTGATAAAATAAATTCAAAATACCAAAGTGATATATTGGCTTGTTTTGCGGTGAAAGAGACTGATGAAACATCATCTTTATTTAGTTTATTGATACATCCGATGTGGACGAGTAAAAACATATCATTAAAGAAACTAAAGGATAGTATTAGTGCTTTGAAAAAAGGAAACAATACGGTAGATATGAATGACTTTTATGAGGACGAAAAAAACGAACGAATCATTTTGGAGTGGATGTTTTGAGGAAAATAATTTACTTGTTGATGGGTTCGGGTCTTGCGGCGAGCACGGTGCTACAATAAATAGAATTCCTTCTAATTTGGATGGATTTAACGTCTAGTTCTGATTTGAGTAGTTTGAAAAGGGATTGTTTGGTTTCAGCGTAAAGTTTGGGTTGCTGTTTAATAAAGTAGTTGCGTTTATTATCATCATATAAAATGCGTAGGCGCATGTTATATGAACAATATAAATATTTTTAAATTGGTTTTGTAGATTTTTGTCTTTTTTTATCGTAATATATAAACTATATGAAAAAAAAGGTTTTCTTTGACAAGACGGAGAGAAGCAAACCCTTAATAAAAGACAGTTACGAGAGAGATGTATTGGCGTTGTTGGGCGCAAGGGGTTCGGTAGGGGGTTTGTTTGGCTATGAGTTTGCGAAAAGTCCGAAAAAAGGAACCGATGTCAATTTATTGATAACCTGGTGTACAGACGAAGACATATTGGAAATGGCTGGTGATTTGAAAGGTTATTCGTTTGCAATATTAAACTCAAGAAATCCTGGGAAAATATTCTTGAATATTGATAACTGGAAGAGTTTGCGAGAACCGCATCATTCTGCTTGGATAAAGGAGTACGGGAGGAAGAATGCATTGAAAAAGTATAGGAAATATGTGGTGAATCACGAGTTTGGGCATGTATTAGGTGCTGGACACGACGATTTTGTTGTACCGGTATCAGAAGGGGATTGTCATTTGATGGAACAACAGACATTTATGCCGAAACGAAGGTGTAAACCTTCTTCAAAGATTCACAAGAAAACGCGGAAAATATTAAAGGGGTGGGATTTTTAATCGTTTTAATCTACTTGTTCCATTTCGGTTTCGCCGTCTTCGCCGTCTTCGGTAGCACCGGCACCATCTGTTTCTAAAGGAGGGATCTGAACGTCATCATCGGCGTCATCATCGTCGTCAATCGATAGACCTAATTTGATGAGTCGGTTAATACGAGAAGTGAACGTGGCGGGTTCGTCGAGTGAGAATCCAGATGCGAGTAGCGATGAATCGTACATCAAATTAATAAGATCTTTGATAGTGCGGTCCTTTTCATCAAGAGCGTATCGATTCTCCAATACAATAATAATAGGATTATCGGGGTTGATTTCCATAGTCTTTTTGGATGACATGGGCATCATTTGATTATTGCCCAATGTTTGTGCTTTCATAATGCGTTCCATATTGGCCGATATACCGTATTCGCCGGTTACTAGGATACATGGGGAATCGGATAGGCGCTTAGATAAAACGACCTTTTCTATTTTGTTATCCAATGTTTCTTTGATGAATTTGCAAAGGGGTTCAAGTTCGGTTTTGCGTTTTTCCCAGTGGGCTTTGTCTTCATCGGTGCCTTCTAATTCTAGGTTTTCGCGAGTAACCGATACAAACTTTTTGCCATCAAATTCTTTTAATTGTTGCATGGCATATTCGTCAATCGGATCTACCATATAAAGTACTTCAAATCCGCGTTTCTTTAGGTTTTCCATAGACGGTGATGAGGCGACGGACATTTTGGATTCTCCTGTAATGTAATAAATGGACTTTTGGTTTTCGGGCATTCTGGATACGTAATTTTCTAAAGAGGACATGACTTCACCGGATTTAGACGTGTAAAAGCGTAGTAGTTTTGCTAGTTTTTCGCGATTCGCCGAGTCTTCGTGAATACCTAATTTAATGTTTTTGTTAAATGCCTCGTAAAAGGTCTTGTACTTGTCTTCGTCTTCGGCGAGTTCGGTGAGCGCTTCGATGGTTTTCTTTACCAGATTTTTGCGAATGACTTTTAAAATTTTGTTTTGTTGGAGGGTTTCTCTCGATATATTGAGTGGAAGGTCTTCGGAATCAACAACACCTTTAACAAATTGCATATATTCGGGTAATAGTTCTTCGCAATTATCCATAATGAAAACACGTCTCACGTATAATTTGATGTGGTTTTTTTGTTTGTTACCGTCTCCCGAAAACATATCGAATGGGGCTCGTTTGGGGATAAATAAAACCGATTTGAACTCCAATTGGCCTTCGGCGGAGAAATGTTTAATGGCGCACGGGTCCTCCCAATCATTGCTGAGGGCCTTGTAGAAGGTAGAATATTCTTCGTTGGTGACGTCTTCGGGAGAGCGCATCCAAACGGGTCGCATAGTGTTAAGGTGTTCCCATTCGTGTGTAACTTCCTTAATCATTTTGGTCTTTTTCTTTGTTTCTTTCGATTCTTCGTCTACGTCTTCTATTACGGGTTTATCATCGGCATCATCATCGGCATTATCATTGGCATCATTAGCATCATTGTCATCGTCATCGTCATCTTCATCATCGGTGACTTCTTTTTCAGTTGTTTTTTCTACGTAAAGACGAATGGGGAAATCGATGAATTCGGAATGTTTTTTAACGAGCGTTTTTAGGCGTCTTTCTTCTAAATACTCTGTCATGTCTTCTTTCATGTGTAACGTGATGCTTGTTCCGCGCGCGAGTTTTTTGTCGGCGTCGGGGGTCTGACACACGGTGAATGACCCACCCGCCATAGAGGTCCAAGTGTGGGTTTCGTCGTCATTGTTTTTCGATGTAACCACGACCTTATCTGCTACTAAATAAGCGGAATAGAAGCCAACACCAAATTGTCCAATCATAGAAATATCAGCACCGGCTTGTAGGGCTTCCATGAAAGCCTTTGTGCCGGATTTAGCGATGGTACCGAGATTGTTAATTAAATCGCTGCGTGTCATTCCTAGACCAGTGTCGGTGATGGTAAGTGTCTTGTTGGTTTTATCGGCGGAGATTTTAATTTCCATATTGGATTCGCCACTCAAAGAGTTTGGGTCAGTCAAAGATTGGTATCTAATCTTATCCAACGCATCAGACGCATTTGAAATGAGTTCGCGTAAGAAGACTTCTTTATTAGAGTAAAAAGTATTAATAATAAGGGATAATAGTTGATTAATATCGGCCGAAAAGGCAAATGTCTCTGTTTCTGAATCGGTTGAATTGTGAGTTTGTGGAACCTCGTCTGAACCCATATATTTGGATATAATTATATGGTTTTAAATTATTTTTATATAATGATTAGTATCCATTATATGAACTATTCTTTTTTGTCACCAACATCTTTGAAAAAAGTAAAAATGAACATCCTTTAAAAAAATGATAAATATTTTTGAAGGGAGGTAATTTGGGGTTTATTGAGGTAGTTGGTGACAAAAAGTAAATTTCAGGGTTCTTT
>MDSV01211607.1_pt1 | contig 13296 bp, 9 predicted proteins | sample 810851 | NCBI WGS metagenome assembly MDSV01 (sample SAMN05326640, study PRJNA326480) | marine metagenome | isolation source: seawater | place: Atlantic Ocean: North East | collected 2012 | reverse complement strand
TGTTTATCGAAAAGGCGCTGCGCGAGGGTATTGACTTGCGCGATGCCAGCCAGTCTGACGTGGAGGAGGCCAGCGGGCGGTTGCAGGCCTTGAATGACCGCGCCAGCGGCGAGTCGGTAGCGCCTTTGCGTGTGGAGCTGCAGGAGATCATGCAGAATCACTTTGGGGTATTCCGAACTGGAGAGTTTATGAGAGAGGGGATAGCGAAGCTTGCTTCTCTCAGAGAGCGGGTAGAGGCTGTTGCGCTCGCGGACCGGTCATCCGCTTTTAATACGTCACGCATTGAGTGTCTTGAGCTACAAAACCTTTTTGAGACCGCTGAGGCGACCGCTGTTGTGGCCGAGGCGCGAGATGAAAGCCGGGGCGCGCACGCGCGGGATGACTTTACAGAGCGCGACGACGCGAACTGGCTCTGCCACTCGCTCTATCACAGCGAGGACAAGCGTGTTTCGAAACGAAGCGTGAACTTTACGCCCCGCACTGTCGAAACGTTCCAACCAAAAGCACGAAGTTACTGAGCAAGTCAGGAGTTCAGAGAAATGCTACAGGTGAGCCTTTACCGCTATAACCCCGAGACTGATGACGCACCATACATGCAGGATTTTTCGGTCGATACAGGCGGGCGTGACTTAATGGTGCTTGATGTCCTGGAGCTGATAAAAGCAGAGCATGACGGCAGCGTGACCTATCGGAGGAGCTGTCGAGAGGGAGTGTGTGGTTCAGACGGCCTCAATATCAACGGAAAAAACGGGCTCGCGTGCATTTCACCCCTATCGGAATCGGTCAAAAATAATAAAGTGGTGATCCGGCCTTTGCCGGGCTTGCCTGTGATCCGCGATCTTGTTGTAGATATGAGCCTTTTCTATGCCCAGTACGAGAAGGTGCAGCCCTATCTGCAGAATGCCACGCCTGCCCCTGCTATCGAGCGCATGCAATCACCTGAGGAGAGGGCGCAGCTAGACGGGCTCTATGAGTGCATTTTGTGTGCCTGTTGCTCTACCAGCTGTCCCTCCTTTTGGTGGAATCCAGATCGGTTCATTGGGCCTGCCGGACTTTTGCAAGCCTATCGCTTTTTGGCCGATAGCCGGGATACCGCGACGGACGATCGGCTAGCAAAACTGGATGATCCCTTCAGTGTGTTTCGGTGTCATGGTATTCAAAACTGCGTAAACGTGTGTCCGAAGGGCCTGAACCCCACAAAGGCTATCGGGCACATTCGCGGTATGCTACTCAATCGGGCAACTTAAGTACGTTTCATTCCCCTTGCTCATAATAACGAGCACCGAAGTTATGGGTAGCATAGCTTCAGGTTATTATGCTACTTTCTTCGCGGACTTAGGCGGGCTTTAGGGCGCAACGTTGGGGCCAGCCAGGGGCACCTAGATCTGCTTTCTCGTAACATGAGCACCTTCGCTAATCGCTTGATTGCGGGCGACGCATTCAGTGCGCCAAAGGCACATCATAAAAGGGGAAGAAGCGTGTCAAAGATGACGCCACCGCCAGATATGTGGGCGCAGTGGGCGAGCTCGCACATTGCCGGCGGCAATGCCGAATATGTAGAGGCGTTGTACGAGGGCTATCTGCAGGATCCCAAAGGTGTTTCACCTGAGTGGCGGGATTATTTCGATAAACTCCCGCTGGTGCAGTCGGATGCCGGCACACTCCATGATTTGCCCCATTCCGTGTTGCGAGAGCGCTTTGCGCGCATTTCAAAAATGCGGGTGCGCACGGATGCGACAGTGGCTAACGATTCTCATTCGACGGCATACGAGCGTAAGCAGGTTAGAGTCGTGCAGCTTATCTCTGCCTATCGTCAACGAGGGCATCAGCAAGCGGCACTGGACCCATTGGCGTTAACGCCACGGCCTACGGTGCCCGATTTGGATCTGTCGTTCCACGAGCTTAGCGAAGCTGACATTGACACCACTTTTCAAGTGGGCAGCCTTTATTTTGGTCGTCCCGAGGCCACACTCGCGCAAATTCGCGATGACTTACAGCGTACTTACTGCGGCACGGTCGGTGCAGAATTCATGCATATCGTTGATACCGAAGAGCGGCACTGGATCATGAGTCGAATGGAAGCAGTGCGGAGTGCGCCAGATTTCACTCCGGAGCAGCGGCTCAACATTCTTCGGCAGATTAACGGCGCAGAGGGCCTAGAGCGCTCCCTTGGATCCAAGTATCCGGGGACCAAGCGCTTCGGTCTCGAGGGGAGTGAGAGCCTGATCCCAATGCTTGCCGAGGCCATTCAGCGGGTTGGTGGATACGGCGCAAAAGAAATCTGTATCGGCATGGCGCATCGCGGGCGTTTGAACGTGTTGGTTAACATTCTTGGTAAAAATCCTGTCGAGCTGTTTGATGAGTTCGAGGGCAAGGTCGCCTACAGTGGGTCTGGCGATGTTAAATACCATCAGGGCTTTTCTTCGAACATGATGACGCCTGGCGGCGAAGTGCATCTGGCGCTGGCATTTAACCCCTCGCATTTGGAAATTGTCGCGCCAGTGGTCGAGGGCTCAGTGCGAGCTAGGCAGGACCGGAGGAAGGATTCGGTCGGTAATTCGGTCGTGCCAATAGTTATTCATGGGGACGCCTCGTTTGCGGGACAGGGCGTTGTCATGGAGACGTTTCAAATGTCGCAAACCCGTGCTTACAGAACGGGCGGCACGCTGCATATTGTTCTCAATAACCAGATTGGTTTCACTACCAGCGAGCCCACAGATGCGCGATCCACAGAGTACTGTACGGATATTGCCAAAATGGTGCAGGCGCCGATTTTCCATGTAAACGGGGATGATCCAGAGGCTGTTGTATTCGTAACGCAATTGGCGGTCGATTTTCGCAATCAATTTCAAAAGGACGTGGTGATAGATCTCGTGTGCTATCGCAGACGGGGGCACAACGAGGCAGACGAGCCGTCGGTCACTCAGCCGAAAATGTACGAGACAATCAAGAGCCATCCCTCGACCCGAGAGTTATATGCCCAACGTCTCATTCGTGAGAATCTGTTGTCCCAGCAGGAGGACGCCGAGTGGGTTGAGGATTATCGGCAGGCGTTGGAACAAAATCAGCCGTTGGTATCTTCTCTCGTTTCTGAGCCCAACAAAGAGCTCTTCGTAGATTGGTCGCCCTACCTTAATCATCGTTGGGATGTCGCCGCCGACACACGGGTTTCTTTGGCAGAGCTAAAGACCTTGTCAGAACGAATGGGTGAGGTTCCCTCGGGCTTTGTCGTCCATCGGGTCGTCAGGAAGTTGCTGGATGATCGCCTCAAGATGGGTGCGGGCGCGCAGGAAGTGAACTGGGGATTTGCCGAAACCATGGCCTACGGATCTTTGCTACAGGAGGGTTTCCCTGTCAGGTTAGCGGGGCAGGATGTGGGAAGGGGCACTTTTAGCCATCGCCACGCAGTGCTGCATAATCAGAAAGAGGGAGACACTTGGGTGCCACTCGAGTCTGTAACGGATGAGCGAGCGTCTTTTCAGATATTTGATTCACTCTTGTCGGAAGAAGCGGTTCTAGCATTTGAATACGGTTACGCCACGACCTCACCCAGCGGGTTAGTGATTTGGGAGGCGCAATTTGGTGACTTTGCTAATGGTGCCCAGGTTGTTATCGATCAATTCATCTCAAGTGGTGAGAACAAGTGGAGTCGTTTGTGTGGGCTTACGATGCTGCTCCCGCATGGATATGAGGGTCAGGGCCCAGAGCATTCTTCTGCAAGATTAGAGCGATTTTTACAGCTGTGTGCCGAGGACAATATTCAGGTCTGCATTCCGACCACGCCCGCGCAGGTTTTTCATATGTTGCGTCGTCAGGCCATCAGACCACTGCGTTCGCCCCTCATCGTTATGACACCCAAGAGCTTATTGCGCCACAAAGAAGCCATTTCGCAACTGGACGAGTTGGCAGAGGGCGCCTTCCAAACGGTGATAGACGAGACGGATGGTCTGGATCCAGTGGTAGTCAAGCGAGTGGTTCTCTGTGGCGGGAAGGTGTTTTATGACCTCCGCGCAGCGAGAAGAGAGCGAGAAATTGTCGATATCGCAATCGTTCGGATTGAGCAGATGTATCCCTTTCCGCGGCTCGATCTATTAGAAGTGTTGGAGCGTTATCCTAATCTTGAAGACGCTGTTTGGTTGCAGGAAGAGCCCAAAAATCAGGGGGCCTGGTATGCCATGCAGAGCCGAATGGCGTCTGTTGTGCAGCGACATAAGGTGGATGTGTTTCTGCGCTACGCCGGACGCGAGCCGTCTGCTTCCGCTGCAGCGGGATATTCTGCGCTTCATTTGCGTGAGCAAGAAAAGTTTATTGATGAGGCGCTGGGGCCGATGCCCTGGGGCCACTAGTCGCGTCTTGAGTTGAGGACATTTTCATGACGATTGAAATCAAAGCGCCGGCGTTTCCGGAATCAGTAGCAGATGGTGTGGTGTCTGCTTGGCATAAGAAGCCCGGCGACAGTGTTGCAAGAGATGAACTGCTCGTCGAAATAGAAACTGACAAAGTGGTGATGGAGGTGGTGGCGCCGGAGCCTGGCGTCATTGAGGCCATTCTTGTCCCTGAAGGAGAAACTATCGCTAGCGAAGCGCTGTTGGCAACGCTCGTCGCAGGCGCCGTGACCAGTGTCGATAGTCAGCCTGAAGATGGCGGCTCGACGGGGCGGGAACACGCTGCTGCTGAGGTGGTGGAAGAAACTTTGAGCAGTGCTGGCGCAGTGCCGATGGGGCCTGCGGTTCGCGCATTGCTGGAGGAACATGGACTGGACGCGCAAGATGTCACGGCCTCCGGCAAGAGTGGGCGCTTGCTGAAAGAAGATGTGCTCGCACATATTTCACAGCTTTCCGCTGAGGATGCCGCTCCAGAAGCGAGTAAGCCCCCGCAGGCGGCTGGCTTTGCTGAAGCCTCTCTGGAGGTGGGTGGCCCCACCAGCGAGCGCATTGAAAAGCGAGTACCGATGAGCCGCATGCGGGCACGCATTGCCGAGCGCTTGCTTGGTGCCACTCAGCAAACGGCCATGCTAACTACGTTCAACGAAGTTAACATGGCGCCCCTTATGAAGCTGCGAAAACAGTATCGAGATCAATTTGAGGCTGTTCACAACGGTACTCGACTTGGTTTCATGGGATTTTTTGTGCGCGCCGCTTGTGAGGCACTGAAGCGCTTCCCGGCAGTCAATGCGTCTATTGACGGTAATGATGTGGTTTATCACGGGTATCAGGATATTGGTGTTGCGGTGTCGGTAGACGAAGGCTTGGTGGTGCCTATTCTGCGTGATGCAGATTTCATGAGTATCGCCGATATCGAGGCGGCGATTTACGACTTGGGAATTAAGGCGCGAGATAAAAAGTTAACGATTGAAGAGATGACGGGTGGCACATTTACCGTGTCAAATGGTGGGGTTTTCGGTTCGCTCCTGTCCACGCCGATATTAAACCCGCCTCAAACAGGGATTATGGGGATGCATACGATACAGGAACGCCCCATCGCCATGAATGGTGAAGTGGTGATTCAGCCGATGATGTATCTGGCTTTGTCGTATGACCATCGCCTGGTGGATGGAAAAACGGCTGTCCAGTTCTTAGTCACTATAAAAGGTTTGATAGAGGATCCGGCCAGAATCCTGCTTCAACTGTGATTGCGGAGGTAAACGTGTCTACTCATTTTGATGTCATTGTTATTGGTTCGGGGCCTGCGGGCTACGTCTGCGCCATTAAGTGTGCGCAGCTTGGAATGGCGACAGCTGTCATAGAGCAAGCGGTAGACGCAAAAGGGCAGCCTGAGTTGGGCGGCACCTGTTTAAACGTAGGGTGTATCCCCTCTAAGGCGTTGCTTGATAGTTCACATCGCTACGCCGAGGCCACGTTGCACATGGCCGAACACGGCATCTCCGTATCCGAAGTGTCGCTGAATATTGCGGATATGATGGCCCGCAAACAGAAAATTGTTTCGCAATTAACCGGCGGTGTTTCAGGTTTGCTGAAGCACAATGGCGTGGAAGTTATTACAGGCGACGCGACGCTCGGTGCGAGTCGACAGGTTGAAGTTACGGGCGACGATGCACAGAAACTGATCTACACCGCAGATAACGTGGTGCTGGCGGCAGGTTCAGAGCCTATTGATATTCCTCCTGCCCCAGTGGATGGTGACCGGATTGTGGATTCTACGGGCGCGCTCTGTTTCGATGCAGTGCCCGAGCGCTTGGGTGTTATTGGGGCGGGCGTCATCGGCTTGGAGTTGGGGAGCGTCTGGGCGCGCCTAGGTTCCGAAGTGGTGGTTCTTGAGGCCATGGACACGTTCTTGCCCAACATGGACGAGCAGATTGCCAAGGACGCCGGAAAAATATTTACCAAGCAGGGACTCGACATTCGTTTGGGAGCGAGGATGACCGGGAGTGAGGTATCAGGTTCTGGAGTCACCGTCGCCTATTCTCACGATGGTGCAGATCATTCCGAGACTTTCGATAAGCTAATAGTGGCGGTGGGCAGACGACCTCGCACCAACAAACTGTTTTCAGCGGATTCAGGGGTGTCTGTTGATGAGCGGGGCTTTGTTTTTGTGAACGAGTATTGCGCTACCGAGGCGCCGGGTGTCTGGGCGATTGGCGATATCGTCAGAGGACCCATGCTCGCGCACAAGGGTTCTGAGGAGGGCGTAATGGTGGCAGAGCGTATCCATGGCAAGGCAGCGCAACTGAATTACGAGGTGGTTCCCTCCATTATTTACACTCATCCGGAGGTTGCGGCGGTAGGAAAGACAGAGCAGGAGCTCCGCCTCGAGGGGGCTCAAATCAAGGTCGGTACTTTCCCCTTTGCTGCGATTGGCCGCGCCCAAGCGTCGGGAGAAACCGACGGATTGGTAAAAATCATTGCAGACGCAGATTCGGATCAAATTTTGGGCGCTCATGTTGTGGGGCCCTCGGCGGCTGATCTGGTCCAGCAAATTGTGATCGCCATGGAAATGGCAGCCAGCACTGAAGATTTGCAATTGATGGTTTTTGGACATCCCACGATGTCAGAGGCCGTGCACGAAGCAGCGCTAGCGGTAGACGGCCGGGCCATTCACATGGTGAATCGGCCCAAGCGCTAGTCATTTTATGACAGGCCTTCTCGAGCGTCCGGCATCGAGGGGGCGAGAAGTGTGCCGGACTCAGCTGAGAGGAAAGCATGAATCTGCACGAGTATCAGGGGAAAGCGTTGTTCGCCGAGTATGGTTTGCCAGTGTCGACCGGGCATGCGGTCGAGTCGGCTGAGGCCGCAGTGAAAGCGGCTCACGAAATAGGCGGTCAGAGGTGGGTTGTTAAGGCGCAGGTTCATGCAGGTGGTCGCGGCAAAGCGGGGGGCGTCAAGTTGGTAGAGTCCCCAGAGGCAGCGGGTGAATTTGCTGCTCAATGGTTGGGTGAGCGCCTGGTGACTTATCAGACGGACGCTTCTGGGCAACCAGTGTCGCGAATTTTAGTGGAGTACTGCACCGATATTGCCGAGGAGTTGTATTTGGGGGCGGTAGTGGACCGCGCCAGCCGGAGAATCGTCTTTATGGCCTCTACCGAGGGAGGTGTTGAGATTGAAAAAGTCGCTCACGAGACGCCGGAGAAAATACTGAGGGCAGAAATTGATCCGGTGGTAGGTGCGCAGCCTTATCAAGGCCGCGATCTGGCCTTTCAATTGGGCCTCGCTGGCCCGCAGATCCGGCAGTTCGTCGATATTTTCATGGGCCTGGCCAAGTTATTTGCAGAAAAAGATTTGGCGTTGATTGAGGTTAACCCGCTTGTCATCACCGGGGAGGGCAATCTGCATTGTCTGGATGCCAAGGTCGTGGCCGACTCCAACGCGTTATACCGGCATCCGGACTTGGCAGCTATGCACGACCCCACCCAAGACGATGAGCGGGAAGCTCATGCGGCCCAATGGGACCTTAACTATGTCGCGTTGAATGGCAATATTGGCTGTATGGTTAACGGAGCAGGTCTCGCAATGGGTACTATGGATATTGTCAAGTTGCATGGCGGTGCGCCTGCCAACTTTCTCGATGTCGGAGGTGGCGCCACCAAAGAGCGCGTCACCGAGGCGTTTAAAATCATCCTTTCTGACAACAACGTGCGAGCAGTGTTGATCAACATATTTGGCGGTATTGTGCGTTGTGACTTAATTGCCGAAGGGGTTATTGGTGCAGTTGCGGAAGTGGGTGTCGAAGTCCCCGTAGTGGTTCGCTTGGAAGGGAACAACGCACTGCGGGGGCGAGAGATATTGGCCGCGAGTGGTTTGAATATTGAGGCGGCAGAGGGTTTGGCGGATGCGGCTCAGAAAGTGGTCGCTGCTGCGGGAGAACGCTCATGAGTATTCTGATCAATGCCGATACCCGAGTGATTTGTCAGGGGTTCACTGGTTCGCAAGGGACCTTTCATTCCGAGCAAGCCATCGCTTACGGTACGAAGATGGTGGGGGGGGTTACTCCCGGCAAAGGAGGGCAGCTCCATCTTGATTTGCCCGTTTTTAATACGGTATCAGAGGCGGTGGCGCAGACCGGCGCGGACGCCTCTGTTATCTATGTGCCTGCTGCTTTTTGCAAAGATTCGATCCTTGAGGCGGCTAACGCCCGGATTGGATTAATCGTATGCATTACAGAGGGTGTGCCTACGCTGGATATGCTGGAAGCCAAGGTTAAATGCGATCAGCTCGGTGTACGGCTGGTGGGACCAAACTGCCCGGGTGTCATCACTCCCGGGGAGAGCAAAATCGGCATTATGCCGGCTGATATTCACCTGCCAGGCCGCGTGGGGATCGTGTCTCGCTCGGGTACCTTGACCTATGAGGCCGTCAAGCAAACCACCGATGTTGGATATGGCCAATCGACCTGTGTGGGCATCGGCGGGGATCCGATCCCTGGTTCCCACTTTATTGACATTCTCGGACTATTTGAAAAAGATGATCAAACCGAGGCGATCGTAATGATCGGCGAAATTGGGGGCACAGCCGAGGAAGAAGCCGCCGAGTTTATCAAGGCCCGCGTTACCAAACCCGTCGTATCATATATCGCTGGTGTGACTGCGCCGAAGGGAAAACGTATGGGCCATGCGGGCGCTATCATATCTGGTGGTAAGGGCACTGCTGATGAGAAATTTGCCGCACTCGAGGCCGCTGGCGTACGCACTGTAAGGTCACTCGCAGATATCGGAGGGGCGCTCACTGAGGTGACTGGTTGGTAGCGTTTCGAGCCTGGCTAAGCCCGCCTTGAGCGGGCTTTTTTATGCGCCAATGTATTGCTGAGAGACTTGAAATTGTCTTCCGGGCCCCCATTTCTAGCCAAACCATAAGTAAACGGACTGTGCTATGACTGCTGAAGCCACCCAGACAATGGGATTTCAAACAGAAGCAAAGCGATTGCTTCACCTCATGATCCATTCCCTCTACTCCAACAAAGAAATCTTTTTGAGAGAGCTGATATCGAACGCATCGGATGCCATCGACAAGCATCGTTTCGCCGTTATTGCCGACACCGCTTTGGCGGAATTCGCGACCGACTACCGGATTCGCGTAAATACTGACGCTGAAAAAAAGATCATTACTATCGATGATAACGGTATCGGGATGTCTCGTGATGAGGTCATCGATAATCTTGGCACAATCGCAAAATCGGGCACCGCGGCCTTCATGGAGCAGCTCAGTGGAGATCAAAAGCAGGACAGTCAGCTCATTGGGCAGTTTGGAGTGGGCTTCTACTCCTCTTTTATTGTCGCTGATCAGGTCGAAGTGATCACTCGCAAAGCCGGTGAAGCTGTGGCAACGCGCTGGGCATCGGCTGGAGAGGATGAATTTACGGTGTCCGAAGAAACGCGTGAGTCTTCCGGTACCACAGTCATTCTCCATCTCAAGAGCGACGCCGAGGAGTTCGCTGACAGTTGGCGAGTGCGTTCAGTGATAAAAAAATACTCTGATCACATCTCAGTGCCGGTGATGATGCCCGAGGAGCAGTCTGGTGACTCTGAAGACGACGAGGGCGCAGAGCAGGCGGCGCCCGAGTGGACGCCTGTTAATGAGGCGAAAGCGCTTTGGACCCGCAGTCGTTCGGACATCTCGGACGACGAGTATCTGGCATTTTACAAGCACGTCTCTCACGACTTTGAAGATCCCCTGAGCTGGAGCCATAACGCGGTAGAAGGAAAACTGGAGTACACGTCCCTATTGTTTATCCCGCGCAGAGCACCCTTTGACCTTTGGCATCGAGAGGGTGCGCGTGGGCTCAAGCTGTACGTGCAGCGCACGTTTATCATGGATGAAGCAGAGCAATTTCTGCCGATGTATCTCCGTTTTGTCAAAGGCGTATTGGATTCCAATGATCTGCCGCTAAATGTATCGCGGGAGATACTGCAGCAGAATCAGCAGGTAGATTCTATTCGGGGTGCACTGACTAAAAGAGTGCTGGATATGCTATCGAAAATGGCGTCCAAGCAGCCTGAGGACTATGAGCAGTTTTGGGATACTTTTGGGGTGGTCTTGAAAGAGGGGCCGGCCGAAGATTTCACCAATCGAGAGAAAATCTCATCGCTATTGAGGTTTGCAACGACGAGAGATGACGTCGCGACGCAGCGCATTTCTCTTGCGCAGTATGTCGAAGCCATGACGGAGGGTCAAAAGTCGATTTACTACGTTGTGGCTGAAAATCATGCGACGGCGAAGAACAGTCCTCATATTGAGGCGTTGCGACATAAAGGTATTGAGGTACTGCTACTGTCCGACAAAGTGGACGAGTGGCTGATGAGTCATCTTGGTGAATTCGATGGCAAGCCGCTGCGGGATTGTGCCAAAGGTGAGTGGGACGGCGAGGATAGCGACGAGAGCGCTAAAGAGGCCCTCGAGGCCGCCGAGCAGGCGAGCGAGGCGCTGATTGAGCGAATGCAAGGCGTTCTGGGCCACCGGGTCGATGCAGTTCGCCCGACGGTAAGATTGACCTCTTCCCCCGCCTGCTTGACGGTTGCGGAACATGAAATGGGTGCTCAAATGCGAAAAATCATGGAGGCGGCGGGTCAGGAGATGCCCAGCAGCAAGCCAACCATGGAAATCAACATCGAGCATCCATTGCTCAAGCGGCTTGATCAAGAGGCTGATGAGGATCGGTTCGCTGATCTCGCGCAAATATTGCTGGATCAGGCAGTTCTCGCCGAGGGTTCTGCCCTCGAGGATCCTGCGACGTATGTTTCTCGCTTAAATAAGCTGTTGGTGGAGATGAGCGCACACTAGCGTGATTGTGACGGTTTGGCGCCATGCTGAGGCAGGTATCGCCGCCAGTGATGCTTTTCGACCGATTACGCCAAAAGGGAGAGAGGCACTGCAGGTATCAGGCAGCCTTTTCGTTCGGTGGCTCGAGAAAGCGAGTATAGGCTCGGTCACATCACTACTTTATAGCCCCTATTTGCGCACGAGGGAGTCGGCCGAAATACTGAGAGCGTTGTGTCATCCTGCCCAGGCTTTGGTAGAGAATCGGCTGGCTCCTGGCTCGGATTTCGACGATATTGCTCAGCTTGTCGTCACTGAAGAACGTCACTTACTGCTGGTATCCCACCATCCGCTAGTGTCAGCGCTCGTCTCCTTTTGGTGCGATGACCCTACCCTCGCACCCTTGTCGCCCGGTGGTTTCGCCACCGTAGCGCTTTTATGCTCCGAGCGCGGCGGCGCAGAGTTAATGCAGTATCGCCCCGAGGCAGTATGGAGTGCGGCATGAGTATCGCCGCCAGAGAAGTCTCGTTCCAGGTCGATGGTTTAACCTACTCTGGGCTCGAGTGGGGAAGCGCCGATGCACCAGTGGTGATCGCGCTCCATGGATGGCTGGACAACGCTCTGTCTTTTTCTGTTTTGGCGCCGCAGCTTGCGGATCTGCGTGTGCTGGCGTTGGATTTGTCTGGCCAAGGACACAGTGATCACCGATCTCAGGATGCGACCTATCATATTTGGGACGATATCCCGCAACTGGTGGGCATCGTTGAGCAGTTGGAAACTGGGCCGGTTGGGGTTCTTGGGCATAGTAGGGGAGCGGCGATAGCGGTTTTGTTGGCTGTGGCGTTGGGGAGGCAGTGTTCTCATCTTGTTCTGCTCGATGGCTTATTGCCTTCTCCCCTCAGCGAGGATCTGGCACCTGAGCAATTTGTGCGCGCCCAGCAAGATAAGCGAGATGGCGAGAAATATCGGTCGCGTATTTTTTCGAATACCAATGAATTTATTGCCGCAAGGCGAAAGTGGGGATTCTCAGAAGAGAGCGCGCAAATACTGGCACCCAGAGCGCTGCGAGCCAGCGCCGATGCCACGCTGTTTGAGCTGACCCACGACCCTCGTTTGAACCACGCCTCTGCAATCAAGCTAACGGAGGGAATGTGCCGCGCGCTTTACGCTAGTGTGAGTGCCAAAGCTCTGGCGCTGGTCGCAGAGGAGGGGCTATTTCTCCGCGTCGGGTTCGAAGCAGTGGGGCAGGCAGTAGATGCCATGATCGATTGCCAAGTGGCGTACGTTCCAGGGGGCCATCATACTCACATGGAAGGGGGCAGCGAGGCCATGGCGACGCACATCAGCCGATTTTTTTCATGACGCTGCGCTCAGAGCCCCGAGCCATATCGGTGCAGCTGTGTCCCCGTCGCAGCGTTAACGTGCCCTGACGGGGTTGAGATTAACGGGTGGCTAACTCAGAAATTCGGCCCGTGACGCAGGGTTAGATTTGAATACCCCTCCGAGGGAAGTTGTTCTCGTACTGCTATTACCGTCTTTAACCCCTCGTGCCTTGACGCAGTAGTGGATCGCATTAATGGTCACGGCGACATCTTCCGTGCCGAGTAGCGTTTGCATCGCTACAAGCACCTGTTGCGTCAGCCGTTCCTGCACTTGTGGTCGCTGAGAGAAGAATCTGACTAACCGATTAATTTTGCTCAGACCAATAACGGTATCCTTCGGGATGTAAGCGACTTTTGCAGAGCCATCGATTGTTACGAAGTGGTGCTCGCAGGTGCTTGTTAGGTCGATGTTCTCGACACAGACCATCTCCTCAACGTTCATTTTGTTTTCAATGAGCGTGATCTTGGGAAATTGCGCGTAATCCAAGCCGCCAAAGATCTCGTCAACGTACATTTTGGCGATACGATGGGGCGTTTCTTCGAGACTGTCGTCCCGCAGATCGAGTCCAAGAGATTCCATAATTTCGGTAAAGGCGTCTCTGATCTTCGAATAGCGTTGGTCCCGCGACAGCTCGTTGCTGGTCATAGGGGTTTCTAGGCCTTGCCTTAATAGCGCGCCACGAACAGCAATGGCCTCGGGCGTCAGC
>MDSV01152383.1_pt1 | contig 13296 bp, 9 predicted proteins | sample 810851 | NCBI WGS metagenome assembly MDSV01 (sample SAMN05326640, study PRJNA326480) | marine metagenome | isolation source: seawater | place: Atlantic Ocean: North East | collected 2012 | reverse complement strand
TTGCTGACGTTGAAACAGTTATGAGTTCTATGGGTAAAGCAATGATGGGAACCGGAGAAGCAGAAGGTGAAAATAGAGCTTTGGCTGCAACTGAGTTAGCATTAAATAATCCTTTAATTGACGATTATTCCTTAAGGGGCGCCAAGGGACTTTTAGTAAATATTACTGGTGGTGACGACATAAAACTTTTCGAAGTTGATCAAGCTGTTAATAAAATTAGATCTGAAGTTGACCCAGAGGCTGAATTAATATTTGGAGCCATAAAAGATGAGAGCTTAAGTGGAAAAATGAGAGTTTCAATTGTAGCAACAGCTCTTGACGGAGAAAGTCCGGAATCAAGATCAGTAGTTAATATGGTTCACAGAATTCATAATAGAAATACTGGTTATTCTGAAAATAGCTTCACTTCAAATAACAGCGTGCCTGTTTCACCAAGCCTAGATTCTATACAGGGTGCAACTGCTTTAAAATTAGATGACGAAATAAAAACTGTTGAAGAGCCAATCGGTGAGACCCAACAAGAATTAAACAATCAGAGAAGTTTGGATCCTGGAATTTCACTTGACAACGCAACTTACTTTGAAAACAATATTAATCAGGACCAAACTCACAAGGATGAAGTTCAAGAAGAAGTAGTCATAGAGGATATTTCAATCTACGAGGAAAAACCGACTGAAAACAGTGAAATAAATTCCAAAAAGGAAGAAGATGTCCCCCAACTATTTTCTGATGAAGTTAATTCAAGTGCTTCATCAGAAAATTACCCTAGTGAAAAACTAAAAAACGAGGAAGAAGAATTCGAAATACCTGCGTTTTTGCGTAAACAAAAATTTTAGATATAAAAGTCAGATGAAAGATTTTTCATCTTCTAAAAACTTATCACATTATCCAGTAATGTTGAACGAAGTTTTAGAAATATGTAATCCAGCTAATGGTGGTAATTTTATAGATTGTACGTTTGGATATGGAGGATATAGCAATGCAATATTATCTTATCCAAAAACAAAAGTGATTGCTCTTGATAGAGATATAAATACAAAAGAATACGCTCTTAAAACTAAAAAAATTTATAAGGATCGTTTTTCTTTTCATAACAAAAAATTTAGTGAACTACCAAGCATAATTAATACAAAGACGAAGTTCGATTTTATTATTTTTGATCTTGGTATTTCAAGTATGCAAATTTTAAATTTAAATAGAGGTTTTTCATTCAACTCAAAGTCTAGTATCGATATGAGAATGGGTTTAAACTCAATATCTGCTGATGAAGTAATAAATAGCTTTAGCCAATCAACACTAAATGATATATTTAAACTTTTTGGCGAAGAAAAAGAAAGTTTTAAAATATCAAAAAACATTATAAATGAGAGAAAAAAGTCACCAATATTATCTAGTCTTGATTTATCAAGGATTATAAAAAAAAGTAAAAAAAAAGATTTTAACAAAAAAATTAACGTTTCAACGAAAGCTTTTCAAGCCTTAAGAATTTTTGTAAACAAAGAGTTCTCTGAGTTAATTAATGGCCTTATCGAAGCTACCAAGTTAATTAAGTCTGGTGGAAAAATAGTTGTAGTAAGCTTTCACTCATTAGAAGATAGAATAGTAAAGTTTTTTTTCTCAAATTATTCTAAGAACAAGTCAAAAGGATCAAGGTATCTTCCAGACATTTCAAGAGAAAAAACTCTTTTTGAAAATTACAAAAATAAAATATTTTTACCAAGTAGAAAAGAGATTGAAAATAATAACCCCTCTAGATCTGCAAAGATGAGATTTGTAACGAGGAATGAAAATGATTTTTTTTATCCAATAGATTTAAAAAAAAAAATTTATAAAATATCTAGATCTCGAGGGTCAATATGTTTAATAAAAATTTAATGATATCTTTAACAGTTTTTTTAATTTTTATGGTATTTACTTCAACAGTTAAGCATAAAACAAGGAATTTTGAAAAAAAAATAAATACACTAAATAGAGAAATAACAGTTTTAAGAAAAGAGCTAAAAGATGCAAGAACAGATTATGTTTATCTTTCTAGTCCCGCACAACTACAAAAATATTTGTTAATACTTAATATTAAAGATTATTTCACCTATGATGTTTCAAGAATATTTAAATCTACGAAACAATTCATAATATATAAAGAAAAACAAACAAGATTATTAAAACAAAAATAAGTATGAATAAAATAAAAGATAAAAATAGAAATCAAAGAAGTTTTTACTTTAATGAATATAATCAAAAATTTAATAGTGAAAAAAAAAACGACAGAGTTAATATCAGCCAAGATAGAATATATTTACTTTTCTTTATATTTTTTTGTCTGATATTTATTTTTGCTACTAAAATTTTCTTTGTTTCCATAAAAAGTTATGAACCAAAAAATTATTTAAAAAACTATAATATTTTTGAACCTTTAAGAAACGATATAGTCGATAGAAACGGAGATTATATCGCCAGAAATATTCCCGTGTATCATGCTGCAATAAAGCCAAATCTCATAAAGGATAAGAAAAAATTTGTCATTAAATTAAAATTAATTGCTCCCGAACTAGACTATAAAAATATTATAAATAAATTAGAAAAAAACAACTATTTTTATATTAAAAAAAATTTAACTTTAGACGAAAAAAATAAATTTTGGTCATTAGGTGAAAAGGGTCTGCTTTTTGAAATAAATCAAACAAGAATTTATCCTCATAAAAATTTATTTAGTCATGTCATTGGACAAATCGACTCTGATAATAATGGAATATCGGGTATTGAAAGATTTTTTGATAAAGATTTAAAAAAAATTAATAATAAGCCGATTCAATTATCTTTGGATACTAACCTGCAATATTTAATTAGAGAGGAACTTTTAAAATCTGTATCAACTTTTAGAGCAAAAGGTGCAGCAGGTCTTTTGATGGATGTTAAGACAGGAGAGTTATTATCTTTAATTTCGTTACCCGATTATAATTTAAATGCTAGACAAGATATCAAGAATAAAAATTTTACAAATAAAATAACCAAGGGTGTTTTTGAACTAGGTTCAATTTTCAAAACATTTACCTTAGCTTTGGCTTTAGAAAACAACCAGTATTCTCCCGATACTGTTATTAAAAATATACCAGATAGTATTCAATGTTCGAAATTTACAATTAATGAGCACGATGAAATGCCAAGCAACCTAACCTTGAAAGAAATACTTGTTAGATCTTCGAATATTGGAACTATAAAAGTTGCTAGAAGCATTGGACAGGACAAACTTCGAGGTTTTTTAGAAAATTTAAATTTACTAAATACTATTAATTTTGAATTAGATGAAATTGGATCTCCTTTAAATTTCTTGTGGAATAAATGTAAGTTAGAAACGGTTTCCTATGGACATGGCATTACTACAACTCCACTTCAAGCAGCATCAGCTTATGCATCTATATCTAATGGTGGTTCGGTGGTTAATCCAACGCTAATAAAAGATAAAAATATTAATTTCGAAAATAAAAGAATAGTAAGTTTAAAAACAAGTAAAGATATTAATACTATGCTACGAGAGGTAGTAACAAGCCAAGATGGTACGGCATCCTTAGCTGAAGTTAATGGTTACTTTGTTGGTGGAAAAACTGGAACAGCAAATAAAAGCATTAAAGGCGAGTATACCAAAAATAAATTAACCTCATTTATATCTGTTTTCCCCTCAAATGAACCTAAATTTTTATTATTTGTTTTAATAGACGAACCAAAACCGGCACCAGAACTTATTTATAACTACAGGGGAAAAAAAATTTCAGGAATAGCAAGAAATGAGTCTGGTTGGAACTCAGCTTATGTTGCCGGCAAAATTTTAGAAAAAATTGGTCCTATTTTAGCCATAAATAAAAACGATTTTCATGACAACTATGTTGTTAAAAAATCTGATTGATAACTTAAATTTCAAAATTGGCAATGAAATAGTCAAGGGGGTATCATCAGATAGCAGAAATGTAAAAAAGGGTGATCTTTTTGTTTCTATAAAAGGAAATAAATTTGATGGGAATAAATATATAGAAGAAGCTTTATCGAAAGGAGCCAAAGCAATAATTTATTCCGGATCTTTAAAAAGAAAATATCGTAATACAATCTTAATTAAAGTTGATGATACAAGAAGTAAACTTGCAGAGATTTCATCAAAATTTTTTAAAAAAAAAACCAAAGAATATCATTGCTGTTACCGGTACTAATGGAAAAACATCAATAGCAGACTTTTTTCATCAAATATTAATATTGAACAAAAAACCTGTAGGGTTAATTGGTACTCTAGGTTTTAAAAAAAACAATAATTTAAAAAAAAGAGAACTTACAACCTCAGACATAATTACATTGCACAGAGATTTAAACGAAATGAAAAAATCAAAAATAGATAATGTTATCATAGAAGCATCAAGTCATGGACTTAAACAAAGAAGATTAGATTTTTTAAATGTCAATTCTGGAATATTTACTAATCTTAGTCATGATCATCTAGATTATCATAAAAATATGAATAATTATTTGTCTGCAAAGTTAATTTTATTTAAAAAAATTTTAAAAAAAAATTCTACTATAATTACCGATTCAGAAATCAAACAATATCCTATATTTAGACGCATAGAGAAAGAAAGAAAACTAAATTTACTTAGTATTGGAAATTTAGGAAATACATTTAAGATTTTAAATCATAAAATTTTTAATAATTACCAATTAATTAGAATTGAATACAACAGAAAAATTTATAATTTAAAGATTAATTTATATGGGTCCATACAAATAAAAAATTTATTAATGGCAGTTTTGGCAAGCAAGATGTGTGGATTAAACATAAAGAATATATTTAGGACAATAAATAAAATAAGAAGTGTAGATGGAAGGTTAGAATTTGTTAGAAAATTGCCAAATCAGTCTAGGATTTTTTTAGACTATGCACATACGCCTGAGGCTTTAAAAAAAGCAATTTTTTCTTTACAGGAACATTTCAATAAAAAAATTAGTTTAGTTTTTGGCTGCGGTGGAGAAAGAGACAAAGCAAAAAGAAAACTAATGGGTAAAATTGCTAACAAATTTGGACATAAAATTTATATAACTGACGATAATCCAAGAAATGAAAACCGCAATACTATTAGAAAAGAAATTCTCAACGTTATTACAAATAATAAAGTTAGAGAAATTCCTGGTAGAAAAAAAGCTATCATTCAAGCGTTAAAAAATTCTGATCCCTATGAGATTATTCTGATAGCAGGTAAAGGTCACGAAAGATACCAAGATTTCGGAAAAAGAAAAATTTTTTTAAGTGACAAAAAAATTATAAAAAACTTTAACTCAAATAAAATAGGATATAAAAAATACAAATTAAAATTTAATAATGAAATAATAAAAAAAATAATAAAAAGTCAAAAAGATAATTCATTTAGAGGTGTTTCTATAAACTCAAAAAATATTAAAAGGACAAACTTATTTATTGCTATTCAAGGGAAAAAAAAGGACGGCCATAATTTTTTAAATGAGGCTATTATGAATGGCGCAAGTCATTGTGTTGTTTCAAAAAAAGTGAAAAAAAAATTTAAACCTATTAGAGTTAAAAATACTTTTAAATTTTTAAAAGAATTATCTCAAAAAAAACGCGACGCTTCATCAGCAAAATTCATTGCTGTTACAGGAAGTACTGGTAAAACGACAGTAAAAACAATGATTGGAAATATGTTAAAAAAATATTCAAAAACATATTTTTCACCACAATCTTATAATAATCATTACGGTGTACCTTTAAGTTTGTGTAATATTGACCCGGAGTATGATTTTGGAGTTTTCGAAGTAGGCATGAACAAATCCAATGAAATTTTTAGACTTTCCTCATTAGTAAAACCACATATAGGTATAATCACAAATATTTCTGAGGCTCATTTAGAAAATTTTAAAAGTATTAGTGATATAGCAAAAGCAAAAAGTGAAATAATTTATAATATTCAAAAGGGTGGAACAATAATTTTAAATAAGGACGATAAATTTTTTAATTTTTTTAAAAAAATAGCCGAAAATAATGATATAAAAATTAGAACATTTGGTTACACTAACAACGCTGATGTGAGATTTACAAACCTAAAGAAAGTAAAAAATAATTTTTTTCTTAATTTGCAAACAAGTGAGGGAAAAATTCTTTTGCCTGTTAATAGTACTAATAAAAATTATATAATGAATATAATGTGTTGTTTGGCTACCTTAGATGAGCTAGGTTTAAATCATAAAAATATTAAGAATTTCTTTAAATCATTTAAACCTCTAAAAGGGAGAGGTATTATACAAAAAGTAAATAAATTTGGTAAAACTTTTTATCTTGTTGACGAAAGTTACAATGCAAATCCTTTATCAGTCAAATCAGCTGTAGAGAATTTTTCAAAAATCAAAACAAACGGAAAGAAAAAATATTTTTTCTTTGGTGATATGATGGAACTAGGAAATAAATCACATATTTACCACAAAAAAGCTATAAAACTTATTAATGATACTAATATTAACAAAACTTTTGTTTTTGGGAAAAGAACCTCGGAGGTTTACAAGTTTATTAAAAAAGATAAAAGAGGTGAAATTATCACTTCAATTGAAAAATTTTATATAAGAATTTCAAAAATTTTACAAAATGGAGATTATTTAATGATTAAAGGATCAAATTCAACTAAGTTACATAAGGTATCAGAGACTTTTTTGAAAGGTAGCAAATATGCTTTATAGTTTTCTAACATCACTCGTAGATACTTTCTCTTTTTTAAATGTTTTTAAGTACATAACTTTTAGAATTGGATTATCTGTAATAACATCTTTAATAATAATTTTTATGATCGGTAATCCACTCATAAATTATTTTTCAAAAAAACAAATTACCGGACCAATTAGACAAGATGGTCCAATAGACCATATAATAAAAAAAAGTGGTACACCAACAATGGGAGGCTTAATGATCCTCATTGGCATAATAGTAAGCACTTTGTTATGGGCAGATTTAAAAAATATTTATATTTGGATAGTTCTTTTTGTTTGCACTAGTTTAGGCTTATTAGGTTTCTGTGATGATTATCTTAAAATTAAGTTAAAAAACTCAAGAGGAATTAATGCAAAATTAAAATTCTTCTGGCAATTTATGATTTCTCTAATTGCAATTATTGCTTTAGTTTATTTTACAGATCACAAAACCATTTTAAATCTTTACTTTCCCTTTTTTAAAAATTTAATTTTAAATATGGGTTTACTTTTTATTCCTTTTGGAATTTTTATAATTATAGGTTCTTCCAATGCAGTAAATTTAACTGATGGCTTGGATGGACTAGCTACTGTACCTGTTCTATTAGTTGCACTATCCTTCTCGCTCATTTGTTATTTAGTAGGTAACACTATATTTTCTAATTACTTACAAATTCAATACGTACCAAATGTTGGTGAGTTATCAGTTTTTTGTGGTTCAATAGTTGGATCATGTTTGGGTTTTCTTTGGTACAATGCTCCACCTGCTAAAATTTTTATGGGGGATACTGGCTCTTTATCCTTGGGTGGGTCAGTAGCTTCAGTAGCTATAATAGCAAAACATGAAATTGTTCTTGCTATAGTAGGTGGCCTTTTTGTTTTAGAGACAGCTTCTGTAATTATTCAAGTTTTGTCATACAAGCTTACTGGCAAAAGAGTTTTTAAAATGGCTCCTATTCATCATCATTTTGAAAAAAAAGGTTGGGCGGAATCAACAGTTGTAATCAGATTTTGGATAATTTCTATCATTCTTGCTTTGATAGGGCTAGCAACATTAAAACTAAGATAAAATGATATTTAGCAAAATACTGAAAAATAAAAGTTTTTTAGTTTATGGATTAAGTTTAACAGGATTGTCTGTTGTAAAGTTTTTAAAAAAAGAAAATGCAAAAAAAATTTTTCTTTGGGATGATAATATTAAACAGAGAAGAAAATATAATTTAAAACTAAATGACAATTCTATCAAGAATAAATTCTCAGAAGTTGATTATATAATTTTAAGTCCTGGGATAAGTTTAGGAAAAAGTAAAAAAAAAAAATTTCTTTTTAAAAATAAAGATAAGATAATAACTGATATTGACCTTTTTTTTCTGACGAATAGAACTTTTAAATCAATAGTTGTAACCGGCACAAACGGTAAGTCAACTACATGCAGTATTATTCAAAAGGTATTATCTGATTCAGGTATTAATGCTGTAACAGTTGGAAATATAGGTAGACCCATACTAGATTATAATTTAGGAAAAAAAAGAGATGTAGTTTTGGTTATTGAAATGTCATCATTTCAATTGGAGTACTCAAAACATGTAAGGCCAGATCATGCAATTCTGATTAATATTACTAAAGATCATTTAGACTGGCATGGCAGCATGAAAAACTACACAACTGCAAAACTAAAAATTTTTTCATTACAAAATAAAAAAAATTTTGCATATATACCAGATAATAAGAAAATCATCAGTCTGTTCATAAAATTTAAAATGAAATCATCTTTACAAATAAATAACAACAAAATACAAAATTTAATTAAAAAAAACATATTTAATAAATATTTGCTGTCAAAAGGTAATTTAGAAAATCTTTCTTTTATTTACTATTTAAAAAAACATTTTAAGATTAGTGATAAAAAGTTTTTTTCTTCTTTAAAAAAATTCAAAGGACTACATCACCGACAAGAAATATTTCTAATTAAAAAAAATATTCATTTTATAAACGACTCAAAAGCAACAACGTTTGAGGCAACTAAAGCATGTCTTGTAAATTTTAAAAATATAATATGGATTGTAGGTGGCTTGAAAAAAAAGGGAGATAATTTTAATTTGGATAAAATTAAAGATAATGTGACAAAAGCTTTTATAATTGGGAAAGAAAGATCATTTTTTAAAAGCAAAATAAATAAAAAAATTATTTTCAAAGAAACAATAAATTTAAAAAATACGATGAAATTCATTTTTAATGAATTAAAAACTTTTAGAAAAAACAATAATAAAATTTTTGTAATTTTAAGTCCAGCCAGCGCGTCATATGATCAATTTAAAAACTTTGAAGAAAGAGGAGACCTGTTTAAAAAATTAATAAAAGATAATGCAAAAAAATATCTCTGATAATTTTAACCCAAAATATTTTAATCTAAAAAAATATTGGAGGAACATCGATAAACAAATATTATTTGGGTTTTCCTTACTATTCATTCTTGGTGCGTTTTTTTCATTCTCTTCCACCTCTATTTTGGCTGATGAAAGATTAGATCGTGAGTATTATTCTTTTTTTCAAAAACATTTATTGTATGCAACTACCTCTTTTTGTGTGATGATCTTGATTTCTTCAATAAATAATGATTTTATTTTTAAAACAATAATACCTTTTTTCATTATTTTTTTTATGTTTTTGGCTCTTGTTCCATTAATTGGAATCGAGGTAAAAGGGGCAAAAAGATGGTTAAACCTTTACCTATTTAATTTTCAACCAATTGAATTTATCAAACCTTTTTTTATACTAGTAATTGCAAAAATCATTAGCTCTAATAATTTTAAGAACTTAAATATTTCTTATTTTATTTCATTTTTAATTTTATCTTTAATAATTTTTTTATTGATAATTCAGCCAGATTTAGGACAGTCCGTATTACTAATAACTACTTGGTTGTCGTTAATTTTTGTTTCTGGGATGAATATTTATTTAATCTTAGGTCTTGTAGTTTTAGTTATTCTAGGTTTTACAAGTCTTATTTTCTTTTCACCAGATAAATTTAATTATATTTTGGGTAGAATTTCATCTTTTATTGATCCATCAAAAGTTGATGGTTTTCAATCACAAAAAGCAATTGATGCAATTAGACTTGGTGGACTAAAAGGCCAAGGTATGGGAGAGGGTATCCTAAAAGATTCTGTTCCTGAAGCACATACAGATTATATTATTGCAGTGATAAGCGAAGAATTTGGATCTATAATTTCTATTTTAATAATATGTATTTTTCTTTTTATAGCATTACGCTTAACAAAAATTATAATTACTTCTAACAATAATTTTTATAAACTATCTTTAAGTGGCTTATTATCTCTAATAATTTTTCAAACTTTTATTCATATTGGAGTTAATGCAAATTTATTACCCACTACAGGTATGACGTTACCATTTTTAAGTTATGGAGGATCTTCATTGATTTCAAGCGGTATAATTGCTGGAGTCATTTTAAATTATACTTCTTTAGGAGTTAAAAAAAATGAACAATAAAAATAAAATTGTTATTGCTACTGGCGGAACAGGTGGGCATGTATTTCCATCTATAAGTTTAGGAAATTTTTTGACCGACTATTATAATATTGAAATTTTTACAGATGAAAGAGGCTTAAAATATTTAGAAAATTATAAAGATTTGAAAATCAGAAAAATAGTATCGAGTAGAGTTTTTAGCAAAAACATAATTTATATTTTTGTGGGAGTTATAAAAGTTTTTTTATCAACAATTTCTTCGATTATATTATTAAATAGATCGAAACCTAAATTAATAGTAGGCATGGGAGGCTATGCCTCTTTTTCAGTTTGTCTAGCAGGTTATTTTTTAAAAATTCCAATAATAATTTATGAAAATAATCTTGTAATTGGAAGAGCAAATAAATTTCTTCTACCATTTGTAAAGAAAATTTTAGTTTCTACCAATAGTATTACAGGTATTAAAAAAAAATATAATTCTAAAGTTTCTTTTACTGGATTTTTATTGAGAAATAAAATTTTTAATTTAAAAAGAAATAATGCTGAAATTAATAAAAATAATTTATCAATTTTAATAATGGGAGGCAGTCAATCTGCCAAAGTTTTTGGTGAAGAAATTCCTGAAATAATAAAAAAATGCCATGATTATGGTATCAAATTTAATATATACCAACAATGCATGGAAGCGCAGAAAAGTAAAATAAGTAATATATATAAAAAACTAAACATAAATTTTGAATTATTTAGCTATATAGACGATATATCGACTTATTATAAAAAAAGTGATTTAGCGATTACAAGGTGTGGCGCATCTTCTTTATCTGAATTAGTTAATTTAAATATTCCATTTATTGCAATTCCACTACCAAGTTCAATGGACAACCATCAGTTAAAAAATGCTAAATATTTCCAAAATGAAGGTTTCTGTTTTTTATTAGAGCAAAAATATCTTTTAGAAAAATTATTTGACATGCTAAAAAGCGTTCATGAAAACACAAAGATATTGCATTTATTTAAGGAGAAAATGATCAAACATTCCGATAAAGAGGCTCTTTATTTTGCTAAAAAAATTATAAAGGAAACTATAAATGGATAAATTAAAAATAAATTTTAGTGAGAGAATTCACTTTGTTGGAATTGGGGGGATTGGCATGAGTGGTCTCGCCGAAGTAATGAATGAGATGGGTTTTAATATTCAGGGAAGTGACATAATCAATAGCAAAAATGTAGATAGATGTAGAAAAAACGGAATAAAAGTTTTCATAAAACATAATAAAAAAAATGTAAAAAATTCAACTATAATAGTTAGATCATCAGCTATTGGAAATAACAATCCAGAAATAATATTTGCAAAAAATAAAAAATTAAAAATTTTAAAAAGATCTGAGATGCTTGCACATGTTGTGTCACTAAAAAAAAATATTGTTATTACTGGATCACATGGAAAAACTACAACTACATCATTAATTTCAAGAATATTATATGATGCAAAATTAGATCCAACAATAATAAATGGCGGTGTAATAAACTCCATCAAAAGTTCAGCCAGATCTGGAAAAGGCGATTGGGCGGTTTTAGAAGCTGACGAGTCTGATGGAAGTTTTTTACATTTTCCTATTAATTATTCTGTTGTAACAAATATTGATAAAGAGCATATTGATTTTTATAAAAATTTTGGAAATTTAAAAAAATCATTTATTAAATTTTTAAACAAAACACCAACAATTGGAAAATCCTTTTTATGCATAGACGATAAAGAAATTAAAAAAATTACACATAAAATTAAAAATAAAAATTTCTTTACTTATGGATTTTCTAAAAAAGCAAACTTTAGAATATTTAATTCTGAATATAAAAAAAATTACTCTACATTTGATTTGAGTATATCTATACCAGGTTTAAAAAAAACAGTTATTAAAAATATAAGACTTAATCTTATGGGAGTGTATAATGTTCTTAATTCAGCAGGGGCAATTGCACTCTGTCATCATATTGGTATAGATATTAAAATTATAAAAAAAGCACTAATAAACTTTAGTGGCATCCAGAGAAGGTTAACAAAAGTCTTTGAAAAGAATAAAAGAGAGTTTTTTGATGATTATGCTCATCACCCAACAGAGATCAAATCTGTTATAAGTAGCATGAAAAAAATAAATAAAAATAGAAAAATAATTTCAGTTTTTCAACCTCACAGATTTTCTAGATTAAAACTCCTTAAGAATGAATTTGCAAAGTCTTTTAAAGACTCAAATTTAGTTGTTTTGTGTCCAGTTTATCCTGCAGGCGAGAAAATAGACAAGAATTATAACAAATTAAGTTTCGCAAAACATATTTCAAAAAAATCAAATGTTCAGGTAATCACTGTAGAAAATCAAATAGAATTAAAGAATTATTTTAAAAAAAATTTAATAAGTAACGAATTGGTGCTATGTATGGGCGCTGGATCTATATCAAAATGGATAAGGGAAATGAAAATTTAAAATGTCAGATTTAATTAATCATAATGTAGAATTAAAAAAATATAATTGGTTCAACCTTGGAGGTACAGCTAAAAAATTTTTTAAACCAAAAAATATTTCTGACATGGTAAATTTTTTGAGTAATAAAAACAACATTGGTCAAAAAATACATATCTTGGGCGCTGGTTCAAATACTCTTTTTAGAGATGGAGGATTTGATGGAACTATAATTAAGCTAGGAAATGAATTTGGAAATATAAAAATTTTAAATGATGGAAACTTAGAAGTTGGTGCAGCATGTTTAGATAAAAAAGTTGCAAACTTTGCTTTAGAAAATTCTATTAAAAATCTTGAATTTTTGTCATGTATACCAGGAAGTATCGGTGGCACAGTTGCAATGAATAGTGGATGTTACGGACATGAGATATCTAAATCAGTTATTTCCGCAGAAGTTTTAACATTAAGTGGCAAACTTAAAAATTTCAAAAAAAATGAAATAAAGTTTTTTTATAGAGGAAGCGACTTTGGTGAGCCTGTTATTATTTTAAATACTAAACTCAAAGTAGTCAAAGGTCATAAAGATGAAATTCAAAAGATACAAAGTAAATTTATAGATCAA
>MDSV01050588.1_pt1 | contig 13296 bp, 10 predicted proteins | sample 810851 | NCBI WGS metagenome assembly MDSV01 (sample SAMN05326640, study PRJNA326480) | marine metagenome | isolation source: seawater | place: Atlantic Ocean: North East | collected 2012 | reverse complement strand
TTACAGGGTCTGTGGGTTAGCTTGGCCTATACTCGGGCGTTTGGGACGCTTGGACTCCAGTTCAAATCTGGACAGACCCACCACCAACTCGATTAGATGGCAATGATTATTTCGTAAATGAAGATGAAGACAATCTCATTGATGAGAGTGAATGATTATTCGTCTCGAGAGTGAACCCAAATTAGATGGAATCCAAATCTAGTTTTGATAAAACAATCGCACTGTCCTAATTCTTGTGACCAGACTTGTTGCGAAAACTCAGCAACCATCTGTCCTTCATGGAATTCTCCCAAGTCGCCCTTTTTTTCAGCAGTAGAGCAAGATGAATAATCTCTCGCCATTTTCTTGAATACCTTCAACGGTTTTTTGGCGTTTGTAATCTCATTGAGAATTGCTTGTGCTTGGGACTTACTTCCTACCAGAATGTGTCTGGCGTGTGCGTATCTCCCCGGCCTTCTCATATTGTATCCCTCAATATTGTTCGAACATGTATTCTGTCGCAAAAGTGAGCAACTATGAACAAAATAGGCGAGTATATCCAGCCCGACACATATGTCACCCAAGTAAATACCAATATGATGGTTGGGTTTTTGAGTGTGTTGCGTATAATTCTCAAATGTAATCCAGCAAGTAGCATTATCGATACCTTGGGCAAAAATGTGTGAACTTTGATTCCACTTTTTTGTCCAGAGTATATTGCTCGAACAGGAACATGTGTGATTTTCCACCCCTTTTCAGCCAGCAACATTAGCCACCAATTTGGATAACCATATCCTCTCCATGATCTATTCCAATCCCATGTTTTGAGAACTTTGCTACTCGTTGCAGTATATCCGCATTGAGGGTCCGAAATATTTTGACCACACGCTAGTGTCGTCAGGATGGCCAGTAGGAATGTTCCAATCCGTCTGTAAACTGGCATCTTGCCAGCTCTATCCAATCTTTCTCCTTTCGAGTGATGGGCTTTCCCTTCGACAATTGGAGATATCAAATTCTTCATGTCGGAAGGATCCATCTGTCCGTCACCTGCCATTACAACAGAAACAAAATCTTGATCCAATAATTCGAGCAGTCGCTGATGCCCGGCATCTATTGCCGCTCCAACCCCTTCTCCAGTTAGTGTTACTAGTTCCTCATTCGAAACGAGTTTACCAGTTCCATCGGTGGAACCATCATCGACCACCACAACCTTGTCTACAAAGTCGGGTATTGTAGACAAAACCTCAGTTAAATGCTCTGCTTCGTTACGAGCGGGAATGACGACTCCGACCATCATCCCGTCGTACATGGCACCCCTAGCAAGATTCTCATGATGAACTTCATGCTAGATTAGTTTAAACAAATCTTCAAAAGGCTAAGTCGATATTTTGGTTCATGGCAAGAGATTTCTATACAGTTGCTATTGCAATTACTTTGCTTTTGGTAATACCTGGATGTACAACTCCCGAAAGTATTGAGGAAGAGACACCTTCCAATGAAATTGAAGTCCCTGAGTACCTAAATTTGGTTGCTGACACTGCAGGCAGAGATATCGATAGAGGTCAGCAAATGGATATTCTACAAGATGCTAATGGTGAAAGCACACTTATTCTGTGGGTTTCAACTGGCTGTACTGGGTGTCATGATTGGACCGAAATGATAGCTGATGAAATGAGAAGTGGTAACCTCTCGAATGATACTCGAATAATAACTGTTCATCGTTACCCTTCTTTCGAAGACCGAGAGGAGGTAATAGATGTATACGCCTCACCAAATAGTTCTACAGAATCATTGTGGCCAGTTTTGATTCCTAGTGATGGTCAATCAGCAATCGATGTAGAGGAAAACAGGTTAACTGAATATGACTACACCGAAGCATTTTCTAATCCTGCAACACCTTCTTTGTATGTTCTAGATGGTGATGGGAAAACAATATGGAAGAATAAGAAATATTGGGCAAATGAATCGATTTTGACAGAAGCACTGGACTTGTTATGAGAAGTTTGGTATATTTTGGAACCATTACAAACAGCATTTCGAGTCAATAATCTTCCATGAAGTTCATGTCTTAGAAGAATACCCGCCGTTTATGGAGTCACTACGTATCGTTCTGATGGGTAAGAACTTCGAGTTACGTTTGGTTTCTCTTGTTGTTAGGGCTAGAGAATTAGCAGAGGAAGTCATTCTACTAGATTTAGGGAGTTCTGATGGGACGGTAGAACTGGCAGACAAAATTGAATGTAGGGTTTTATCTCACGATGGAGACACGCATGCACCTGTAATTGGGAGTGTATTATTGGATGACAACCCGACCGGTTTTACCCTTTTAGTGCACATCAATTCCAGATTCAAATTAAGAGATCTCCCGCTTTTAGTAAATAGAGCGAAGGAAAATTGGGATGTTCACATGTCATTCATTAGTTTGTCTAGCGATAACTCTAACCCGCAAGAAGTAGTTTATGGTGATGCAGAAATATCTCATCTTGCAGCATCATTAGATGGATTGGAAGCGATTTCCAAGTCGGAGAATACTCACACTCCTCTAGAGTTAGATAATAATTTGAAAGTTAGAGTTCTTCATTCTAAGCCTGCTCCTAAAGTTCAACAACGTGAGTCACTTGCTACTGCGTCCCGATTTGCTCAACTGTTTTACTGGATGCTTGAATCAAGACATCCTCTCTTGCTCTTCGGCATTCCAGGAATCGTTTTATTCTTAGTTGGTTACAACCTTTCAGGCAATGTTCTTGACTCATTTGATGAGTGGAACGAAACCAGCGTAGGGGTCGGAATTGCCGTAATTGGAGTCACGCTGATGGGATTGTTTGCCATGATGGTTGGATTGATTCTTTACATCATGGGCAAGCAGGTTAAACAGATTCAGTCTCAGTACAATCATTGGCCAAAAGAAGAGTAGGTGTTGTGATGAAGTATCTGATTTGTTTTGACATGGACCGCGTCTTGGTTGACCATCTTTCTACATGGCAATATGTCTATGATAAGTTGGGAATTTCAAATCATGAAGCATTTGAGTTATACAATCAAGGGAAATTAGATGAATGGGATTGGCTCAAAATGGATCTTGCATTGGTAAAGGGGGCTCATGGTGAGATCACCGATGAAAGAATGCGTGAATTATGCGTTGGCACGCCATTGATGAATGGAATACGAGATTGCCTCGACTGGATTATTACAAATGGCCATGAAGTTGCGATAATTAGTGGTGGAATGCAAGAAACCGCTCGTGAAATAGCATGTATGTATCCTGCAGAAACACCTTGGAGAAAGAGATGGGGTGGAATAAATCGCCATCGTGGATGCGATACTAAGTTCCATGTTTTCACAAATGGTTGGCTTGAAAGAAATGATGGGACTATTGGTGATTATGGTCGCTACCAGGTCCAAATGAATGGTAAGGGCTCGATAGTCAAAATGCTTCAACGCAGATTAGATATCCCTAAAGAAAGAACAATTTCAATTGGAGATAGTGCTGGAGATATTGGAATGTTCGAGAATAGTGAATTATCAATCTGTTTCAATCCTTGGGATGAAAAGCCAGTTGCAGTAGCAAAGATGACAATCAGAAGTCGTAATCTCCTCGACGTGCTTGAAGCGATTAAAAATCAAATCAAGGAGTGACTCTGCGAGAGTCACGAGGGAACGGAATAACTTCTCTGATGTGGTCTGCACCTGATAACCAAGAACAAACTCTGTCGACTCCTAGTCCGAAACCACCGTGAGGTACTCCTCCGTATGTCCTTGTATCAATGTAGAATTGGTAAGGTTCGCGAGGAACTCCTTCGTCATCGATTCGTGCAAGAATCTCTTCTTCAGACCAAGTTCTTTCTCCTCCTCCAACAATTTCTCCATATCCTTCTGGAGCAAGTAAATCGTGGCACAAAACATAGTTGTCATCATCTGGATCAACTCGGTGATAAAACGGCTTTGCAATTTTTGGGTAGTGTGTAAGGAAGTGAGGAACATCAAAATCTTGAGTCAAAATCTTCTCTTTCGAGTAATCTAAATCTTGGCCCCATTCAATTTCAACGTTCATTCCTTGAAGTGTTTCAACAGCTTCATCATATCGCATTCGAGGGTATGGGTTGTCGGCATACCTAGCAAGTAATTCCAGGTCTCTATCAATTCCAACCAATTCATCTTCTCGTTCTTCTAGCACAGTCCTAGCAATGTGTCTTACTAGTCCTTCACCATGAGTCATAATTTCAGCGTTTGAAGCCCAAGCAACTTCCATTTCAGCATGCCAGAACTCAGTAAGATGTCTCCGAGTACGGCTCTTTTCGGCACGGAATGATGGTGCGATTGTGTATAACCTCTCTAATGCAGGCATAGCAGCTTCTGCATAAAGTTGCCAAGATTGGGTAAGATATGCTTTCTTCCCAAAGTATGGTACCTCGAAGAGTGTAGAGCCACCTTCTACTGCACCGGCGACAAAGTTAGGTGCTTGGTATTCCACGAAATCTTTGGTACGGAAGTATGAATGAATTGCGCCAAATATACTTGAACGAATCTTCAGCATATTTGTCATTCTTCCTGTTCGTAAGTACAGGTGACGGTTGTCGAGAAGGAATTCAGTTTCGCCTCCATCGGCTGCAGCCATTGCAGACTCGGTAATTGGGAATGGTGTTTCAGCTCTTACAGCTCCAATAACTTCTGCACTGGATACAACAATTTCATGTCCTCCTGGTGCCCTTTCATCAACATTTACTGTCCCTTTTAGAATGACGGATGCCTCAATCAATGCTCCTTTTAATTCTTCAAAGGATTCATCGCCCAGTACATCACGCTTAGCGACACATTGTATCGTTCCTGTAGAGTCTCGCAGTACAACGAATCGGATCTTGTTAGAGCCACGTGCTCTTTTGACCCAACCTTTCAATTCAACTTCAGCACCATCGTGGATGCCTGCCTGGACATCACCAATCCAGAACTCCTTCGCCATGTCCTGTCGTGTAAGGCATTGTGCTTGAATGCCTCGCTTGTAAACTCGCTAAAAAAACGATTAGAAATCTCTTCTAGAAACAATTAATGCTGCTCCAAGTAAAGCCATAATTGTGAACATTGGAGAAATCCATGGAACCTGCAAATCAACTTCTTGTGCTATGCCATTACCATTTGCAATCCCAATCTCGTAATCGTTCATTGCATAGTTATCGCAACTTATTGACAGAACATCACCGCTAGAGATTTCTTCTAAGGGGGCATTATCTGTATAGGAGATTGTACAATTGTTATCTCCATACCATTCGTCTGTGGCCTGAATTAAACCGCCTCCGTTAATAGCAGTATCAATATCTACTTCGAATGCAATTTCTGTGACATCCATGTCATTTTCATAATCATATTCTGATGTGTAAAGCACTACCTTTGCACCATCCATGGAATAAGATGTATTGAATAATGTAGCTACAGAGCTGCTGTGGTTAGCACTCCATATTTCTGATGATGGTTCTATTGATACAGGTAGAGGCATGTCTGCGTTAGCATTCTTTACCCAACTTGGTTTAGAAAAAGAGTCTGATCCAATTTCAACTAATACTTCTGAACTTGAATTGGTCATTTTAGTTCCTAGTAGATTGCCATCATCATCAAAGTAAACAGATATTGTGAAAGCATCATCATCTTCAATGACCTGTTCAGTTACAATTTTGACTGCTCTAATTCCATCCTCGTCAGGGAATCTCTCACCTTCTGATGAGAATGGCTGAGATGCATCGTTTTCCAAACTGGTAGCAACTAATTGGTGCAGGAAACAGAATTCAATCGGTGCATCTGAGTTTGCAAATAATTCAGAAGCAGGTGATGCGGATATACTTTCAATAGCAACTCTGCCTGCTTCATCATCAATAATATCCCAAGCGATTTGGTTCTCATCCATCCAAATATCGTTGCCCAATTTCGTGAAAAGAGCAGACATTTCTGATTTGACTCTTGCTGTGTCTTCAGAAGCGTATATCGAATAATCTCCTCGAATAGTGAATGACTCTCCATCTTCTTCTTGTGTCATTTTGAAATCAATATCGCATGTCCAATAGTCTACTTCGCCGGATGTTACATCATCCATTGTAGGCTCATCATTTGCCATTTTAATGAATTCATCTCTTTCGAGATCATCAGGGAAAAGCATTGCGTCAATAACGAATGCGTATAATGCCCAACTAAGTGCGGTCAGAACTAGCAGACCGACAATACTCATTGCAATCATTTTTCCTTTACTGCCTTCATCTAGTTTTTCAGAAACAGCCTCCCAGCCAATTTCTTGTTCTTGAACATCTGTGGTAAGTTGGAATACATTCTGTTCTTGTGGGGTGTTGTTATGAGGTAACCATTCTGTACCGTTCCAAATAAAATTCCCATCAGGGGATATTTCTCCGACCATGTTTTCCCGATAGTTATGGTATGTATCATCTTTTCACCTACGAATTTTTGAACTAACCCATCAAATGGAATACTATTGACCATTCTTTGGGAAAGCATCAAACCTTACTTGGAAAGGCAGCAAATGTGTCTCGTACAGTAGTATACGCTATCGGAGGCAATGCACTTTCATCTCCAAATGCAGATTCAGGTGATAAATCGGCCTTAGTATTAGCCAAGGTCATTAGTGACGTTGTTGATTTACTTGAGGCGGGTTGGCGAGTTATTCTTACCCACGGTAATGGGCCACAAGTAGGTCATCTGATGGCTTTGGATTCTTCCCAACCTATGGATGACTGGGTTGCTGCCACCCAGGGAATGATTGGTCACTCACTTTCCATAAACATCGATTCAATCTTAAGAAGAAGAAATCGTCCTGAAGCAACAGCAGTTGTACTAACAAGAGTTGAAGTTGATGTAAATGATGAGGGTTTCAACTTCCCTACAAAACCAGTTGGGCCTGTTCTGTCTGACAAACAGGTAATGTCTGAAGATTGGGATATAGCAGAAACAAAAATTGGTGCCAGAAGAGTAGTAGCTTCTCCGAAGCCTATTCGAATTCTCGATCTTGATGTAATCAAATCTTTAGTCTCGAAAAATGCGATAGTAATTTGTTGTGGAGGCGGAGGAATACCTGTCGTTCACAAAGATGGAAACTACTCTGGAGTTCCTGCCGTCATCGACAAAGATCGACTAAGCGCACTTCTATCCATCGAAATGAATGTAGATGCTCTAATCATTTCCACAGCCATCGATGCGATTAGGACAGATTTCGGAGGTCCTAACGAAATAGTGCATCATCAATTGAGTGTAAAAGAAGCCACTGATTATCTACAAGCAGGAGAGTTCCCTACTGGCTCAATGGGCCCTAAGGTAGAATCTCTTGTTGAAGTGGCTAAGAAGTTAGAAGATGTCAAATCGGTTCTATGCCAGCCAGGTGATGCAATCAAAGCACTACGTGGTGAAAGTGGGACAACCATCATATCTTGAACATAATAATGTTGGATATTTATACAATATGTTTAGCTAACTAGATTAGATTAAATACGACTTGACGAACCGCAGGATGGGCCTGTAGCTTAGTCAGGTAGAGCGATGGACTCTTAATCCATCGGCCGCGGGTTCGAACCCCGTCAGGCCCGCCACCCTCAAATCAGCCTTCCATTGGGGTTGATTATAGTTTCAACACCGTTTGAACCGGCCAAAACTACAGCATCACACATGTTGTTGAATAGTCCGACCTGTACAACTCCAGCAATCATAAGTATCTCAGATTCAGAACTGAGGGGGTCTGATATTTTTGGGCCTGAGTGGGCATCTGCAATCATGTTTCCATTATCTGTAATTACAGGTCCATTCCCCGACATTCTAATGTTAACTCTGCAATCAAGAAGTCTGCTTAATGACCTAACTGTTGCTTCATGTGAGAAAGGTGTTACTTCAATTGGTAGCGGAAATGCACCTAGGGTCTCTACTCTCTTACGATCATCAGCAACCACCACCATAGCAGAACTCTCCTGAGCGACAATTTTCTCACGTAGTAATGCAGCACCACCACCCTTTATCAATTGGAAATCTGGGTCATATTCATCAGCACCATCTATGACAATATCCAATCCGTCTATATCGGATAGTTCGACTAAAGTTATACCGACTTCTTTGGCTAGTTTTTCAGTAGCTAGGCTTGTAGGTACACCAATTATCTCCAAACCTTCTTCAGAAATTCTTCTTCCTAATTCGATAACTGTATGCTTCACAGTAGAGCCAGTTCCTAGTCCTACTTTCATACCATTTTTGACGAATTTACATGCTTCAATTCCGGCCTCTCTTTTGAGTGCTTCAACATCTGCCATGCTCCTTCCAGTAGTCAGAAGTCAATAAACATGTGAAGCGAATGTCTGAAGTGCTTTGAGTTCATGCCATAGGCATGGCGAGGAAGAGTATGGCACTTTACCTAGCCTTGATATTTTGTTTGATGTCCTTTTCTCCTATGGTAGATGCATCAAATCCTGTAAGGAAAGTAGATGTCGAAATAGGATTAGGACCAGATGGTATATCTGAGCAATTTGTTGTAGAAATACCTGATGGAGAAATAATATCTGATTTCAATGTGAAAGTGATTGAGAAGCCTTGGCCAATCGACGATGTAGTTTCATTGAATGCTGAAAAAGATTGGGCTAATGGTTACGCAATGGATGGTATCGATTACAATCTGACAGGATTACGAATCTTACCTATGAGTCATGAATGGGATTTCGAAGGTTCTTCCCAGGGGTGGACTCTTTCGGGAGGGGGCTGGGCTCATGGCTACGATTCAACCTTAGGAGCAACAGGTGGCGTCCATTCTGGTAATTCTGCATTATACACTTATACTGGAAGTTATCCAAATAGCATGACTACTACTTACTGGGCAACATCTCCTACAATCGATTGTTCATCGTGTTCAGGAACTTGGGACTTGAAGTATTGGAAGCGTCTTGGAATTGAAAGGTCGAGCTATGATCATGCTTATGTTTCTGTGAAATCTTCTACAGGTAGTTGGACTAACGTATATTCAAACCCCTATGGTTCAACAATCAATGATGGTTCCTTTACGCAATCTACTCATGACATAAGCAATTACATTAATGGTAATTCTGCTTTCCAACTGCGATTTGGATTAGGACGGACTGATGGTTCAGTTACTTTCACTGGCTGGAACATTGATGACATCACAGTGGAGCCCAGGGGCAATACTGGAAATGGTATTGCGAATTGGACAAGTTTAGGATTTGGCCCTGGTGCTTCAGGTGAAATGAAAATGGAACATGGATTGATGGCTATTGATGCGATTATTCCACAAGGCTCTTCCATGCACTGGAGTCTAATTGATGCAAATGATGGTACAACAATTCCCGGGTTTGATAATCGTCAAGATTTCAGTGCAGACCTTTCTGTAATAGACACTATGATGCATCCGAGTGTTCAGTTGAAAATACAAATGGAGTCAAGTAGTGAAAGTCCAGTGATAAACTCGATTAAGTTAGGTGGAGGCATTATTGAATCGTTTGAAGAGAACCCTTCAGCAAAAGGGTGGAGTGGATTCTCATCTCACAACAATGGTGCTGTATCCGGTAGTGGCATTCTAACATCACCCCAATGGAGAACTACAAACGCATTTAGTGCCCTTGAAATGTCCTGGGACGGTAGTGGCAATGGCCAATTTGAGGCTTGCTTCTTAGAAGTAACAGATTGCTCTGGCAATTGGGTTCAAATTCCTTCTAGTGGCAAATTGTCGATGGATAATCCTAGTGTACTTCTGAATCTTAGATGGAGTGGCAGTGGTTCATTTTCAATAGATAATATCGAAATTGATTTACATCGCCATTCCTCACCTTTAGATGCTAGAATTGATATAGGCTTAGATGGAGTTAACGAGTGGTCTTTTTCACACGAAAAAATTGGCGATTGGGGATTACAAAATATATTTTCTAATGGTGAAAAGAGTTCAAATCTTTCGATAGATCCTGATGGGAGTGATTTCGTATCACTGCAATATCCAATCGGGTTTTCTAGTCAGTCTTATACTTCAACAGGCCCAATGATGTTCTCATTAACACCTTTGAGTAGTCCATTGGATGGCGTTGAAGTGACGCTATCAATTGGGGGTAATGAGTTGCTAACAGAGTCCTTAGGTTTGGTGTCGTCTCCAACATCACTAATTCTAACATCATCTCAAATGCAAAGTCTAGAAACCGAATTGAGTTCTAGAGCTGCAGATTTTAACATAATTGATCAACTAGAGTCTTACGAAATAGAAGTGTCAGTCTCATCCACATCTGGCGGTGTTTTACTGATATCTGGGTTATCTATTCCATATCTTTACACAGCTGAAATTTCAGGTGATGATTCCCTTCCGATAATTTCAGCAATAAATTCTCAAATCGCAAACATAAGCCCTGTTAATGGAGTAATACAAGTGCCAGTTCCAATCGTTATGTCAAATCCCGGCAAAGTGTCAATCTGGGATTATGGAATACAGACTTTAGGCTCGCCCGAGCCCATTTATTTGACTATGTCAAACCATTCAGAAACTCTTGTTGCTGGAAACGATTGGTATGATTTCTCCAGTAAATTCGATTTATCTAATATTGGTGTAACAGATGCAAGTGAGCATTTTTCCTCAGAAGACTGGTCTTCAATATTCAGTTTCGGAGGTAGTGAATGGAGCCGTTCCGTCCATTGTTCAATCGATTCTAACTCTTGTAATAGTGAACAAGGAATTATTGTAGATTCATTTTCACATACATTCAACGGTTCATTTGTTGAGTTCCATCATCGAATTGGGTTATCTGCCATCTGGCCTGATGAGGATGCATTAATTGTTTCAAGTTCAATAGATATGGATGGACCATCATCGAAACCAGCTCAACTTAGATTTGGCCTAGGATGGTCAATGGGTGTTGAACAAGATGTCGAAGTGGTAGATTGGCATCTATCATTCATGAATGGGGCCGAGTCCACCTGGGATGCATTATATCTTGATCCATCTAATCCTGGCATTGTAGAAGTTGAATTAGCATTTGAAAACCTATCTTCAGTTCCTCGCTCATCCTCGTTCAATGTTGGGCTTTATCTAGATGGGATGTTGACCGATACAACCCAAATTCTAAACAATGGAGTAGCAACTCTAATGTTTACTCCTGATCCATTAGGTTCGACATTTGATTTGGAGATTACAGTTTCTGGATTATTCGGACAGGATGTGAATTGGAATGTTCCTAAGAATGCCACTTTCTTACCCGACGATGTCTATCCTGAGTTAATTTCTACAAATGTTGCCTCCTTAGATCACCACAGTAGTGATTCCCCATTGGAAATGATGTTCCTAATCGGCGACAGGCCACTACTTCCTAGACATTCTTTACTACATTTACAGACGTCTTGGGATGGCGATTTAACCGTTGAATTAGACCAGCCTTCAAATTTGGATGGCTCCCAAGGAATTTATTCAAAGGTTCTAGATGTCCAAACTGCAGAGGTTGGAGACACTCTTTCTGGTTGGATTGAAATGTTCGATCCAGCAGGCCATGCTTTGCCTAACTCCGGAACTCAAGAGTCTCCTCTTTTCATCATCAGATTCGGGCCGGATGGTGCACCAATAGTATTGGAGGATGGTCTTGGATGGACTCACGGAGAAAACTGGCTACATCCTGGTCAAAATTACAGCATTGAAATCCCTATTCAAGATGTTAATGGCTACGGAGACATCCAGATGGTTGAAATCGACATGTCGTCCGAATCATCAGAAAACCTCTTCATACACTGGTCTACTTCTGATGGATGTACTTCTACGAATGAGGGAATATTTATTCAGGGTTGTACTATACTTGGCGATGCATCTCATTTCGATTCAATTTTCACCCTGGAAGTAGTATTGTCATTTGATTGGAGCTTTAATCCAGATTCATCTATTGAAAGGAGAATTAGAGTCTCAGCGAGTGATGATTCAGGTCAATCTCATAGGAGTGATTTAGAAGGAACTTGGAGATACTCAAGCGAAATTGAAATCGATGTTTCTAGTGTTATTTTTACAGATAGTACTGCATTTGTAGCACCAGGACAAAATCGTTCGATTTCAGCGGATTTAGTTTGGACTAAAGGTGGCCAACCGGTCAAATTCCCAATCGATGTGGCAGCCTCGATTGATGCAAATGAGCATTATGGAGCCTCTGTTAATGGAACTACTGAAATCCATCTAGTTGCACCTAATTCCACAGGTATACATCCAATTACTTTGGATTTAGTTAATCTTCCATTTGGAGCTATTGACCGAACAGATAGTGATGAAGTAGTAGCGTGGATGATAGTTGATGGTAACAAACCTAAGGTTTCGCAATTACTTTCACCTAACCCTGCAGAATTGATTGAGGAAAGGGATTGGGAAAATCTAACTTTTGAAATAATGGTAAATGAGAGTGAAGGTTTGTCTTTAGATTCTATGCGAATGAATTGGCTGATTATACCTCATGGAATTGCTATACCTGACTTGGCATTACTAGAAGGTAATGTAAGCATGGAACTGATAGCAGGAACTGGGTCTGGCGAATCAATTCCACTTTCTGCAACACTGGATGTTGATGGGCTAATACCAGAAATAAGTCGGCATAATTCTTGGGATCTGTGGGTGTGGATAGAAGGGCACGACCATGCATCGCATTATTTGGATTCAACATTCAATACTAGGTCTTCTCCATTAGCGGTTTTACAATTAGCTAATAGAGAAGCAGATATTCAAATCAATTCCGATGAAATAGTTCTAGCAGATAAATATCCAAGTGTAAATACGCCCATGATTATGAACATCACTGTACACAATTATGGCCAAGTAGACGGGCTAGCAAGTGTTAGAGTGGAAGTTATTGAAGATGGAGATAATCGTCGCTTACTTGAAATAATTAACGTCAATGTTCCTGCATTTAGTTCAGTCTATTTTGAGGTCACTTGGGTACCGGAGTCATCGGGGACTGCGTGGGTAGAAGTCTCAACACCTGATGGTTTATCTGAAAGGACAGATGCCATACAGGTCGAAAAAGGTGAATCGACATTTATCATTGAAGGGCTTGATGGAGCTAGTAACTCTATGCTAACTGGATTCGCAATTATAGCATTCATGATGCTTGGTTTACTAGGCTATTTAGTCATATCAGGAAAGAAGGACTCTGATCTAGAATATGACGAAAGTGATTACATTTGATTCCCAATGGTTTGAAATGTGTTCGGCCCCCGCGACGGTATGGAGGATGCAGGAGGGCTGCTGACAGACTTCGAGTCTGAGGAAAGTCCCCTCTCCACAGTGCAAGCGGTCGACACAAGTCGAGACACAGAAATGGGTCGGTCAATGGT
>MDSV01163668.1_pt1 | contig 13297 bp, 5 predicted proteins | sample 810851 | NCBI WGS metagenome assembly MDSV01 (sample SAMN05326640, study PRJNA326480) | marine metagenome | isolation source: seawater | place: Atlantic Ocean: North East | collected 2012 | reverse complement strand
GTTTTACTTCTTTTGTGGGTTGAAGCCAATTACCTCTATCAAAAACATATGTTGAGCGATGGTGATAATCCTCATTTTCAATCATAATAGGGGTTTTGATCATTTTGGTAGTAGTCAATATTTCATTTACATATTTTTTGATTAAAGAATATCCTTTTTTCCCTTCTCCAGGAAGATCAGGGGCAAAAGAAAACCAATTTAAATATACGACAGGAGCTAACTTCTGAATCCCTATAACACCTGAAGAGGGGGGGGTAATTTTTCTGAAATCAGCAATTGGATCATGAGCCGAAATATGTAAATCTATCTTACCACTAATTTTTTTAATAGGTATGTTAAGTAACTCTCTTCTCCATGATTCACCTCCATTTTTTATCCAACTCATTTCAGGTAAAACAAATTCAGTTAAAATCCTGCCATTAGAAGAGCCATTCCTAATTTTTACAATTGTACCAGGTGTATCACTCTTATAATTTATAATAATTCTGTTACTTTCTTCTATCTGGATATTTTTAAGAATTGCTGAACCGTTATTTCTAAGTAGTAAGGAACCGTTTTTATTAACTATAGAAGCATTTTTAAAATCTCCAGCAAAGTTAGCTTGATATTGAGGTTGGTATTTGAAAAAAAGATTCTTATATCTATTATAAGTTTCAATATCTCCATTAGTTTTTATCCAATCAAGAACCTTTTTGATTTTTTCCTCCTCTGGTTTATCATAGGAAATATAAACAGGACTTTCGTCAACCGGCTGATCAGAATCTTTTGTATTATTAAAAAAAGCCAAGAGCTTATAATAATCATCATGCTTTATCGGGTCGTATGGGTGTGAATGACATTGAACACAACTCATTGTGGTACTTTGTAATGCGTCAAAAGTGGTATTAACCCTATCAATTACTGCAGAAGTTCGAAACTCTTCATTATTGGTTCCTCCTTCATCATTATTCATAGTATTCCTGTTAAAAGCAGTTGCTATGTAATTGTCAGGAGTTGGATTTTCAAGTAAATCTCCAGCTAGTTGTTCAATTGTAAATTGGTCAAATGGCATATCATTATTCAAAGCTTTAATTACCCAATCACGATATTTCCAAATAACTCTATCACCATCACCTTCATAACCTCTAGAGTCAGCATACCTTGCAAGGTCTAACCACCAGCTTGCCCATTTTTCCCCATAACTTTTTGAGTCTAAAAGTCTATCAACATATTTTTCATATGTTATATTTCCATTTATAAAATTTTCAAAAAGATCAATATTAGGTGGCAAGCCAGTTATATCAAATGCAACTCTTCTTGCCAAAATATTTTTTTCTGCTTTCCCATTTGGGACCAATTTTTTCTCTTCTAATTGAGCTGCAATAAAATTATCTATTGGATTTTTTAAAAATCCTATTCTATCAAATGATTTTCCAACTTTTGGGATTTCAAATTTTTCAGGAGATATATATGCCCAATGGGTACCCCAATTAGCACCTTGATTAATCCATTTTGTAAAAAGTCCAATTTCTTCTTTTGATAGGGGTGGGTTTTCAAAGGGCATTCTTAGTTCAGGGTCTTTTTCGTGAAACCTCTGAATTATTCTACTTTTATTCGCATTTCCAGGAATTATAGCTGGCGATCCTTCGTCAGTATTACCCAATGCCTCTTCTTGAAATAACAAACTAAAACCTGCTGACTGCTTTACTCCACCATGACATGATATACACTTTTTGTTAATTATTGGTTTAATTTGTGTGTTAAAGTCCACACTTTGTCTGGATTGACATGAGGCAAGTAATAATAAAAATATAAAATAAAGCGATTCTTTTTTCATAGTATTAAATTGATCTTTATTTATAATTTAAATTTTTTTTCTTAATAATACTACACTCAGAAACGTATAAACCCTAACAAATATGGAATAAATAATCTTATATTCTGGTTATTGATATTTTATCCTATGTCAAAATAATATACCTCCCTTGAGAACACTCACAAGAAATTTATTTAAACATAAGTTCAAAAAAAAAAAGTTTAAAAACAAGTAATTAAAGGTGGAGTTAAAATTAATCCTACTCAACGGTAACTGGTTTTGTAAAATTTCTAGGCTGGTCAATCTCAGATCATTTTTTGTTTGCAATATGTTAGGATAAAAGCCGAAGAGGGATATTTGCTAAAATAGGAGCAATAAGTTTATCAGATAATTACCATTATTCTAATCATTGAGTAATAAAGATGTATTATTTAGTAAAAAAATGGAGTTTGATGAATTAGTATTCAATAAACTGAGTAAATCCGTCATTTTTACCAAAAATAATACGCTTACTCTTTTTGGATGCTGTTTTTATAATCGCCGAATTTTTTACGTCTCCCCTAACGAACAAACCACTCTCGTGAGGAGCAAATGAATCAAATTGACCTTTACCATTCCCTTTGAGAAAAACACCATAACTCGCATCGTTCCTAGGTGTCTCAACCTCCGATTGATATAGATTACCGGAGAGTAGGGCATCGATATTTCCGTCTTTATCAAAATCATCTATTAATATACTATTAACGGAAGAAAATTGCGCAATACCTTTAATTTTATGTAATTTGAATTTTAGCTCTCCTAAATTCTCAACATAGGAGGTGGCAAAGTTATTGGCGGAATAGTGCAGGGAATTTTCCAGATTTTTTTCTCCATAAACGGAAGGCATATCAGCTAACCCAAAATCATGATAGCTGGGAAAATTCTCCTTTATAAAGGGCATTTGATTTGATGAACACTCCCTTCCTCTCAGTGGAAATACTTTTCCTTCTTCGTGATAGCCGAACGCAATATCCAGGCTACCGTTATTATCGAAATCTTTAGCATATACTTCAAAAGGCTCTTCTTGTGTTGCTTTGTATTTATAATTTTCACCTAGGTTGCCAACTATATAATCTGTGTCACCATCTTTGTCAAAATCTGCCGCAGCTATGCTGAACCACCAACCTATTTGATCTTCCAAACCCGATTTTAATGTAATGTCTACAAATTTATCTCCTTCATTTATAATAACCCTCGGGGGCATCCATTCGCCAACGATCAATAAATCGAGATCAGAATCATTGTCAATATCCACCCATTCAGCATCCGAACTTATACCCAAATCGAATAAGAACGGGGCGAGATCATTGGTTACATCGACAAATTTTATTTTTCCTTCCTGGCTTTCGTTTTTCAATAATACACTACTTGCTGGAAGAGGATATTTACCCGGGATTATCTTTCCGCCAACGAATATGTCTAGATCACCATCATTGTCAAAATCAGCTACTTTCACGCACGAACCGCTCATGTGAATTTCAGGAATGGCATCCGAAACTCTCAAGAATATTCCTTTTCCTGTATTCTCATAAAAACGATCCCTATAGTATGCATCCTGTTCCTCTTCTTCATTTCCACCAGAAACCACATAAAGATCAAGATCCCCATCGCCATCGGCATCAAAAAAATCGGCGGCAATATCCTCATGGCCTTTATCCATATTCCATAGCGGTTGTAGTACGGAATGAAATCTACCATCTTCTTGTTGTAGAAATAAGACCGAAGCCTGGTTTTTGGCCCCACCAATATAAAAATCATCAAGTCCGTCATTATCTACATCGCCTATGGCCAGTGCTGGGCCATTTTGGGAGAATTTATGGGGCAATAGAATTTCCCTTTCAAAGTCATCAAACTCATTTTCAATGTGTCTAAAAGGAATATCTATTTTATCTACAGTATTAAAGACTTTGTTTTCGTTCCCAGCATCTTGGATTTTTTTATCTGTGGCCTCTGTATAATTTAAAGTAATCTGTTGATTCACATTTAGTCCTCTAAGTGTTTGAAAATTTCCATCAGGCCACATAATGGATAGTTTACGAATTGATGTAGCCGAACCAAGACCAAAATGTAAAATATTGCTCACCGAGGACTGAAACCCTCTTGCCAGATAGAGTTCCTTTACCTGCTCCAAATCGTTGGCTTCTATGGTTACCCTTGATCCTATCCCAAATGTATTCCCCTTCGGTCCTTTAAGCTTAATTTTTATATGATTGCCAGGATTCAAGTCATTGGAATTATTTCGATAAACAGAAGCAATGTCATTGATATTATTTCCAATAATATCCAAATCCCCATCATTGTCAAGGTCTGCATAAGCCGCCCCAGTTGTAAAGGTTGGCTTAGTTAATTTCCAATCATTGTTCATAGATGAAAAGGTGTAATTGCGGTTGTTCAGGAAAAACAGGTTTATCTCCTTCTTTTCGGGCATCACCTCCAAAAGATCTTCATAATATTTTTTTATTAGAGAGTCATTATTTTGAGAACCTTCTAATGCTTTGTAGAGTTCTGCTACCCTTTTTCTTTTATAGGCAACAAAATCGTTGTTTCTAAAAGAGCGAACAATACCATTAGAAACAAAAAGATCCTGCCATCCATCATTGTCCATGTCGAACAGAAGTGGTGCCCAGCTCCAATTGGTATTCGATATTCCCGCAAATTTTGCAATTTCTGAAAATGCAGGTATATCATTACTTAATGAAGTTCCATTATTCAGTTGCAAGGCATTGAACATATATTGATGGTGCAACCCAGCATCGACCAAATCATTGAACCGCTTTGGGTTCATTCCGCTCATATTAGTTTTGAGGTCATAATTATTGTTGGAAACCATGTCCAAGGAAATAAAATCCAATAAGCCGTCATTATTAATATCCCCAATATCATTGCCCATTGAAAAATTCGAAATATGGTTGGTAGTCTTCTTTATGGCTTCTTTAAAAGTACCGTCTGTTTGATTCAAATATAAGTGATCTTTTTCTGAATAATCGTGCCCTACAAGGATATCGGGCCACCCGTCATTGTTCAGGTCGCCAATTGCTATACCAAGGCCAAAACCAATTGCATTGTTTATAATCCCGCTTTCTTTGGAAACGTCTTTAAATTTGCCATTATCGTTTCTGTACAACCTATCACTGCTGTAAGGAGACACATTGTTCAATAATTTTGAAATATTGGGTTCAACATCTGCTGGATCTATACCATGGTTGATTAAGAACATATCCAAGTCCCCATCCCTATCATAATCAAAAAATGTGGCCTGTGTAGAATAGTTTGGCAGATCTAAATTGTACTTGAAAGCTTCTTCTTTGAACAAAGGAATACCTTCAAAATTCTTTCCTTGATTTACGTAAAGTTCATTTCTTCTATATTCTAGATTGTCATAATCTCCAGACTTGCATATATATATATCAAGTAGGCCGTCAGAATTAATGTCGACCAATGAAACGCCGGTGGGAAAACCTTTATTACCTTTAACTTTTGATGACAAGGTAGTTTCTTCAAAAACTAAATTTCCCTTATTGATAAAAAGCTTATTGGAGTAAAGATTGGATACAAAATATATGTCAGGAAGATCATCATTATTAAGATCCCCGACCGCAACTCCTCCTCCGTTATATAGATATTCATAATCTAATCCGTTCACGGTAGGGCTTTCATTTATGAGGTTGATAAAGTTAAGTTTGGTCCTAGAGGCATCCAACATTGTAAAAAGCGGCCCGGCCTTGACCTTATTTTCAATAGATAACTTATTTGAAGCATTCGATTTATTTTCATTTTTACATTGTACAAACACAAAAACAATCGCTAGAAAGATTACATATCTGTTCATAAATTAATAAATAGAAATTCCATTTTCATATACTTTAATGAAGTTAATCATATGCTTGACCCAAACGTGTTAATATAGTTCTCCAATTGACCTTAATCCCATTATCTATTTATAAATACAATGAGAGACTGTGATAAACTAACTGGTAGACTTTCTAAAAGAGGCTTTAGCCCCTATAGAAAATCTACCAGAATTTAACTAACATACCAAATATATTATTATTGGCGTATTTTATTCTTAATTATATATCAATAACCTTCATTTTGAATAAGAACTCCATTACTAATATCAATTTCCGACTGGGGTATGGGAAAATAATAATGTTTTGGTCTAACAAAGACTCTTGGGGGATCAAATTGTCCCCTATCTTCCCCGTAAATCTGAACAATATCTACAATTCCAGCCCTATCCCAACGCATTAGGTCTTGGTGTCGCTGGTTTTCTCCAAACAATTCGACACGTCTTTCGTGTATCAATTCTGGCATCCCTGCATTGGAAACAGGTGGCAAACCGGCTCTAGCTCGTACTACATTGATTTCTGCATCACCAGATCCTGCTCCATCCTTTCTAATTTTGGCCTCTGCCACCAACAGGTAAACATCTGCCGCCCTAAGCACATTTACATTTATATCTCCATTGGTGTTTCCATCATCCTTGAAATCAGCAAACTTATTTAGGGAATACCCAGTGGCACTTAAATCTTGTGTAAACTCAGTAACCCCTTTCGCTCCACGATCAACCAAATCTCCAGGTTTCCAGATCGAGTTCTCAAGTCTAATATCCCCCTCTTCATATTCTTCGACCATGTCTTGTGTGGGATTATGAAAATCCCATCCTCCCCATGGTCTTGGAGGGGTAAAATAGTAGTGGTATAAAGGTTGCCAATTTTCCTCTCCCTGAACCGCAAAAAGCACTTCTGGATTGTTCTCGGTAGCCGGTTCATAATTATCCCGGTAATTTGATGCTAAAGGGTATGGGCCATTAATTACCTTTTGTCCTGCTGTTATAGTACCTGAAAGGTTATCCTGATAAAGATACAATTTCGCCAATAGGCCATTGGCCGAACCTTTATTTGGTCTTCCCAAATCTTCAGTTTTGTGTGTGTCTGGGAGTAAACCAATAGCAGTAATCAAATCTGATTCTATCTGAGACTGTACTTCTGTTAAACTGGATTTTGCAACATTGAACTCAGCATCTATGACATTTTGTTCCAAAATTAGAGGTACACCACCATAAATAACGGCAAGTCTCCAATATGTAAAAGCCCTTAAAAAATAGGCTTCACCAAGAATCCTGCTCTGCAGTCCTGCATCCATACCTTCAATATTTGGCAAATTGATTAGTATACTATTTGCCCTGTTGATTATTTCGTATTTTGGTTTCCAACCAGCAGAACTTTCGGAATTACTAGCGTCCATTGTAAAGTTTTCTAGGGCACCTTCATCACCGTGGTCTCCTGCTCTATACAAGTCGTCAGAACTATTATCAAATACATTTTCACCATGGCTATACATACCGAATGATGTAAGAGGTGTATACATGGCATTTGCAGCAGCAATAGCGTCATCGGCATTTCTCCAAAATGAAGCTGAAGTAGACTGTGCAAATGGGGTTGGTTCAAGTAAATCCTCATCACAGCCAATAAGTAAAATCAGCAGACTGGCTACTCGAAGGAAATGTTTATTGTTTATATATTTTTTCATGATTTTATTTTTTTTAAATTATTATTTTTTTAAAAGCCAATATTAGCCCCCAACATAAATGTTCTGGCCTGTGGAAATTGAGCAAAGTCAACATTCTGTTGTAGATTATTATCTGTTAATCCCAATTCTGGATCAAGCCCTGAATAACCAGTAATAGTAAAAACATTTTGTCCAGATAGGTATAAACGTAAACGGGATATTCCTATTTTATCAACCACATCTGATGGTATGGTGTATCCTAGTGTAATATTCTTAAGTCTAAAGAAATCACCTGATTCCAGAAATAAATCTGATGTTCTATGATTTAAATTGGTACGCAATGTTGACACTCTTGGAATACTATTACTTGTGTTAGGTCCAGTCCATCTTCCAGAAATATCAGAATATAAATTAAATGGATAGGAAGCATCCAAACCTTGCATTCTATCAGCATTATAAATTTCTAATCCAGCTGCACCTAGAAAGAACATATTAAGATCAAATGCCTTATACGTAAAGTTTGTATTGAATCCGTAAGTTATGTCTGGATGAGGGCTTCCTATTATTTCCCTATCGTCCGAATCAATTACACCATCATTATTAATATCAATAAAGCGCACATCTCCAGGCAATGCTCCCGGTTGATCGGCATGACTATCTATTTCTGCTTGCGACTGAAAAAGTCCGTTTGCACGCCATCCATAAAAAGTGGCAATAGGGTTTCCTAAAATAGTACGGGAGATTTCCTGATTGGGTCTTCCGTAAAACCTAGAAGCCAAAAAAGAACCTTCTACCAATCTGGTGACCTCATTTTCAACAAATGCAGCATTGGCATTAACACTATAACTAAAGTCATCTTTTGACACTGTCCAACCTAATTCTACTTCAAGTCCCTCATTTCTGATTTCCCCAATATTTAGAAAAGGTGAAGGTGTGCTTCCCTGAGAACCAATGGTCGGTGGAGAAAGTAGCATGTCTTCAGTGTCTTTAATAAAATAATTCAAATTTGCGCTTAAACGATCATCCAAGAAAGTCATCGATGCCCCAATATTAGTCATTACAACAGTTTCCCAAGTTACAACTTGGTTTGCAAAACTTATTTGATTAGCTCCTATGACCTGGTTACTACCATCTGCACCAAATGAGTATCTGGCCCCACGTCCTATCCTGGCCAAATATTGGAAACTGGGAATATTTTGATTTCCTAATTCACCCCATCCAGCAGTTATTTTAAAATTATCCATAAAGGTTACATTGTCAAAAAAGGATTCATCAGATATCCTCCACCCTATTGAAGCTGCTGGAAATATACCTCGCTGATTTGCTTTGGCAAATTTTGATGACTCATCTGATCGTATTGTCGCAGTAAGTAAATATTTGTCTTTATAGGCATAATTTAATCTACCAAAAACAGATCTTAGGCCGTCCTCCGTTTTGAATTCTTCTGTCGCATTTGCTGTACCCGTAGTCAAAAAGCGCTGACTTGGGTCTTCATCGGGAAGATTTATTGCCCTGGCGCTAAATCCTTGAGCATTGAATGATTGTTCGGTGTATCCTCCAACAAATCCTATTTTATGGCTTTCAGCAAATGTTTCGTCGTATTGAAGAAAATATTCCATCAAGAAAGAAGTTGCTTGGGAATAATCTCTCTCGGCAATATTTGAAGGTTGCTGTCTTATCTGATCTAGGATTATCGGGTAAAAAACTCTTCCATCACCAATTGTTGCTTCATAACCAAAATTAGCCTTTAACTTTAAAGCATCCGTGAGCGATACTTCTGTATTTATATTACTAAGCAACCTTGTAGTCCTATTTGAAGCATCATTAATATCAACCATAAATAATGGATTATTGATATCCCCGAATTCTCCACTTATCTGATTCGAACTAAAATTCCCATTTGCATCATTGACTGGAAGACCAGGATGGAATCGTATAGCACTAAATATCAACCCATTTTGGGCGCTAGTGGTATTAAACCCATTATTCGAAGAAGTTGACAAGGATAAATTCTGCCCTATTTTTAGCCATTTATTGGCCCTATGATCTGAGTTTACCCGTAAGCTAAATCGGTCAGCAACAGCCTTATCAACAATACCTTCTTCTTCATAGAATCCCATAGAAATTAAGAACGATGATTTTTCGCTACCTCCGCTAATAGATAAATCAATATTATCAGTAATCCCTGTTTTAAAAAGCTCATCTTGCCAATTGGTTCGTTGGGTCTGATATTGGGGATCTTCCCAAATTGAATTTACCGGAATACCATCATTGGTATAACGCTCTCTTTTTATTTCAGCCATTGTGGGGGCATCCAGGACATCAAGTGTCTTTACCACATTTGATATACCAGTATAAGCATCGACCGTTATATTGAGTTGTCCTTTTCTGCCTTTTTTTGTGGTTACAATTACAACCCCATTGGCAGCTCTTGTCCCATAAATAGCTGAAGCGGAAGCATCTTTTAATACTTCGATCGATTTAATATCGTTAGGATTTATTCCGTCAATTCCTGATGTAGGAACTCCATCTATAACATAAAGTGGTTCCGAATTATTAACAGTACCTGTTCCCCTAATCCTTACGGAGGTAGATCCACCGGGGGCACCACCATTACGAATAACCTGTACCCCAGCTATTCTTCCTTGTATGGCTTTTTCAGCACTTGTTACAGGAATATTTTCAAGGTCCGCTCCATTTAAAGAAGAAATAGCGCCTGTTAAATCCTTTTTCGTAGATGTACCGTACCCAACAACCACAATCTCATCCAAACTAGAGGCCTCTTCTTGTAATGTAACGTTTATAGTGTCAGAAGAACCAACTTCTATAGTTTGAACTACAAAACCTATATATGAAAATTGAAGCTTAGCATTTTCATTCTCTAATTCAAGCTTAAAGTTTCCATCGAAGTCAGTTGATACTCCGTTTTCAGTTCCAACTTCTAAAATTGATGCTCCGGGTAAAGGATTCCCATTGGAATCACTGACATTACCATTGATGTTTCTTTTCTGAAATTGAACATCTTTGATATCAACAATAATATTATTACTTGATGTAATATTTGATTTCTCAAGTATAACAACATTTTCAGACAATCTAAAATCAAGAGTATCATCAAAAATCTGACTTATTGCTATTTCAATACCAACTTTTTCAAGAAATAGAGTTTTTTTCTCATTAAAATCATAAATATCATTATCGTAGAAAAACCTTAAATCGGTTGTCGATTCTATAATATCTAGGATATTTATAATCTCAGTATTTTCAACATTAATTGATATCTTTGTTTGTGAATAAACATTAGTATTCGAAAATGACGAAAATATTGTCACTAGAGAAAGTAAAACTGATATTTTCAAAATACTTGATGCTTTTAATATTTTAAATTGCCAATTAGGAGGCGATTCATGATTAAGTTTCATAATTTTGGGTGTTTGAATTAGTAATTGTTTTTCGGTTACTTTTTTTACAGGGCTATTGTTACAGCAATAGCCTTTTTCTTTTAGCTACTTTTTTTCATTTAATTAATATTTTATTATCAAGAATTTGATATTCTAGACCATATACTTGACTTAAATAAGACAGTACTTCATTTATAGATTCTTCTTTATAAAGAATAGTTGCAGTAAATTTTTTATCTGCTATATTATCGTTATTATTTATAATTATAACATTATAAATTCTTTCTAATTTTTGAATTAAGCTGGGTAGACTTTCATTTCTGAAAGCCACTCTTCCTTTTATCCAGGAAGTATATAATTTGACATTAACGCGAGATCGTTCTATTTTATCTTCATCAAATAATACCTTAGCTTTTTCTCCAGGTTTTATAACCAATATTTCCCCATCATTTTCCAAATTAATTTTACTAACTCCTAAACTTCCTTCGGTTAATATAACTTCACTGAAGTTGTCTTCAGGGAAATGTTTAAAATTAAATTTTGTCCCATAAACATTTACTGAGGTATTATTTGATGACACCTTAAATTGACTTAGTTTACTTTTTGTCACTTCAAAAAAAGCTTCACCTTCAATAAATACTTCTCTATCATGATCCCCTATAAAATTGACAGGAAATCTCAAAGAGGTCCCTGAATTAAGGTATACCTTAGTTCCATCTGATAGCTCAATGTTAAATATTTTCCCGTAGGGAACTTTTAAAGTATTGTACTTTATTTCTTTTGAAGTTGGATCGTTTTTATAATAAAGTGTATTTACATTTTGATTAACTAAAGTATTATTGTTGATTTTTGTTTGCTGATTATCTAAATTTTCTAAATCAATTACTTCACCATCAGAAGTTGTTAAAGAAATTTTAGAAGGGTCAATAATTTTTAAACCTTCAATGTCATTTTTAAAAAAATCCAAATAAATAATTGTTGAAATAAAACAAACGGCTAAAACTAGTATTCCTGAATATTTATATGCTTTTTTTCTAAATATTTTATTCTTGTCAGATATAATTCTTGAATTAATTTCTTCAATTATTTTGTCTTGTTCTTTATTATTCAAAGCTATATTTGTGAGGTTGTTTATAGCAATATACTCTTGATATTGCAGATAATTTTTTTCGTTACTAATCCAGTGTAATAGAAAATCTAGTTCTGATAATGAAGCTTGATTATCAAAAAATTTAAAAATTATTTTTTCTACAGTACTTTCCATGTAATCTTAATAACTAACACCAAATTAAAAACCCTATTCTTTTCAAATAAAACATTTATTTAGATTGATTCTAATAAAAATAATTAGATTTATAAATTAAATAATTTTAACAAATTGGATAAAAACAGTCTAAAAAAGAATGAAATTTTTATAAAAAAGCTTCAAGAGGGAAGTCAAAAAGCTTGGAAAGAATTAGTTGTTAAGTACAATGATAAACTATATGGATATGCACTTAGCTTGTGCTTCGATCATTCAATGGCATCCGATATTGTTCAACAGGTATTTATTAACCTATATGAATATCGCTTAAAGTTAAAACCTAATTATTCTTTAGAATCTTTTTTGTTCAAATCAATTTATAATAGATTTATATCTCTGTACCATAAAAACAAATCCCTAACAAGGCTTCATGAACAATATTATTATATTTTAGAAAAACAATTAAACGATACTTCTGATGGTGATTTATCGAAAAAAATCGAGGAAATGAAACTATTAATTAATAGCCTACCAGAAAAAACAAAAGATATATTTTCTCTCAAAAAAATAAATGGATTAACTAATAAAGAGATTGCAGAATACCATAAAATTTCTTTGAAGGGAGTCGAAGCCCATATTACAAAAGCGTTTAAAATACTTCGAGGCAAAATTAAAAAGCACAACTAATTTAAGGCGATTAAAAAGTATTAATAAAAATATAATATTAATACTCATTTAAATTAACTTTTCTTGTTCGAATCAGAATAAAAATAAATCCAAAAAAAGAATAAATTTATTGATCCTTCTTCACTAGCATAAAATTATAGTTTGCCATTATTGTTTTCTTATGTAGTAGTTTATTTCTAAATTAAGATGATACCTAAACTCTTAATTTGTCTACTTCATTTCCTAGAACTTCCATATCTTCTCTATTTCCTCAGACAAAGCACTATGAATTGTAAATTATACTTATTCATAGTATAAAATTGTTTCTATTTACATTAAATTTTTGAAATTAAAAACCCTGTAATACTGAATTTACAATTAAATTCTAACTGTAGAGTTTTTCAATTAAAAGGAGTCATATACGCTTTTTATAAAATTATACCTATGATTATATTTCGTAAGTGTTCGATTTAAAAAAACACCATATATTTTGTTTTTTGGATCTATAAAAAACTCTGTACTTTGGTAGCCTCCATGACCATATAGACCTTTAGGGGCTTTAAAATCCATTTGGGATGGGTCATCTAATACATAAACTCCTAATCCATTATATACTCCAGGGAAATCTATATCCCCTGCATG
>MDSV01048212.1_pt1 | contig 13297 bp, 16 predicted proteins | sample 810851 | NCBI WGS metagenome assembly MDSV01 (sample SAMN05326640, study PRJNA326480) | marine metagenome | isolation source: seawater | place: Atlantic Ocean: North East | collected 2012 | reverse complement strand
GCTTTTGGTAAATTTAAAATTTTAGCTGATAAGAAAAAGCATGTTTATGATGATGATATTGCAGCCCTAGTTGATGACAGTTTAATTAAAGATAAAAATGTAATTAATTTAAAATCTCTTAAGGTATTTGCGGGAACTGGAGAACCCCAAAGAGCTGATATGACTTTAGATGTTTATGGAGAGGTTAAAAAAACATCAGAAACTGGAGATGGGCCAGTTGATGCTATTTTTAAGTGTATAAAAAAATTATATCCCCATGAAGTAAAGCTACAACTATATCAAGTTCATGCTGTAACTGAAGGAACTGACGCCCAAGCTACTGTAAGCGTTAGAATTGAAGAGAAAGGCAAAACAACTGTAGGCCAAGCAGCCGACACAGATACTCTTGTTGCTTCTGCCAATGCTTATTTAAATGCATTAAATAAGATGATTATTAAAAGAAAAAAAACAGCCCCTGAAGAGTATGGGCAGGAAAAAATGAAAGGAATATAATGTTTGGATTGGATAAATTAACCCAAGTATGGTCAACAGACATGGCAATAGATTTGGGAACAGCTAACACTTTGGTATTTGTAAAAGGTCAGGGTATTGTGCTTAACGAACCTTCTGTTGTTGCAATAATTGAGGATAAAGGAAAAAAATCTGTATTAGCGGTAGGTGACGAAGCAAAAACAATGTTAGGAAGAACACCTGGAAATATTTCAGCCGTAAGACCTCTTAGGGATGGAGTGATAGCTGACTTTGTTGTAACTGAAGAAATGATAAAACATTTCATTAAAAAAGTGCACAAAAGAAAAGCATTTGCAAATCCACGAATATTAATATGTGTTCCTACGGGATCAACTCCCGTAGAAAGAAAAGCTATTCAAGATTCTGCACTAGCTGCTGGAGCTAGAAAAGTTCAGTTAATAGAAGAGCCAATTGCAGCAGCTATAGGAGCAGGACTTCCAATTTCTGAAGCCACAGGGTCCATGGTTGTAGATATTGGTGGCGGCACTACTGAAATTGCCATTTTATCATTAGGAGGCGTAGTTTTTGCTAATTCTTTAAGGGTAGCAGGAGATGCGATGGACCAATCAATTATAAACTATATGAGAAAACAGTTTAATTTATTAGTTGGGGAGGCTAGCGCAGAAAAAATTAAAAAAGAAATAGGGACCGCGATAGCAACTAGTGGAAATACTTATTTAATGAAAGGAAGAGATATAAGATCAGGTACACCTAAAGAAATATCACTTAAAGAGGAAGATACAGCTGAAGCTTTAAAACCTGTTTTGAATCAAATTATGTCAGGAATTAAAGATGCGCTTGAGAAAACGCCTCCAGAGTTATCTGCTGATCTTGTTGATATGGGATTAGTACTTACGGGTGGTGGAGCTTTATTAAAAAATATAGATAAATTAATAATAAAAGAAACTGGATTACCTGTTGTAATAGCAGAGGATCCTTTATCTTGTGTAGCTCTTGGAACTGGCAAAGCTTTGGACCAAGAAGAAACATTTTCTACTATGCTAGTAAGTTAGTTATCTGTAGATAGAAAATTATGGATACAAGTCGTGAAGATGTTGGTATATCGATCCGCTCTGCTCTTCTAACCAAAGGTTCAAAGCAAAGATTTTCATTATTAGCTTTAGTACTACTTTCGGTTATTTTTATTTTTGTAGAAACCATTGAAACAAAGCCGCTTAATTACGTTAGATCCTTAATTAAAGATACTATCTACAGAGGAGCTTTAATTATTTCAGTGCCATCAAAAAATTTTGGCGATCTAAGTAATTATATAAAAAATCACTTAAATCTTTATGACAATTATACGATTTTAAAAGAAGAAAATGAAAAACTTAAAAACAATATTTCAAAAGCAGATTTTTTAGAATTAGAAAATTCCCAATTAAGAAAATTAATCAATGAAGATATATCCTCGCCTTCAAATTTTATTAGCGCCAGAGTTTTATTAGATAAGCAAAGTCCATATCTTAACTCTTTCATTTTAAATGTTGGTGGAAACAAAGATGTAAAAAATGGCATGGCTGTTTTAGATGGTAAAAATTTTATCGGAAGAATAGTAGATGTTAATTTTTTTTCGTCTAGAGTTTTGCTGGTTTCAGATTTAAATAGTAAAATTGCAATTATAACAGAGCCATCATCACATCATGCAATATTAAGTGGCCACGGTGAAGATTATCCAACTTTGGAATATTTACCTGAAAAACATTCTATTAATACTGGAGACAAAGTTTATACTTCTGGAAAAGAAGGAATTTTCTCTCCTGGAATTCCAATAGGTGAAGTTAAAATTGAAAATAGCAAAATCAATGTTTTGTTATTTTCTGATTTAAATCAAATTTCATTCATAAATATTGATTTAGGAGATTCGTATAAAAAATAAAATTTTATGGCTTATATATATAAACAAGTGAAAAGTAAATTTTTTGAGCTGATGCCACTGTTACTACTTTTTTTTATTTCACTAAATGGAAATTCTATAATTGATCTAAAATTTTTTTCTGTAAACATTCATTATATTATAGTTTATTATTGGGTATTAAGACTTCCCCAAGCACTAGGATACGGATTTATATTTATATCGGGAATAATTAGTGATGTTGTTTTTGGTTTGCCATTAGGAGTAAACGCTTTATCACTTCTTATTATAGCTGCTGTAGCTGCTTATGTAAGAAATGTAACTGTTAGAGTAACTTTACTAAATGACTGGATAAGTTTTATACCAGCATTATTGATAGGAAATTTTGTTTATTTTTTTTCATTATACTTTTCAGACCTATCAATAGATTATTTATATTTATTTAAAAATTCTATTTTTACATTCATTTTTTATCCAGTTTTGTGGGGAATTTTTTCATTAATTTTAAATCTATTTAGATCCTAACCCATGTCTCTATCTCCTTTTACTGAAACCTTTCAAAATAAAGCCAAATTAATTAGTAGACGTATGTTTATTGTGTCTTCACTTAAGGCTGCAGTTTTTATTGGAATTATAAGTCGATTATTTTATTTACAAATTTCTGAAAATATGAAGTGGAGATCTTTATCTGATAAAAATCGTTTAAGAGAATGGAAGATAGCTCCCCAAAGAGGAATAATAAAAGATTATTTTGGTGAAAAGATAGCAACCAATACCCAAGTTTTTCAACTACACATGATACCAGAAGACGTACCCAATATAGAGGAGCTTTTTTTTAAATTAACCAGAATAATTGATTTTAATGAAAGAAAAAAAAGAAATTTAATTAAACGTTTAAAAAAACGTAAACCTTGGGAACCAATCATTATTTCAGATAATTTATCATGGGCTGAATTTTCAAGATTGAATCTCTTTTCTCACGAAATTCAAGGGGTAAAACCAGTAGTTGCGGTTGCTAGGAAATATACGGATGCTGAAGCTTCCTCTCATATTATAGGCTATGTTTCAGACACAAGTGTAAAGGATTTAGAAAATAGTAAGTTATTAAGGGAAATTAATATGCCTGGATTAAAGACAGGTAAAAACGGTTTAGAAAAATCTTTAAATGAAAAAATGATAGGAAAGCCTGGGCTTCAAAGATTCGAAGTTAATGCATATGGAAAAAGAATAAAAGAACTTAAATTAATACAAGGAGAGCCTGGTCAAGATTTTAGAACAACAATAGATCAAGAGGTTCAAAAATTTGCAAGTGGACAGATTAAGGAAAAGAGTGGCTCTATTTGTGTTATGGATATTTTTACTGGCGATATTGTATCAATGGTATCAAGTCCATCATTTGATCCAAATAAATTTGTATATGGGATAAGTCAAAACGATTGGCAAGAATTATTACAAAACGATAGAAAACCTCTAATTAATAAGTCTATAGCTGGATTATATCCTCCAGGTTCAACTATTAAACCAGTAGTAGCTTTATCAGCTTTAGAAAATGATGTTATTAGCCCCAAGTTAGTTGTTCAGTGTAAAGGAAGTATTGAGCTTTATGGACAAAAATATCATTGCTGGAAAGAAAAAGGTCATGGTTATATGAATTTGAGGACTGCTATAAAAGAGTCATGTGATATATATTTTTATGAAACCGCACGTAGACTTGGAGTAGACAGATTATCAGTTACCGCTAAATCATTTGGATTAGGTAAAAAAGTTCTTGAAAATTTAAATGAAGAAAAAGCTGGCGTTGTACCAAATACTAAATGGAAATTAAAAAATATTGGAAAAGGATGGGTCTTGGGTGAAACTTTGATAAGTGGTATTGGTCAGGGCTACTTTCAAATTACTCCAATACAGCTATGTTTAATGATGGCTCAATTTGCTAACGGGGGTTATGAAATAAAACCAAGAATAATTGACGATAAATATGCGGTACAGTCAATAATTAATTCTTGGAGAGAAGAATTTTCTTACAAAAATAATAATTTAAATTTATCTAGTCCTAATTTAAAAAAATTATACAAAAATGAAGAAAATATTAAATTTGTACTTGATGCTCTATATGGAGCTACAAACGAACCAAGGGGAACTTCTTATGGTTCAAGATTTACTAAAGCTGAATATATTTATGCAGGAAAAACTGGAACTTCCCAAATAAGAACTATTACAGCAGAGGAAAGAAAGTTGAAATTAAAAAATAAGGATTTGCCTTATAAAAAAAGAGACCACGCTTTATTTATTGCTTTTGCGCCATATAAAAAACCAAGATATGCAATTAGTATTGTTATTGAACACGGTGGAGCTGGAAGTTCTGGCGCAGCACCAATTGCTAAAAAAGTAATTAAAAAAGTTTTAGAAAGACATCAAAAGAGAAAAATATATCAATTAGATTTATTTCAAGAAGTATAAGATATGATAATACAAAGTTTTCATAAAAGTAATTTAAATTTTAAAGAAAAAATATTAGCTTTAGATTACATATTAATTTTTTTTATTTTATTATTAGGAATAATTAGTTTTTTTGCTATGTACTCTACTGAGCAAGGAAAATTTGGTTACTACACACAAAGTCACCTTTATAGATTTGTAGTGTTTTTTATACTTTTTATAACAATTGCTTTTTTTAAAATCCAATTTTGGTTTAAAACCGCTTATTTATTTTACTTTATAGTATTAATTTTATTATTTGCTGTTGATTTCTTTGGAATTACTTCATCTGGATCGAAACGTTGGATTAATTTGATTTTTATTAACCTACAACCTTCTGAATTAATGAAAGTAGCTCTAATTATTTTTTTAGCTAGATATTATTATAAAATACCTTCAGAAAGTGTAACGAATTTTAAGCATATTTTTATTCCAGCATTTGCTTTATTTGTTCCAGTTACATTAGTTGCCTCACAACCAGATTTAGGAACCTCATTGTTAATTTTAATGGGAGGAATCGCTGTGATTTGGTTAACAGGATTTAGAATAAAATTTTTTTTATATTCATTTTTTGTTTTAGTTTGTTTAATTCCAGTTGGAATATCATTATTAAAACCTTATCAAAAATCAAGAATTTTAACTTTTTTTGATCCAGAAAGAGATCCTTTAGGAGCTGGATATCAGATTATACAATCAAAAATTGCTTTAGGATCTGGTGGAATTTTTGGAAAAGGATATTTGCAAGGAAGCCAAAGTTACTTAGATTACTTGCCAGAAAAACACACAGATTTCATATTTACCTTATTTTCAGAAGAATTTGGTTTTGTTGGATCTATAGGGCTCTTATTGATTTATGTGATAATTATTTACAGAATTACTAAAATAGGTACCCAATCAAAAAATAATTTTTCAAAAATATTTTGTTTTGGTTTCGCAACTGCATTTTTTGTCTATGTTGCGGTTAATATGATGATGGTGCTTGGTCTACTACCAATTGTGGGTGCACCTTTACCTATAATGTCATATGGTGGTTCTGCTATGCTTTCCATAATGATTGGTTTAGGGATTGTGATGAGTTGCAAAGTACATCAACAAGAGCAAGTCGGATAAAATATTTGAAAACTCTAAAGACAACTCTAGATTGTATTATACACCTATAAATAATCATTTTTTTATTTCTAAAAATAAGCTTTTTGTGCTTAAATTAAAAAAATGTTTAAAAAATTTACAAACACAGAAGAGAAAATATTAACCCATAACGGAAGATCACACGTAGGAGAAACCATGCAGCTAGATGGTGATCTGAGATCTGCAGGGTCGGTCGATGTTGCTGGTTTAATTAATGGCAACATATTTGTTTCTGAAATGACTATTACGGAGTCAGGATCAGTAAGAGGAACCGTGGAAGCAACTACACTAGAAGTTAACGGGCATGTAGAAGGAAAAATTTCAGCCGACATTGTAATAGTAGGAAGAAATGCAGTAATTAAAGGTGATATATTTTTTAAAAATACATTAAAAACTGAAGAAGGTGCTGATATTGACGGTTATATCAAAAGAGTAAGTAAAGGCAAAATAGATACAGAGGAAGATATAGCAATCGAGGAAATAGTTGAAAGAGAAGACTCTAAAAAACCCAGAGTTGTGCATGCTGTACACCATAAAGAAGCTGTATAGTTTGTCATCTAATATTTAAATTCTAAATAATATACAATCAAACATACTATGAGCGAAGATGCTTTACCAAAATCTTCAGTTGGAGTTGTTGGAGCGGGAATACAAGGTGTATGTATTTCACTATGTCTTATAAAAAAAGGTTTTAAAGTAACTCTTATAGATCAAACTGATCCAGGAAAAGAATCTGCTTCTTATGGTAACGCCGGTCATTTTTCACCTTATGCATCTGTTCCAATTAATAGGCCAGATATATTAGCAGATGTTCCTTCAATGTTATTAAATTCAAAAGGACCACTTGCTTTAAAATGGAACTACGTACCCAAAATGATTCCTTGGTTTTTAAAATTTATTAAAAATTGCAGTACTAAAAATATGATGCACACAGCAAAATATATGCACCAAATTCTAGACTTAGCCCTACCAGCTTATGATGAGCTTTTTCAAGACATTGATGTTTCTGAATTGGTAGATAGTAAGGGAATAATGTATTTCTGGACCAATAAAGATTTGAAAAGTAGAGAATTAGAAATCAAAATTAGAAATCAGCTTGGTATTAAACAACAATTACTTACGCCACATGAAATTCATGATCTTGAGCCACATATTAAAAAAATTTACCATGGTGGAATATTGTATGAAAATGCAAAACATGCAAGAAATCCAAAAAAAATATTACTAAAGTTATTTGATTTATTTTTAAAAAAAGGTGGATTTTTTAAAAAAGAAAACGTTCAATCAATCAGCTTTTCTAATGAAAATAAACCAATTATTAAAACAGATATAAAAAACTATGACTTTGATAAAGCCGTAATTGCATGTGGAGCTTTCTCAAAAAAATTTACTGATCAGGTTGATGAAAAAATTCCACTCGACACTGAGAGAGGCTACCATGTTCACTTTAAAGGATATGACCATTTACTATCTCGTCCTGTTATTTTTTTAAATAGAGGTTTTGGCATTACACCAATGGAGCAAGGTTTAAGAGTAGTAGGAACTGTTGAATTTGGAGGCTTAAAAAACCCACCAAGCAAAAAAAGAATTTTAAATCTTGTAAATAACGCTAAATATCTTTTTCCAGATCTTAAAACACATGAAGATGAATGGTTAGGTTTTAGACCAACATTACCTGATTTTTTACCAGTTTTAGGAGTATCGAAAAATCATAAAAATTTATTTTATTCTTTTGGCCATCATCACCTCGGATGGACACTAGGTGCAATCTCAGGAAAAATTATTTCTGGTATAATAGCAGGAGAAAACACAAATTTAGATTTATCTCCATATAACTCTAAAAGATTCAGTTAGGAGATGATTTGTTTTCAAAAAACAATAACGCTTATATCTTTCTTATATTAGCAACGCTATTTTGGTCAGGCAATTTTATTGTAGGTAAAGCTGCAAGCCTTTTTGAAATACCACCTTTTACATTAAATTTTTATAGGTGGACTTTTGCTTGGTTAATATTAGCTCCCTTTACACTTAAAGAAATTATCCAAAAAAAAAAACATATAATACAAAATATTAAACTTATTTTAATTTTAGGTATTACTAGTATTACTATTTTTAATTCAATAGTTTATTATTCATTAAATTTTACCCAGGTAATCAGTGGAGTTTTAATGATTTCTACTATTCCTGTAATGATAATTTTTTTTAGTTGGATATTTAAAATTGAAAGAACAAATATTTATCAAATTTTAGGTGTTATTTTCTCATTATTAGGTGTTGCGGTAATTGTAACAAAAGCAGATATAAATATATTGATAAATTTAAATTTCAATAAAGGAGATTTATGGATGGTAGTAGCCATGTTCTCTTGGGCAATGTATTCGGCATTATTAAGAAAAAAAACAATTGAGTTATCTAAAATATCTCTTCTGCAAGTAATAATATCTGCTGGCTTAATTTTGCTTTTACCAGCTTATTTGATCGAAATGGCTTTAGGATTTAAATTAAATGTAAACTTACCTTTTATTTTAACTCTAAGTTATGTTGTCCTTTTCCCGGGACTAGCCTCATTTATTTGCTGGATTAAAGGAATAGCGTTAATTGGCTCAAATAGGTCAGGAATTTTTTTACATTTAATGCCGATTTTTAGTACTGTATTGGCTATAATAATATTTAATGAAAAATTTATGAACTTTCATTTATTTGGTGCAGCCTTTATAGTTGGCGGGATAATTTTGTCCTCAAAAAAATAAAAAATGACTAAACAACTAACAGCAGAACAAAAAAAAATTTTATTAAGAGAAGAAACAGAGCCCCCTGGATCTAGTCCATTAAACCATGAAAAGCGAGAAGGGGATTATCTGTGCGCCGCTTGTGGAACAAAATTATTTGAATCAAAAAATAAATACGAGAGTGGATCTGGTTGGCCATCTTTTTTTGAATCATTGCCAAACGTATTTGAAACTAAAGTAGATAATCTAATTGGGTACCCTAGGACAGAATATCATTGTAAAGAATGTGGAGGCCATCATGGTCATATTTTTGATGATGGGCCTAAACCAACTGGCAAAAGGTATTGCAACAATGGATTATGCTTAGTTTTTGTACCAAAAAAGGGTTAACACTTTTAATTATTAAAATAATACCCATATTATAGGTAAAGAAATTATGCACGAATATCTTCAATCAATAATCGACAGAGATCCTGCCGCAAAATCTAAGTTAAGTATAATTTTAACTTATCCAGGAGTAAAAGCAGTTTTTTTTCATAGAATTGCAAATTTCTTTTGTGTTGCTAAATTTGATTTAATTGCAAGAATAATTTCTCAGTTTTCTAGGTTTTTGACAGGAATTGAAATTCATCCTAAAGCAAAAATAGGAAAAAAGTTATTCATTGATCATGGTATGGGAGTTGTGATCGGAGAAACTTCTGAAATTAAGGATAATGTAACTATTTACCATATGGCAACTTTAGGTGGAATAGCTCCAAGTATAGATTCTGACAATCAAAGAGATGTAAAAAGACACCCAACTTTAGAAAATAATGTTGTTGTGGGTTCGGGTGCGCAAGTATTAGGTCCTGTTATTATAGGAAAAAATGCAAAGATAGGAGCGAATGCTGTTGTGACTAAAGACGTTCCTGAAAATGCAGTAATGATTGGGATACCAGCAAAAAATATTAATACTAAATCAGATTCAGATAAATCTTTTAAACCCTACGGAATAGATCACGAAAAAATAAAAGACTAAAAATGAAAAATATACAGGATAACTTTATAGAAGGAATTGGTAACACACCCCTAATAAAGTTACGCGGTCCTTCAGAATTAACAGGTTGCAACATTTATGGAAAGGCCGAGTACTTAAATCCAGGAGGATCTATAAAGGATAGAGCCGCTTGGGCACTAATAAAAGATGCTGAAGATAAAAAATTAATTTCAAAAGGTGGTACGATTGTAGAGGGTACAGCTGGTAATACTGGAATTGGTTTATGCTTAGTTGGTAATGCAAGAGGATATAAGTCTGTTATAGTAATGCCAGAAACACAATCGCAAGAAAAAAAAGATACACTAAGAAATATAGGTGCTGATCTTCGTCTAGTTCCAGCAAAGCCTTATAAAGATCCAGATAATTACGTAAAGTATTCAGGCAGACTAGCTGAAGAGCTAAAGAGCTCTAACAACAGAGGTGTAATTTGGGCCAATCAATTTGATAATACTGCTAATTATAAAGGTCATTACGAAACAACAGGAAAAGAAATTTGGGAACAGACTGAAGGAAAAGTTGATGGATTTATATGTGCGTCTGGCACAGGAGGAACTATTGCTGGTGTAAGTAATGCTCTTAAGGAAAAAAATAAAAATATAAAGGTTTATTTATCAGATCCAAAAGGATCATGTTTGTATAGTTATATTAAAACGAAAGAATTTAAGAGTGAAGGTAATTCAATTACTGAGGGTATAGGATCGAGTAGAGCAACTAAAAATTTTGAAAAAGCTTTGATAGATGACGCATATTCAATAGATGATACAACAGCACTTACAGTATTGTTTGATCTTATTGAAAAAGAAGGGCTCAGCCTTGGGACTAGTTCAGGTATTAATGTTGCTGGGGCGATTAAGCTTGCAAAAGAGTTGGGGCCAAATAAAACAATAGTAACTATCCTTTGTGATAAATCAGACAGATATCAAGGTAAATTATTTAATAAAAAATTTTTAATGGATAAAAAATTACCATATCCAAAATGGCTTTAAAATTATATTCCTAAAAGTGAATTTAGTTTACCTGCAACCTCTAAAGCTTTTAACTCTCTATATCCACCAACATATGTCTCGCCAATAAAGATTTGAGGAATAGTTCTTGCCCCATTAGTTCTTTCATGCATTTCTTGCATTTTTGATTGATCGGCAGCAATATCAAATTCTGTATAATTGACTTTTTTTTTGTTTAATAAGTGCTTTGCTGCTGAACAGAAATTGCACATTGGGCCTGAATAAATCACTACTTTTTGCATATAACCTATTATATGGTAATTAAATTATAGATTTAAAGCTAAATATTTACGAATAACAATTTAATTAATGAGCAGTAATCCTTATATATTTTTATTTTTAGCAATTATTTTTGGTACAGCTTCCAATAGTTTTGCGAAAAGCGCAGAAGGATTCACACAGTGGTTGCCGAGTATTGCTAGCGCTATAACAATTATATTATGTATGTACGCTTTATCAAATGTTATGAAAGCAATTCCTCTTGGAGTCACATATGCTTCTTTTGCAGGATTATGTATTGTTGCAACGTCAGCTGTTGGTATAATTAAATTTAATCAACTACCCAATCTTTATACAATAGTTGGTTTAATATTAATTATTGTTGGTGTAATAATGGTTAATTTGCTAGGAAAAACTGGCTCTTAATTATTAGTCCCATATATTTTTGAGTGTTTGCTCTCTTCCGCAAGCTTTTTTATAAAGCAAATAATTTATAAAGTTTTCTTGATAATAATTTTGGTGATATTCCTCTGCTGGATAAAATTTTTCAAATTGCCTTACAAAAGTAACTACTTTTTTTCCCTCAAATTTTTTTTCAATATTCTTAATAGAACCTTCTATATTTATTTTTTCATTTTGATTTTTATAAAAGGCAACAGATCTATAACTTAAACCTTTATCACAAAATTGGCCTGCAGAATCGAATGGGTCAATGTTTTTCCAATATAAATTTAATAATTCTTTGTAATTTATAATATCTTGGTCATATACTATTTTTATAGCTTCAAAATGACCTGTATTACTATAGGTTACTTCTTTATATGTTGGATTTTTAATTTTTCCACCAGAATATCCAGAAATTACTTTTTCAACTCCTTCTACTTTTTCAAAAAATTCTTCCATACACCAAAAACATCCACCCGCAAAGTAGGCTTCATTAATATTTTTTGCGACCAAATAATTTGGGAAAAATAAAATTATTAAAATGCTAGTAAATATTTTTTTCATACAGCTTGATCTTTAATTAATTCTTCAAGCTGAGGTATCATTTTTTTTGCACCATCTATAACTGGATATATTTTTTGTGCATCTTTATAACTCTTAATTGCTTTTTCATATTGGTTGAGTTCTATATAATTGAGAGCTCGACCTGATAAAGCGCCAAAATGTCTAGGCTCAAGATTCAGTGTTATTTTAATATCATCTAATGAAGATTGATATTGTTTCATAAGATAAAGAACTAATGCCCGTTTATTCCATGCTTCAGACCAATTAGGATCAGCAGCTATTATTTGTGTAAAAATTTTATACGCTTTATCAAATTCCCTTCTGTTTATCAGAAGAGAACCTTGATCTAATAATTCAGTTAATCTAAAACCTTTTCTATTACTAGAAGGATGACTCTCCCAAATTTCCCATATTTTATTTTCTACTATTTGTGCAGACGATAAATTTTTTGTATTTTTCAATTGGGTAAATAGTTTATTTAATTCACTTTTTCTTTCTTCAGCATTAACATTACAAAAAAACAGTAAACTCAAAACTAAGATACTTAAAATTTTTTTCATATTTTTATTATTCCTTTTTTTTTAAATAATTTACGAATACACGACTCCTTATATTTATTCTAAAAGAATCTTTTTGGTTTAAAATAGTGGTTATAAAAGAATCATTTTGATTAGTTTTTTTATCCATATTATAACATGATAAAATTATTTCTCCCTCATCTTTAAAATTAAAGGATAAACTTGTCACAGTACTTTTACCGGTAAAAGGATATGTTCGTGAAGCATCTGATGTAAGTTTGTATTTTTTTTTATCTTGCCTGGTATTTTTAAAAGATCCTGATAAACTCAATGCAACGGTATCTAATTTATTATTACATTCTTTATTATCATAATTAGTTTTTTCTAATCCTCCAACCAGAGCTTTTATTATAAATTTATCATCATCACTTCTGTAGCTCACTAAAAACCAATCATAAATACCTTTTCCTGGCACGAGTGAGGTTGAATACTCTTTGTAACTATAATTATGCCAACCTTGCTCACCATCTTCTAATTGTTTTTCATCAAAATAATTTAAAGCACTATCTCCAATTCCTATTCCCTCTATTTTAAAGTCCCGAATACCATCAGCTAATGAAGGGTATTGCAATGTTAGGATCAAGATTATAATAAAAATTATTTTTTTAATATTAGAGATTTTTGGCAGTTTTTTTAACATCTTCTAAAAACCCTTTTCGTTCTTCATCAGTTACAAAAGGAACTGCAAAATATCTTCTATACAAAATATTTGTGATTCCACATATATAAAAAACTCCACGTTTTAATCTTCT
>MDSV01051003.1_pt1 | contig 13298 bp, 6 predicted proteins | sample 810851 | NCBI WGS metagenome assembly MDSV01 (sample SAMN05326640, study PRJNA326480) | marine metagenome | isolation source: seawater | place: Atlantic Ocean: North East | collected 2012 | reverse complement strand
GACTGGATTTTAACGCCATTGAAAAGCATTCCAATGGTAGTATCTTTTTGACTATACTTTATGTTATAAGACGGGATAGAATGAATTACCAATAAGGGAAATTCCTTCTCTAGGAATAATTTAGCCTCGCCATCACTTGCTAAAATAACTTCATCTCCTTGTTCTATTAGTTGGCGAATAAGCTCCCAGCTTCTAGTTGCATGACCCAACCCCCAATTAAGTACCGCAAATAATATTTTCTTTTTCTCTAACAATAGTTCAAATTTATAAGTATAATTTTACATCCGTTAACATTCTATGAGTCAATATCTATTTAAAGTAAATAAAAAATGAATTTTATAATAACGGGAGCAAGTAGAGGTTTGGGTGAAGAATTTGCAAAATTTGCGAGTCAATTTGGCGGCATTGTAGGGATTATTGCTTCAAATCAACAAAAATTAAAAGCAGTTGCAGAAAAATTAAAAAACTGTAATGTGATAACTTACACATGTGACTTCACTAACCAAGATGAGATTGAAGCGCTTGTCTCTGAACTTAAATATGATTTTGAAAAAGTGGATGTTCTTATAAATAACGTGGGTGCTTTTGAAATTGGCGATTTAGAATCGACTCCACTGGATCAAGTAAATAAGATGTTGTCTATTAATTTTAAAGCAGCCTTTTGTATCACCCAAAGCTTTTTATCCCAATTTAAATCTCAAAAAAAAGGCGTAATAATCAATATAGGATCTATTGTTACAGAGCATCCTCGAAAAGATATTTCTGCCTACACCATTTCAAAATTTGCGCTTCAAGGATACACTAAAGTGCTTACGGATGATCTTAAAGATTATGGTGTTAAAGTAACCGAAATAATTCCAGGTTCAATAAACACCTCTTCATGGGATGGAATTGAAGCTCCAAAAAAAGATTTTGTTCAAACTAAAGATATTATTGATGCAGTTAAAATGGTACTTAAATCATCAAGAGGAGCTAATTTCGAACAACTAATTATTCGCCCAACCAATAGAAATTTTTGAAATGAGTAAAGGAAAACTGGAGAAATTTGCAATGATAAAAGAGTATCAAAATTGCGTTGAGCCAACTATGGAAGAGGTGATGAAAACCGGTCTTTCTTTGAAAGGAGTATGGAATGAAAAATTCTTCAAAAATAATAATCCTATTACTGTAGAACTAGCTTGTGGAGGAGGAGAATATACTGTTGGAATGGCTAAAATGTATCCCAATAGAAACTTTATTGGAGTGGATATAAAAGGAAATAGAATTTGGAAAGGAGCAACAAAGGCTATGGAGCAAAAATTAACAAATGTTGGTTTTTTAAGGACACGTATTGACTTTATTTCAAATTGTTTTGGAAAAAATGAAGTTGATGAAATTTGGATTACTTTTCCCGATCCTCAAATGAATAAAAACAGACGGCGTAAACGTTTAACGAACAAACTTTTTCTTTCCAGATATCAGCAATTTTTAAAATCATCTGGAAAAATGAGACTTAAATCCGACAGCAAATTCTTTTATGAATTCACCAAAGAAATAATCGCAGAAAAAAATCTTGATATTTTATTTGATTGCGATGACATCTACTCGAAATACATTCCTCAAAATTCAGATTCCTCACTTTCAAAAGAATTGCTTCTCAAAACATTTTACGAAAACATGTGGTTAGAAAAAGGAAAAACTATTAAATACATTGAGTACCGTCTAGACAAACTTAAAATTGAGGAAGGAGAAAGACTTTTTTGAGAGCAGATTCTTTGATTTGTAATCAAAAAATAATGTATGAAAGTTTTTCAATATGTTTGATTTAGAATTAATAAAATATAATTATTTTTCTCATAAAACTTAAGGGGAGATTATAGTGACTAAAATTCACCTACTTGATTTTCTTCTAAAAAATCTCTCAACTCTAAATTATCCTTAAAATTTGCCGTTCCAATCATCATTTTAGTGATGGCCGCTTCCTTGGTCATATTCTTTCCTGAAATAACATCCAATTTTTTCAAAACAGAACCGGCCTCATACTTCCCTAATTCCAAACCTCCCTCAAAACATTCAGAGACAACAATAATTGGAATTTTTTTATTTTTCAGAGTTTTAAAAAGAAAATCTTTTTCCTTTAATGGAGCAGTTCCCGAACCAAATACCGATAAAACAACTCCTTCAATCGTATTTTCGCTGATGACTTTGGCTTGAAGTTCTTTTTGCATTTGGGGCAATAGATTTAAGTAAAACACTTTAGATTGTATCTTGTCAAAAAAAAGTCGGTCAAACTTCCCTAAACTAAAAGCAAACTTGTTGTAGTTCACATATTGTTCCTTACAGGCTAAAACTGTATGATTGGGAGAACTAAACCCTTTAAAATCTTTACTATGAGATTTTGTCACACACGCTCCTTTGTACAAAGTTTTATGAAACCAAAGACCAACTTCTTTGACTATACCTTCTTTTGCTATTTCTAAAGCGTTTATGAAATTACCTACACCGTCTGATTCCTTCTCATAAATGGGAATTTGAGCACCTGTTAGAATGACGGGCTTATCAAGACCTCTTAATAAAAAACTTAAAGCAGAGGATGTGTATGCCATCGTATCGGTTCCGTGAAGTACAACAAAACCATCAACTAGATTATATTTTTCACTGATAATTCTAGACATTTTTAACCACTCGTTAGGCCCAATGAAAGCAGAATCTAAAGGGTTTTCAAAAGATTCTACTAAAATATCTATACCAAGGTGATTAACCTGAGGTACACAATCCAAAAGTCCCTCTAAGGAAAAAGGAACGTAAGTTCCATTTTTAGACTGAATCATACCGATGGTTCCACCTGTATATAGAACAAGAATTTTCGGTTTTAATTCCATGCAAATCCTACGTTAAAATTTACTTTTTGTTCTTTTCGAGAAGTTGATTTACTAATCTCGTTAATCCCTCACTGGCTTTTGCTTGAATTATCCTAATTCCCTCTGCAATGCCGGTATTTACCTCATTAGGGTCCACTAAATAAATCGGTGAATTTGGTTTAAGCTCGTGAATTAATCCTGCTGCAGGATAAACATTTAATGAGGTTCCCACAATAATCAGACAATCGGCAGAACGGAGTAGTTCAGCCGCCAATAGAATATTAGGAACTTCCTCTCCGAACCAAACAATGTGTGGACGTAACTGCTCTCCTCTGGGACAATTATCTCCCATTTTTAATTCCCAACCTTCCATTTTATAAACTAAACTTGGGTCAATTGTAGATCGAACCTTTTTTAGCTCTCCGTGAAGGTGTAAAACATTAGATGACCCGGCTCGCTCATGTAAATCGTCAACATTTTGTGTAATAATTTCAACATTAAACTGTTCTTCCAGTTTCACTAATGCTTGATGACCTTTATTTGGCTCAACGTCCAGAAGCTGTTTTCTTCTTTGGTTATAAAAGTCCAGAACTAACTCTTTATTTACCTCCCAAGCTCTTGGAGTGGCGACGTCTTCAACCTTATGATTCTCCCATAAGCCATCGTTATCCCTAAAGGTTGAAACACCACTCTCTGCACTAATTCCAGCACCCGATAAAACCACTATTCTTTGCATCATAACAAAATACCAAAAAAGGATATATAATTCACACATTTAAGTAAATGATTTTAGTCATATATTCCTTATTTTTACAAGCTTTATTCTTCACAAAAGAACCATATTTAAAAATAATAAAATGGCCAAACTAAGAAAACAGGAAGCGCTTGATTATCATTCGAATGGTAAACCTGGTAAAATTGAAGTTGTACCAACGAAACCATACAGTACACAACGAGATCTCTCATTAGCATATTCACCAGGAGTTGCTGAGCCTTGCATAGCAATATCTAAAAATAAAAATGACGTTTATAAATACACCGCAAAATCAAATTTAGTAGCTGTAATTTCTAATGGAACAGCCGTTTTAGGATTGGGTGATATCGGTCCTGAGGCCTCAAAACCTGTGATGGAAGGTAAAGGGTTACTTTTTAAAATATTTGCTGATTTAGATTGTTTTGATATTGAAGTAGATGCAACAGACGTTGATCGATTCATTGATACTGTTAAGGCTATATCTCCAACTTTTGGAGGTATTAATCTTGAAGATATTAAAGCTCCAGAGTGTTTCGAAATTGAGCGTCGTTTAAAAGAGGAATTAGATATTCCAATTATGCATGATGATCAACACGGAACTGCAATAATAACAACAGCGGGGCTGTTAAACGCCCTAAGTCTTGTTGGAAAAGACATCGAAAACGTTAAGATCATTGTAAACGGTGCGGGAGCTTCAGCAGTAAGCTGTGCTAAACTATATATTTCTTTAGGTGCTAAAAAAGAAAATATTTTAATGTTAGACTCTAAAGGGGTTATTAAACCATCAAGAGGGAATTTAACTGAGCAAAAAGCCTATTTTGCAAATGAAGTTAATGCCTCGAGTTTAGAGGAAGCCATTCAAAATGCTGATGTTTTCTTAGGTCTTTCTAAAGGAAATATTCTTTCAGCAGAAATGGTTAAAACAATGGCTCCTAATCCAATCGTTTTTGCCTGTGCAAATCCCGACCCTGAAATTTCTTATGAACTTGCAATTAATTCCAGAAAAGATATCATATTAGCAACTGGTCGATCAGATCATCCGAACCAAGTAAATAATGTTATTGGTTTTCCATTTATTTTTAGAGGAGCGATGGATGTCAGCGCTACCACAATTAATGAGGAGATGAAAATCGCCGCAGTGAAAGCAATAGCTGATTTAGCAAAAGAGCCGGTTCCTGAAGAAGTAAGTAAGGCATATAATCTGAAAAATTTAGTTTTTGGAAGAGAGTATATAATACCAAAGCCAACAGATCCTAGATTAATTTCCATTGTTGCTCCTGCAGTTGCAAAGGCTGCTATAGCATCAGGAGTAGCTCAAAAGGAAATAGAGAATTGGGAAATCTACAAACAGGACTTGATAAGCAGGATGGGATATGACAGCACCGTAATGCAGCAAGTTAGCCTAAGAGCCAAACAAAATCCTAAAAAAGTAGTTTTTGCTGAAGCTGATAATTATAAAGTTCTAAAAGCTGCACAAACCGTTTTCGACGAAGGTATTTGCGAACCTATATTATTGGGAAATAAAGAAAATATAACCGATTTAATTCAAGAATATCAGTTGGATTTAGAAGGTGTTAAAATCATTGACACTCGATCTGATGAAGCTAAAGCTAAAATAAAAGAATACGGAGAACTATTATATCTCAAAAGAAATAGAAGAGGAGTTACTAGATATGAAGCCAGTAAAATAATGCGAAGTAGAAATTACTTTGGTAGTATGATGGTTGAGAATGGAGAAGCTGACGCTTTAATTACGGGAGTTACTAGAAAATATAAAGATTCCATAAGACCCTCTCTCCAAACAATTGGGGTAGATAGTACTATTGGAAAGTTGGCGGGTATGTATTTAGTTTTAACTAAAAATTACGGACCCTATTTTTTTGCAGATACCACGATAAATCAAAACCCTACTGCTAAAGATCTTGCAGATATAGCCCTCCTTACTCATAAGGCAGTGAAAGAATTTAATATTGAACCAAGAATTGCCATGTTAAGTTATTCAAATTTTGGTTCTGTTGAAGGCAAAGGTCCTGATCGGGTTAGAGAGGCTGTTAAATTATTGCATAATGAATATCCGGAAATAATAGTTGACGGTGATATCCAAGCAAACTTTGCGGTAAACCCAAATTTATTAAACGAACAGTTTCCCTTTTCTAAATTAGAAGGGAAAAGAGCAAATACTCTTGTGTTTCCAAATTTATCATCAGGAAACATTTCCTACAAATTATTACAACATATGGGAGACTTGGAGGTAATTGGTCCAGTTCTATTAGGGATGAATAAATCCGTACATATTATGCAACTAGGAGCAAGTGTAAGGGAGATTGTTAATATGACTACACTCGCTGTAGTAGATGCTCAAGTAAAACAAACAGAAAAATAATGATTCATCATATAACAGGTAGGTTAATAGAAAAATCACCTACCCACGCCATCGTTGAAGCGAGTGGAGTTGGCTACTTTTTAAATATTTCATTGATCACTTTTTCCAAATTAGGAAATGATGAAAACTGTAAACTATACACGCACCTATCCATAAAGGAAGATGCTCATACCCTATATGGGTTTGCTGATAAAGGCGAACGTGAAATTTTCAGGCAGTTAATTTCAGTAAATGGTGTTGGAGCAAGCACTGCTAGAATTATGCTCTCTAGCATGACTGCGGAAGAAATAACAACTGCTATTGTTTCCAGTGATGTAACGGCATTAAAAAGTATTAAAGGTATTGGAGCAAAATCAGCTCAAAGAATAATTGTTGATTTAAAGGACAAACTAGGAAAAATTGATGGAATTGAGCAAAACATTTTAACATTTGCTAACAATACAAACCGAGAAGAAGCGTTATCAGCTTTATTAGCACTTGGTTTCGTTAAGAATTCAGTGGAGAAGGTTTTAAATAAGGTACTCAAGGCTCAACCGGAATTAGATGTAGAAAGTCTAATTAAAGAGGCGTTGAAAAATCTTTAGATTGAAGTTTTTTAAAAACAGAACATATAATAAACTCTTATTCGTTTTCATGATTTGTTGGATGCATGGCTTTAGCCAATCCGACTTTAAGGACTCTTTGAACACTCCCTTCAATCTTCACAATGAGGAAAAGAAGCCATTTGATTTAAATGACCCCAGCAATATAGATTATGAGGTTGTGTATGATCCTCTAACAAATACATATAAGGTTCAGGAAAAATTAGGAAGTCAGGAATATAGGCCAGGAGACGAGCAAAATTTTGATGATTTCTGGAAAAACAGATATAAAGATGCAGAAAAGGACTATTGGAAACAGAAACAACAAGAAAACGCAGGTGGTTCTTCTAGTAGCGATGTAATTGGAGGAATAATACCAGGAGGCGGTGCTATTAATTCAATTTTTGGAACGGATAAAATTGAAATTAAACCACAAGGTTCTGCTGAATTGATTTTTGGTGTGACTTCAACAAAAACAGAAAATCCCATTGTTAGGGTTCAAAGTCAACGCGTAACTAGTTTTGATTTCGATTTAAAGGCGCAAATCAACGTTACTGGTAAAATAGGAGATAAGCTAGAACTAGGTACAAGCTATAATACTGAAGCTTCATTCGATTTTGAAAACCAAATGAAGCTTCAGTATCAGGGAAAAGAAGATGAAATTCTTAAAAATATTGAATTAGGTAATATTACAATGCCACTCAATTCAACTCTTATTCAAGGAAGTCAGAGCCTATTTGGCGTTAAGACAGAGATGCAATTTGGAAAACTTAGTGTTCTTACTGTTTTATCACAGCAAAAGTCTGAGTCAAAAAAAATTGAATTGAATGGAGGTGTTCAAACTAAAGAAGTATACATTAAGGCTGATGACTATGAAGATAACCGACACTTTTTTTTAGCTCAATATTTTGCTGATAATTATAATCAGAGCCTGGTCAACCCTCCAATTGTGAACTCTGCAGTTAGTATTACGAAAATCGAAGTTTGGGTTACTAATGTTGGAATTAGCGCTAATGCGGGCTCAAGAAATGTAATTGGATTTATGGATCTAGGAGAGAACAACCCATATGATGCATCACTTGGAGGTTCTCAAGTTTTCCCAAACAACTCTAGCAATGATTTGTATAACAAAATCAATACGGAAGCTTTAATTAGACAATACACTTCTGCATCAGGAGAGCTAATTGGTGGAAGCTATAATTATACTGCCGGTATTCACTTTAATAAAATTGAAAACGCAAGAAAACTTACTCAAGCAGAATACTTTGTCCATCCACAATTGGGATACATATCTTTAAATAGAAAAATGGAGGATGATGAGGTCCTAGCCGTTGCTTTTCAATATTCGGTTAGAGGTTCAGACGAAGTGTATGAGGTAGGTGAATTTGCAAGTGATTTAACAGATGTTCAGTCGGCTATTTTCTTAAAAATGCTAAAATCTACACAAGTAAACAATACAAAAGTTCCATTATGGAACTTAATGATGAAAAATGTATACTCCCTTGGAACATATGGAGTGGATGCAAGCACACTAGACATTGACATTCGTTACAAGGATCCATCAACTAACAATGATATAAATTTTTTAAACTCGAGTGGAGCCAATGAAAATGTAAATAATAAAAGATGGATAGAAATTATGGGCTTAGACCGACTAGATAATATTCAAAATCCACAACCCGATGGAAAATATGATATTATTGAAGGTCAGACCATACGACTGCAAAACGGTAAAATTTATTTTCCTGTGCGAGAGCCATTTGGCAATAAACTAAGAGTTGAGATAAATAATGATGCAATTGCAGACACATTTGCATTCGACTCCTTGTATCACGTTAGTAAATTCAGAGCAAAAAATGAATTTCCAACAAAAAATAGGTTTAGGATATATGCTCGTTATTCTTCAAAAAGCAATGTAATCAATCTAAATTCATTCAGTATTCCAAAAGGGGCTGTAACCGTTACTGCTGGTGGTAGAAATTTAGTTGAGGGAGTAGATTTTCGTGTTGACTATAACATGGGTCAAGTAACCATATTAAACGAATCTATATTAAACTCTAGCACACCAATTAGTGTGAACGTTGAGAGTAATGCCATGTTTAGTATTATGAGTAAAACGCTATTTGGAACTCACCTAGAATATGAGGTGAATAAAGATTTTCATATCGGAGGTACCTTTATAAATTTAACCGAACGACCATTAACACAAAAGGTAAATCAAGGAGAGGAGCCTATTAAAAATACAGTTTGGGGTTTAAATACAGACTATAAAACAGAATCAGAGTACCTAACAAAATTAGTAGATAAAATACCCTTCATTAATACAAAAGAGAAATCATTAATAGAAGTAAAAGGTGAATTTGCTCAGTTAATACCGGGTTCACCTAATGCTATAGAGAATAATGGAGAGGCTGTTTCTTTTATTGACGATTTTGAAGCTGGACAAACGGCTATTGATATAAGAAATAGAGTAACGTGGACTTTAGCCTCCACACCACAAGGAAATACTGAATGGCCAGAAGGTAACCTAATCAATAATTTAGCCTACGGATTTAACCGATCAAAATTAGCGTGGTATAATATCGATCCATTGTTTGGAAGCACTGATGGCATTAACACGCCAAGTCATATTAAAAGAAATAAAGACATTCAAGAAAATTTATACCAAAGAATTGTTTTACAACGTGAAATTTATCCTCAAAAAGATATTGGTATGGGATTACCTCCTACACTTCAAACCTTAGATTTAGCCTATTTCCCTGAAGAAAGAGGACCCTATAATTTTGACACAACTGGAGCGGGTGGATATTCTCGAGGTATCGATAAAACAACAGGGGATTTAATTGAACCAGAAACAAGATGGGGAGGAATAATGCGTAAAATTGACTATGTTGATTTCGCCAGTCAAAACATAGAATTTATTGAATTCTGGGTAATGGACCCCTTTCCATACGATACTATTAATTCAACTAGTGATAGTGATGTTGATGCATTTGGAGGGTCAAGGGAGGGTGGCGACATATATATTCATATTGGTAATATTTCGGAAGACATTTTACGTGATGGCCGAAAATCATTTGAAAATGGATTACCAACTCCTAACGATCCTAACGTAAATGTTGATACTACATCGTGGGGATTTGTGTCCAATAAGATTAATCTAGTAAATGCTTTCGATAATGATGTTCAATCGCGAGAATTGCAAGATGTAGGTTTTGACGGAATGAGCGATAGAGATGAAATTTTATTACATAAAGAATACTTAAACTATTTTGGAGGAGCTAGTAATGCTCCAAAAACAATTGGAACAGACCCTGGAGCCGATAACTACCAATACTTTAGAGGAAACTCCCTTGATGATGCAAATGCAAATGTAATCGAGCGTTATAAAGACTTCAACGGAACAGACGGTAACTCTCCTACTCAGGAATCAACAGGACTTGACTATGTAAGTACAGCAACTACTCTCCCTGACATTGAAGATTTAAATCGTGATAACACACTTAGCGAAGGTGAGAGCTATTATGAATACAAAATATCAATGCGGCCAAACGATATAAATGGTGCTGATATTGGATCGAATTATTTAGTACAAAAGGTCCCTGTTACCGTTTCAGGATCGGGTAAAAAAGTAAATTGGTACAACTTTAGAATACCCGTTAAATCACCGGATAATGTTATTGGTAATATTCAAGGATATCAATCTATACGATTCATAAGAATGGCTCTAAAAGGATGGAAAGATCCGGTTGTTTTAAGGTTTGGAGCAATTGATTTAATACGATCAGATTGGAGAAAATATGAGGATGATTTATCAAGAGAAAATTCATCTCCTGCGACATCGCCTCTTTTTAATGTAGGGGCTGTTAACTTAGAAGAAGATTCTAAAAAATCTCCTATTCCTTATGCTTTACCTCCAAATACGCAGCGTCAATATAATCTGGGTTCTCAATCGCAAGAAAACGAACAAGCTATGCAAATTCAGGTGTGTAACCTTGATGCAGGAGATGCTAGAGGAATGTACAAAGCCGTAAATTTAGACCTGCTATCCTACAAAAAAATTCAGATGGATATTCATGCGGAACAGTCAAATAATACGGAGATTGATTTGGACGATATGAATATGTCTGTTTTTTTAAGAATGGGGTCAGATTACACCGAAAACTATTACGAATATGAAATTCCTCTTGTTTTTACAGATCCAACTACTTTGCCGTCAGGAGATGAGCAAAAAAGAGAGGCGATATGGGATGCTGACAATCGAATGGATTTTAACTATGAAGAAGTCTTTGCAAATCTAAAAGCAAAAAGAAACGAAAAAAATATTGCTGTTACAGAGAGATACACAACTCCAGACGGGAAAAACATTGCAATTGTAAAAGGTTCTCCCAGTATGGCTAATATAACGTCCCTGATGATTGGTGTGAGAAACAATGACACGATAGGTTCAGAAACAAGATGTGCAGAAATATGGGTAAACGAATTAAGACTTTCCGAATTTGATCAACAAGGTGGCTGGGCATCTACAGCAAGTATAAATATGAAACTAGCTGACCTAGGAAATGTCTCCTTATCTGGAGGTTATAGCACACCTGGATGGGGAGCAATTGATCAAAAAGTCAGTGACCGATCAAGAGAAACAGTTAGAAATGTAGATGCAACCGGTAATTTTCAAATAGGCAAATTCTTTCCTGAAAAGATAGGCATATCATTACCTGTTTACATGAGCTATAATCAAATTAGAAAAGACCAAAAGTATAATCCACTAGATACAGATATTAAAATTAAAAATTTAGATAAAGGAGATTATAAATCTTACTTATTAGAGGTTACTCCCGATAAGCAAACAAGTAGGAGTATTAATTTTTCCAATGTGAAAAAGTTAAAAAAAGGTTCAAAAAAGAAGCGTGTTTACGATGTTTCAAACTTTGATGCAACTTTTGCTTACAGTGAAAATGAAAAAACAGATGTAAATACTGAGATTGACTTAGTTCAAAATTATAAGGGTGGATTAAACTATAATTTTAACAATCGTCCTAAATCAATTAAACCCTTTAAGAAGACGCCAATTATTAGAGCGGTCGAAAAGAAGCATTTAATTAAACTAGCAAAAAACGAAAAAGCACTCCAGGATTCAGTTAAAGCATTAAGAGGTTACAGTAGTAGTTATGGAGATGAAATAAAATTACTCCAAAAGGAGATAAAAAATGTAAAAAAAGAAAAAATAGATTATCGAAAAAAAATATCTAAACTGAAAAGATCAAAATATTTAGCGCTTTACAGGGACTTTAACTTTCAATATTTACCACAGCAAGTAGGTGTGAAAACAAATATGAACCGAATGTTCAGCGAGCGTATCATTAGAAATGTATCCAGTGCAAACTTACTCATTGAGCCAACTTACAATAAAAACTGGTATTTTGACAGGGACTATTCTGTTAAATGGGATTTAACCAAAACATTAAAACTGGGTTACAACTCAAGTAATAAGGCTATAATTGATGAACCGTTTGGAAGACTTGATGAGCAAACAAAAAAAGATTCAGTTTTAAACAACATTAAAGATTTTGGTCGTAATACATTATTCACACAAAATGTTAATGCGAACTATCGAATTCCAATAAATAAATTCCCTTGGACAAGCTGGGTAACCGCCAACGCTAAATATATCGGTAAATACGATTGGCAAGCTACTAATCCAGCCTTTGTTGATTCAATAGGTCATCTTGTATCAAACAACAATACACGTCAAATAAATGGACAGTTAAACTTTGTGAATTTATATAATAAATCCAAATATCTTAAAAAGATAAATAGAGGAAATAAAAAAAGACCTAACCCTAGGAATAATCCAAAAGACACTACACAAGTTAAAAAGCCGAAGGAAAATATTACTCCAAGAGACATTTACAATCAAACTCTAAGAACCATAATGATGGTAAGAAATCTATCCATAAATTACAGTGAAAATAATGGAACCTTTCTGCCTGGGTTTATGGGAGAAAGTCAATTTATGGGAATGGATATGAACAAATTATTCGCTCCTGGCTATGAATTTGTATTGGGTAGTCAAAAAGACATTTTAACCAAGGGAATTCAAAACAATTGGTTCAATACAAACACAAATCTTATTACACAGCAGGTTTCAAAGACAAATCGCCAAAATTTAAATACCAGAGCAACTATTGAGCCTTTCAAGCGATTCAAAATTAATTTATCCGGAACAAGAACTTTAACAACTAACGATAATTATTTTTATCAAATAGACTCATCTACTTTAAATAAGTACAAAAAAGATACTCGAATTAAAACTCAGCAATTTTCGATTTCGACAAATACAATTAGAACTTCTTTTTCAAAGAAAAATAACAGTTCAGTTTCAAATGCATACCAACAAATGCTGGATAACAGATATATTATAGCAAATAGACTCGCTAATAAAAGTAACGAGTGGAGCGGTCAATACAACTCTTCGACTTCATTCCCCGAGGGCTTTAGTGAACAACATGATGAGGTATTACTATATTCTTTCCTTTCAGCATACCAGGGACAAGATCCTCAAAACATTAAATTAAATACTCCAAAAGAACGTGGATCAACAAAAGGTTTTTTCCCAACAATTCCCATTCCGGATTGGAGGTTTAATTACACTGGATTAAAAAAAATACCTGTTATAAATAAGTATTTTAGATCTTTTTCAATTGGCCACGCATACAAAAGCACACTAAATATTAATGGAG
>MDSV01004296.1_pt1 | contig 13299 bp, 6 predicted proteins | sample 810851 | NCBI WGS metagenome assembly MDSV01 (sample SAMN05326640, study PRJNA326480) | marine metagenome | isolation source: seawater | place: Atlantic Ocean: North East | collected 2012 | reverse complement strand
TTGTATTTTCACTATCTTTTATATCAAATATTTTAGCTGGAAAAGTTTCTGATATAAAATTTTTTCTATGATCAAATCGTACATTACGAATATTACCTGAATTTTTATCAAGTACATATAAAACACCATATTTATTAAATTGTAAACTGATTGGTTGATTAAATTCAGCTGTATCTGTTTTATGACCATCTTGATCTCCGGGTTGATTAATACCTGCGAAAGTTGTAACTTTCCCTGATGTATCAATTTTTCTGATGAGGTGATTGCCTGAATCTGCCACAAAGATATTATCATAACTATCAACGCAAATTCCATGAGGCATACATAGTTTTACAGAGCTTCCATAACCATCAGTAAAAATATCATCTTGATTACTATATGAACCACAATATACAATAATTCCATCATCCTTTACATATTTAAGAATTCTACCAGAATGATTATTGTCATATATCTCTGTTAAATATAAATTACCTTTAGAATCAGATGTAATACCTCTAATATTATCATTCAAAAATAATTTATTAGTTACTATATTTGCTAAGTTTGATATAATAAAATAATTTTTATTTTGTTCTATTTCAACTAATTTTATATCAATCTGAGAGTTTGTAGCATTATGTATTATACTAAATATTTTATTTTCAAATGCACATAGTGCACTTATTGAATCAGTATTAACAGAAGCAGTCCAATAAGTTGTTAATTCTCCAGTTGAAGGAACATATTTTTCAATTCCTGAGTTAACTCTATCACTATTATGAGCAATAAAAACATTATTACTATTATCTATTGTAAGATTAATTGCAATACTTATTTCACTTGACCAGATTACAGTTTGTTGTTCATTTTTAGATAATTTTATAACTTGCGTGCCATTGTTTATTAAATAAAAATTATTATCGGTATCAATTACAAATGACTGTGAATTATTAACTATACCTGACCTTAATGTACTTACCTCACCCATAACACTTATGTAATCAGGGTCATCAAGATAAGAACTTAGATTTTCAGCCGGAACATTTAAATCTTGCCCAAGTATACGTATACTTCCATCAAATTCACTTATATACAAATCACTGTGTTGATCTAAACAAATACCATATGGTTTAGATAATAATCCATCTTGTCCATTTGTGTTACCTGAAGTATTGTATTGTCCAGCAATAGTTTGAACAACATTATTTTCAATTTTACGTATGGTATGTCCATCATAACAACTTACATACAAACTTCCATTAATATCACAATCTAAACCTTTTAAACCAGCAAACGTTGCTGTACTTATAGATCCATCATTATTTCCACTTGTTCCTAATTCTCCGGCAAATACTTCAATTTGATAATTTATATTAGAAGTTACATTAATAATATTTCCCATATTTTCATGATTACCACAGTGATAATATAATGTTCTTGCTTGAGTAGGTGAAAATGTAACACTATGTATTGGAGGAACGGTAACATTTATTGTTCCACCCATATTGGCATTAGAACCTGAATGATAATATAAAGTTCTTCTCTGAGTAGGTGTAAATGTTATTGTATCTCCAACAACTGTAATTTCACTTTCAGAGTGAATAGAATTATTGATAGCATCTTGTCCACCTGTTGAACTTGTAGTTATGTAAAATGGATAATCTGATGAAATAGCGGGATCAATTGTAAAATTATATGTGCTTCCAACTTTAGTATCTATTATAGCTAAATTTGAAGCCTGTGGAGTTGTAGTTGTTTGAATCGTTTGAGGTGATTCAAAAGTTATCTTAGTTATTCTAGCTTCTCCTGTAGGTGCAGCCCAATGGGCACTAGTATTACCAGTAGTTGGATTTCCTCCAACAAAAATAGGTGAATTAACTAATTCACTCCAGACCAAAAGAGTATTTTCTGTATATGTAACTTCTACAGCATTATTAGATAAATTAGTTATTTTAAAATTTATTGATTCATCTTGAGCTCTTTCAATACTTAGTTCATACTCTGTAGATGGCTGTGCCGAGAAAGCTGGCGAAAGGCCATTAGCTCCATCAGTTGATCTGATAGGAATGAAATAAATAGTTGTTCCTATGCAGGCAATGTGGAAACCACCATGTGTGGATTCTCCTAGAGGTGGTGATATGGTATTGCTACTGAATATATGGAAGGAACTGCTTTGGTTGTAAAGATTGATGTTTATCTTTATGGTCCACTCAGAAATACTTCCTACATCTGGAAAATCAGTTAATTCTTGACTTAATGATTCTCCACTATTTGCTTCTAATAAATATGAAGGTGATATATTTTCTACAGTTGAACCTGAATTAAACACATATTCATCATTTATTACACTAACATCATAGTTTACTGTTTCTGGTGCAAGGTATGTAGTTGTAATTTCACTTTCAGTATGAATTGAATTATCTTCTGCTGCTTGTCCTCCAGTTGGACTGGTTGTAATAAAAAAAGGATGTGCCTCTGCAATAGTAGGATCAATAGTAAAATTATATGTACTACCTGTTCTTAAATTTAATATGGGATTTGGTGTACTTGTCGTAGTAGTATTATACGGAGGGACATCAAGTCTTACTTGTGTTATTTCTGCACCTCCAGTGGGAGGATTGTATAGAGCAGAAATAACATCTGGCTTACCTCCAACAAAAATAGGCACATCAACTATTGCATCAGGTATATTCATTGTAAACGTATTTTCCAGTGTACTAGAAGCTAAATTAGTTACTTCAAGAGTTAATGTTCCAATAGCTATTTTCAAACTTAATTCATAATCTGTATTTTCTTGTAGTTGAACGGCGTCCGAATAGAGACCTGACTGTTGTGCAGCATCACCGATCAATGTATTGTCCAAAGTATAATACGTGAATTGTAAGCGAGGAGGTTGGGAGAATGCTCCACCGCGTTGTTGAAAGAATTGTAAGTGCCAGTCGCCTGCAGTATGATTTGCATTATCTGTAGGGCGGTTACTGCTGGCAATATGGAAAGGACCTGGGTCGGTTTTACGATTGAGATTAATCTTTATCTTCCACTCAGGAATATTTGTAATATCTGGAAAGTCAGTTAACTCCTGACTCAATGATTCACCGCTATTTGCTTCCAATGAATATAACACTGATGAGATTTCGTTTAAGAAAACATAAGAACCATCTACACCAATATTATAATCTATATTTTCCAAAGGTGAAACAGTTGGTTCACCAGGAATTTTAAGTATAACAGAGTAATCTTGTTCTGCAAAATAAATATTACTACTTGTATCAACAGCTAATCCCTGAAAATTATTACCAATTTCACTTAAATGTGAAAAATCAAAATGAAGATTTGTTTGATTACTTGTACTGTTAAATCTATATATTTTTTTATTTTCTGTAACAAAATACAAATTATTACTGATATCTACATCAATTCCTCTTACATTTCCATAATTCATTGCATCTGTAATTATATGTTCAACTGTACCATTATTGTAAATATCAAAAGAAGGAAGATTATTAGATGTATAATTACTTCCTCCACTGATTATTTCAACATCGGTTATACTGCCATCATTGGTTGTTATAGTTCCAAGTGTAAGACCAGAGCCACTATTGTCATTGATATTTATAACAGGCAATGAGCTTGAACTATATCCTATACCAGCTCCTACTATTGGAATGGAATAAACAGTTCCTCTAACTACAATATTATTAATTTCAAAACCAGAACCACCATTGTGGGTAATTACAAAACTTGGAAGATAAGATGATAAATAATCACTTCCCCCATTGGTTATTTGCAAAGATGTAACCACTCCATTAGATATAACTGGATCTGAAAGTGTAAAATTTGTACCACCATGATGTATAATTTGAACAGTTGGTGGATCAACCGAAGAATATCCAGACCCTGGAGTAAAATTAATAGAAATAATTTCGCCCTTTATTGAAGGAATTCCTAGATAAAAATTGGTACCTCCTGATGAATTAATACGCTTAATTCCTCCAGTTGGACTGCTTACATATACATTATCTTTAGAATCTGTTGTAAGCCATGTACATTTAAAATTTGAATCAGTCTCTCTATATAATATAATATCTTCTTCAGTTGTAAATATACTACGTATTTTATCTCCTTCAGGTACAGTATAATATTTAATATCTGTATTACTTATAGCGATATCAACGCTATTTACACCACTGCTATACTCAGCAATTTCTCCATTTTGAATATATAATTGTGGGTTGTCATATATGTTATTTATAATATCATAACCACTCTCATATATTTGATCAAAACCTATAGCTCGAATTTTACATAAAACATTATCTAGTATATATAAATCACCATAGCTATTAAAATTTAGTGCAAGTGGATTACTTAATGTGGAATCAAGGCGTTTTGTATCCGTGTCTCCACTAATTGATTCAACACCCGCAAATCTTTTTGCAAGACCATTAACATCTATCTGAAGAATAATATGACTTGACCAACTCGAAACATAAATATTATTACTTTTATCTACGGCTATTCCATAGTTATTTAATATCTTGTAACTTGTTGTGCCATAATTATCTATTTCTCCATCTTCGGCACCACCAACATACATTAATTTACCACCAGACGTAACTTTATAAATTAAACCAAGTGTATCAACACTAACAAGTTCATCATCATTATTAAAGCATAACGATTGTAGTGTTATATTTCCCAAATTACTGTATATATCTTTTGTTACAATATCATTATCAATATATATTTTATATATATAATTACTATCAGAACTTACATATAAATGTCCATTTTTATCAATAGTTATACCTTTAAATTCTTCACCATTGGCGCCATTTAATAAAACAACTGCTTGTTTATCAGGATTAATTTTTATAACTCTATTATTATCATTATCATGCGTTATTACATATATATTGTCTGTATTATCTATTGTAATATCCCACAAAGCATAATTAACAGTTGTCCAAGTTTCATGTGTTTTATCAGATGCATTAATTTTGATGATTTCACCTGTATCATATTTAGCTATATATATATTATCATCTTGATCAAAGATAAAATTATAACATTCTGTGATTCCAATATCTTTAAATAACTTAACTTCATCAAGAGGTACTTCAAAATTAGGACTATCAGGCATTTGAATTGTTGTTCTTTCAATAACTTTTTGACCGGGTGTAGATTCCCATCTTACTGTATTAAAACCTATAACTTTAATGTGATCTGTTGTTGTTACAGGATATACGCTCTGTGTTACGTACAAATCACCATAATTGTCAAAAGTCATTCCTGCAGGTCTTGTAATAGAACTACCATTTAATGTATAATCAGAATCAATTACTCCTGTATTTTGTCCATTACCAACGAAATTTGTAATAACTCCACTTGAATTTATAGTTTTTACATAATTACCCTCTAAATCACTGATATAAAGCAAATTATTCCTAAAAGCTAAACCAAATATTGGTGCTATTGATGTAGCTATTCCAGCATAAAATTCTCGTGTCGGTGGTACAATAGGTGCACCCGCAGATACATTAATATTGCCAGCCATAGTACTATGTATTTCACAATTAAAAAATAATGTACGAGCAACAGTAGGTATAAAAGTTAATACATTACCATTGATATTAATCTCTGCACTACTATGTATATTATTTGATGGATCATTAACTGATGTTGAAATATAAAAAGGATGATTGGCCAAATTAAGTATTCCTACACTAGATAGATCAAATATATACGTATTTCCTATGACAAGATTTAATGTATCTGATAATGTAGTTGTTCCATCATTAAAATTATATCTGCCATTATTATTGGTTACTACATAATTAATTGTATTACTCGTCGAACTTGAAACAGTTATATTATCTGACATTCCAGCATGTATAGAACAATTATAAAATATTGTTCTCTGAACTGTAGGTGTAAAGGTTAATATATTTCCATTAATAGTAATTTCACTAGAATCATGAATATTTGTTGAAGAATTATTTTGAGAAGTAGATAAATAAAATGGATGACCTTGATTACTAATATTTAATATGCCTACAGCTGATAAATCAAATACATAAGTATTACCAATCAAAAATTCCAAACTGTTACTCAGAGTATCGGTACCATTATTAAAATAATATCTACCTCCATCTCCAGTTACTGAATAATTAATTGTGTTGCCAGATTGAGCAGTTACAACAATATTATCAGTCATTCCAGTGTGTTTCTGACAATTGTAGAATAATGTTCTTGCAGTTGTTGGTGTAAAAGTTAATAAATTACCATCAATACTTATTTCACTCGAATTATGAATATTAGATGTAGAATCATTTTGTAGTGTTGATAAATAAAAAGGATGTGCTGTAATATTATTTATGATACCCACCGCTGACAAATTAAAAACATATGTATTACCAGTCATTAATTCTAAATTATCTGTAATTGTATTTGTTCCATCATTGAAGTAATATTTTCCTTGATTTTCAGTAACAGAATAATTAATTTTACTTATAGATTGATTATTATCAATTATTTTATAAACTTTCTTTCCCAGTCTTCCACCATACAATAAATTATTATTATCATCAAAACATATAGCTCTTGGGTCTGATTCGCCTGTTCCAGAAAAATAAAGAGAAAATGTTGGTGTATCTATTGATATCTTGTATATATTATTAACAGCCATCATAAACAATTCATTGTTTCTGTTAAAACCTAAATTAGATATATTTTCAGTAATTAAAGTTGAATTATCATCAAAGTTAATATGAACATTATTTGTTAATATATTACCAAAACTATCAACAGTTATTTTGTATAGTTGTTTTGTTGGAGTAAAAGTATTAATCCATAGAGTATTGTCTCTATCAATTGCAACAGAATAATAATATTGACCAGACAACCAATCTTGAATAACCTCTCCCGAGCTCCTTATTAATGTAATAGTTTGTGCCATGTATTTAATTACGTAACAATTATTATTTGTATCAAATGCTAAATTATCAGCACTTCCATTGGATTGAAATTCTCTAATTTGACCATCAGGTATATTAAAATTAGGATTATTGGCTACATTTTCATATTTTACATAAGATTCGTTACTTACTGTATAACTTGATGGAACAGGAATCAAATTATCAATTGCTGGATGCTCAATTATTGTAGTTGTTGCAGGAGTTACAATTGTTTCTGTTCTAGGAGGTACAACTATAGTTTCTTCTCTCATTTTAACTTTATCAGCGGATGGATTATTAAATCCAACGATATATCCACAACCTTGATAATAAACGTGTTCTTCAAGATCAATTTCATTACCATTAGGTTGATATAAGGTTGTTCGTGTATTATTTTCTTCGCTCCAACCTTTTAGTACAATATTCTCTTTAAATCTTGAGTTATTAGTTACACTATTAAATGTATCGGTTACTGAACGTTTATCACCTGTATCTGTTGTAGATTTAAGGTCTTTTAGAATACCATCGTATGATAATTTACCCATATTACTGTTTATATTAATTAATTTATTATCTCCTACACGATTTATAACCACGGATCTCTGAGTAATATCTGGCATATTTTCTACAGGAATATATAAACTATCTGAAACAACTAAAGATTTACAGTAAACAGTATCCGTTTCAATTTCACTTGTAGCATTTAATTTATCTGTATCAATTATACCAGTAGATTGATTAGAACCTGATTTATTGACAGATATTTTACTTACATCAATTTTATTGTATGTAACATCTCTGCTCAATGAAAAAAAACTCATATATAATATTATTATAAATTAATTTATGATACTATTATTGCATTTAGACATATCTTAAACCTGATAAACCATCTACAATAGTTAATATATTGTAAGAAACGTAATAACCGTTAAATATTAATTCATCACTTTCAAAAAGAGAATGATCCACTGTTGTTAATTTAATAAATTGTTTCATAAATTGTGAAAAATTCAGAGTACCGGAGGGGTAGTAATCATTTGGATTAATAGCAAATGAATATGCATATATAAGTGGCGTTGTATTATTTCTAAACTTAGTTAACAATTCTATATTTGTAAGTAATTTGGCTGGTATATTATCCAACAAATCAACTCCATCCAGAGATAAATTAAATCGGTCTAGAATATGGGCATTATTATGACTTGTATCTATAATTAGTCCATCTCCATTAGTTAATGTACGCAAAAATTTATTAACGTATGTGTAGTTATAATAATCATGTTCATCTAATATTTTTTTTCTTTGGAGAGTAAATACAAGGAATTTTGTAGGCCGTACAAATTCCAATGGAATTTCAATTGAACTATGGATTGAAGCTGAAAAATTAACTGAATTAATTTGTTTTACTGTTGGAATAATATAGTTATGTTTGTTTTTTAATAAATAAATTTGTTCTTCTCTATTAATATGATAAAATTTGTATATTATTTCAAAAATTTCTATTTCAGATTTAAGATCTTCTTTTATTGGAGTATTTGTATCAACAGGAAATAAAGGTTGTTGATTATAACCCGGGTCGTTGTTGTCACTGTCAGTTGTGTTTGCCGCTGGTTGTACATATGGATATCTTTGCTCCGATTGTTCATTAACTTGACCTGGATTTGGAACTATTTGGAATAAAACTGAACCACTCTTTCCAACTGATTGATTGCCTAAATTATTATCACCATATTTTTCATAAATATTATATTGATGAACGATACATTCTTCTAATTCACGAAGTTTGATACGTATAACTATATCTTCATTATTCATTGCCATAATTGGTAAATAACTTCCTGGTTCTTTTGTAAAAAAAAAAGGAATCGGTACAATTAGATCAAGGTTATTTAGATTGTCGGTTGCAATTGTAAAATTTTTTTTGAAATTAATTGAATTGTAAAACATATCTTTAGCATTTCCTTCGTTAGTAAGTTCATTATCCAAAAATATATATTCACCTGTCATTCTTTCAAGTAATTTACTACCTGCATATATAGATATATGTTCAATCATAGCTGTACCAATTCCATTAACAAAACTGGAATGTTGAGGAATATATGTGTAAGATGGAATTGATTCGGTACTACTAATATTAATAGTGTCTCTATATGGAATCGCTCCTATAGGTGAATCTGAATTTGGTTTATCGAAATATCCTAAATCCTGGAATTCTTGCATTTCTCTCTCAAACTCAAGTTGGTCTTTTATCGAACGCCACGTATAAATAAATGCAGTTGGGAAAAAATACATATACTTTCTTAATAAGTCTGATAATTTTATTCTAATACTCACACCGCCTAGTAAATCAGCTTCACGTGGTACTTTAATATCTATTGTTTGTCCCCAATCTACTTTACTTGGTGGTGATTTAACGGAATATTTACTGGCAAAATTAGTTGGTCTTATGTATACACTCTTAAAAAAAGTCATTTGAGGATTACCATATAGTATTTTTTCAATTGGACCTTCAGTCATAATTTGTAATAATACAGCACTAACCATTTATTATATCTGGATAAATAAAAATGAATATCTGACCCTAATCAATATATTGTATCTTAATTAGTATGGGATTTAAAATAACTAAGTCAACTATAGTTGTTATAAGAAGTGTTCTATACATTTGTTTATCATTATCTTGCTGATCAACAGTTATAACTCTATATTTATTATAAATTACAGCCTGCTTTATAAGAGCATTAAGTGTAAATTCAGTACATAGAAACTTTTTTTCATTTGGTTCTGATATAACAGAAATAATATGAAAATCTTTTTTAGATAAAATATTAAATATTTTGTTGTAAGAATAAAAATGCGCATTTTGATTAGTAAGTAATAATATTTTTTCAAGATAATCAGGATAATCTTTTCCTATTCTTTCCAAAAATACGTGGTAGTCGTTAATTTTTTTATTATTAATAAAAATATCCATTCTTGGAAAATCTAATTTTACTTGGGTTAATATAGAAACGTTGTCTGGAAATACCGATGAAATACTATTAAAATAAACTTCTTTAGAAATATTAAAAGTGGTTTCCATTAATATTACTAATTATAATAATCTTAAATAATTACCAGTTAAACATATTTTTAACTTTTTTTATTGATTTATCTACAATTGATGAAATTGAATTATCAATATTTGGATGACTGCCTAATATTGGTATACCTTCTCGAATTGGATTACGCCTTTTATTGCTAATATAATTCTCCATATATGAACTTGTAATATCAGGTGCAGACCTTGAAAATATTGTGTAATCTTCTGTTTCATTAATACTACTTTTATTAAATTCTCTGTAATCAATGCTATAAGCTGCCAAATTATTTCTATTTTTAGGTATTAAAACTGAATTGCTTATTGATTTATTATAATCAGCTTCTATATCATCAAACTCAAATAAAAGGTCATTATCATCTAATTCACGGCCATTTAAATTTTTAATATCCAAATTGTATCTGAATAAATTTTCCCAACTAACACGATTTTCAGGATCTTCAACAAGCATCAGTCTGATTATTTTTTCAACAAGTGGTTCTAAATTATCATACTCAACTCTTATTCCTGATTTTATTTTATTCCACAAAATTTTTTTTGATTCTGTGTAATACGGGTGTTTTTTCAAAAATAATTCATAGATTATTACACCTAATGACCAAATATCAGATTTAGAATTGTATTCTCTTTTTTTGATAATTTCTGGCGCCATGTACAATGGACTTCCGCAAAACGTTGTAATTAATTCGTTTTTTTCAAATGCTTTTGCAAATCCAAAATCAGAGATTTTTACATTTCCATTCTTTATAAGTATATTATGTGGTTTGATATCTCTATGAAGAATATTATTATTGCATAAATATTCAAGTCCTGAAAATATTTGATAAAAATATCTGTTATCATGTTTTTCTTCACGAGTACTTATGTATTTTGATAAGTCACCACCATTACAATACTCTAAAATCAAATAAATTGTATCTTTTTTTTTAATTACATCATACAGTTTTAAAATATTAGGATGATCTAATTTTTTCATAAGTTCAACCTCATTATTAAAATATTTTCTATCAATTATTTTAGTTATTTGTTTTACTGCAATAAGATTATGTGAATGTGTGTTGTAACCTTTATAAATTATTGAAAATGAACCGTATCCTATTGGGTCACTATAATAATAATATTTTTCACTTAGTTTTAATACATTCATTAATATAATAAATTAATTAATTTTAACTACTTTTTTTTAAATAAATATCTTCACATATTTATTTAAAAAGTTTATGAGAAGACTATTAATTAATGATATTTCATGTTTTTTTAGTACTATTTCCTCTTTTGAATATATTCCTGTCTTGTGATATATTTAATAAAATAACAGAAAAAGATAGTAAAATTACTGCTAATTTTATAAGTGCATTTCATTCGTACATATACAGCTTATTAGGTGTATATTTTTTGTTAACTAATAATGTTGATATTATATATCTTTTGAGTAAATTTTCAGTTTCATATTTTATATGGGATTCTTTTCGAATACTATATTCAAAAGACGAAAATTTAATGTATATTATTCATCATATTGTTGCAATAAATACAAATGATTGTCTGTTACAAAACACTTCTTATACATATTTACTTGTATTTTTAGTTACTGTAGCTGAACTCACTAATGTTGTAACATATCCATTATATCATATGATACGTTTCAATAAATTATCAAATAAACAAAATTTCAGTATTCTATCAATTAATTTTCTCAAAAAAATACAACTTATATTAAGTTTTATTGGAAGATTCTTAGTTTATACATATATTTTAATATATAATACTTCACTTTTACACGATATTGTCCTGTATTTTGAACTATTAATTATCTATTTTTTTGGGAACTTTTGGCTATTTCAACAATTTAGAGATATGTATACACAAAATACAATAAAAAATGAATAATTATTGACTAATTTTAATTATCACTTCTAATAATTGCATTTTGGAATCATATGTATGACGTAATATAATACCATTTTGATTATCAATAATATCTGTATATCTCTTATTATTAATAATATTTGTTAATGTACCGAAATTTTCATGCAAATTTGAATATTTATAGTTATTAGGATAAAATTGACGTTTTTTAGTATTTTCTGTTTTACCATTCTCAGTCTTTATATAACAAATATCTAAATTAAATGAAACAGGATTTTTAACTAATAAATTTGAAGTTGTATTATCTAATGAAAAACAGTAAAATTTATCCAATCCAGACATTTTTTTGCGATTAAACTTTAATTTTTTAAAAATAATTCCACTTGGAATATTGATTAATATATCTACATGTATACTTAAATCATTTTCTGATATCATTTGTTCAGTGACTATCTTACTATTTTTTTGACCCATTTAGTAAATTAAATTTACTTTATTTTTAATCAAATTTATTAAATTATTTCATCAATCTTAGATAATAATTCATTATAGAAAGGTCTATTTTGAATTTTTGTTTGACAATCAAAAAATTCATTAATATCTTCGGATTCATCAATTATATATGTATAATCAGTAACAATTTTTTCTGATATTTGTTTTGCAGTAAGTTCATTATTAGTTTTTTTATAAATATAGTAAAATAGCTCAAATTTTATTTTTAATAAATTTACTTCTCTTGGAATATCGTGTATATCATTTTTACCTAAAATATTGAGTTGTTCAATAATATAATCTTTCTTACCTAAATCAAATATTTTGTACATGATATTACTTAATATACATGATATAGATTCAAAAAATTCATCATATTCATAATAAAAATTAGATAACTCAATTACTTTTCCAAAAATAGTGTAAATAAATTGTAAATATATTTCTCCTATCTTATTAAGTTGTTCTAATACAGGAATTTTTTCTTTTATAGGTAGCTTAAGAGGTCCAATTGTCTTATTAATTATAAATTGCTTAACATCTAACAAATTAGTTTTATCATTACCATAATTTTTTGATATATTAATATATTCATTAAATAGTAAAACTGCTCTTTCACACATAAACATTGTTAATTTTGAGTTATAAGAATAATTATAGATAAGCCAAAAAATATTTGTAATTAAATCGGTACATGAGATAGTAAATAATAAATTTCGATGTTGATTGTATGTATTAATAATAGAAGTTCTTACACTTTTAGTAAATAAAAAATAAATTTTTTTTGGCTCAGTTTCTACATTTTCTAATTTTTTTTTATTAATAAAGTTTAATAAATCAACATTATCATTTTGGAATTCATTCATCTATAATTACACAGTATTATTTTTTTTTTTT
>MDSV01219967.1_pt1 | contig 13300 bp, 10 predicted proteins | sample 810851 | NCBI WGS metagenome assembly MDSV01 (sample SAMN05326640, study PRJNA326480) | marine metagenome | isolation source: seawater | place: Atlantic Ocean: North East | collected 2012 | reverse complement strand
GTTGGGTGCAGGCGCCCTGGCCATCAAACCGGTCAAGAAAAAGGTCTTCATGACGGCAGCCCGCCTGCTCGGTCTTTTCCGGGGCGTCCGCTGGCACGCCAGCACAGAGGTGGAGGCTCAAGATGTGCGAAGGGGCTTTCCAAATGCGGAAATTCATTGCGCGAGCAATGTGCCCATCCCTTTTTCACAGTGCCTGCCCCTGTGTCTTGGGGAGACCTTGAATTGGTTGGCCCTCGGTCGAGTCCACCCCATCAAGAACCTCCACTTCGCGCTCGAAGCCCTGCAGGACGTCGACTTGAAAGGCAAGCACCTGCGGGTGGAGCTGGTGGGGCCCGCAGAAGACGAGGTGTACCTGCAACACCTCTTGTCCTTGTCCAAGTCCGGACTGGACATTGTCCATGTGGGTGCCGTTCCGCCCCATGAACTTGGGGAGGTTTGGCGTCGGTCTCATGCGCTGCTGATGCCGACGACGCATGAGAATTTTGGCCATGCCGTCGTGGAAGCTTGGGCCCATGGCCGCCCCGTGCTTTTGAGCGACCAGACTCCATGGAGGGGGTTGTCCGAGGCGGGCTTGGGCTGGGATGTGCCGTTGGAGAAAACGTTGTGGGTAGGCCGGATGCAAGAAGCCCTCCATTGGTCCACAGAGACATGGCAAGCGATGTCGGAGGCGTGTGTCGCGAAGCACCGGAGCCTCGTGGAGGATGACAATCTTGTGCACGCGAACGTGCAGTTGTTCAGTGAATAAGCCGAAAAAGTCAAAAGGGTCGTGTACCTTGTATGCAAGAGGAATGTCCTCTGCACTTCTTGGGCGTGAGCCTTCGCCCTTGCTTGAATTTCAAGGCTACAAAAACACCTTTCATGAGATTTTTGATGCTTGCAGCCTTGGGGCTGTTCGGCGGGAGTGTTTCCGCCCAAACCACCTTCAACGTAGACATGACCTGCGCGCCAGAAGGGTTTACAGATGTGTTTGTCACGGGTCCATGGTGCGGCTGGTGTGCCAATGACGTCTACAACACCATGACGGACGACGATGGTGATGGCATTTACAGTGTCACGGTGGTCGATTTGACCGGTACGGTGGAATACAAGTACGCCATCAACGGATTTGACGACCAAGAAAACTTGATCAACGACATGGTGGATGGCGCGACCTGTGCGCCGATCACGGATTTCTCCGGGTACGCCAACCGCACGACGGAGGCCAATTCGACAACCAACGATGCGTATGGCACGTGTGATGGCACGTGCAACGATGCCGCACCTGTGGACCAAGTGGATGTCACGTTCCAGGTGGACCTCAACGATTACGCCGGTGCGTACGGCACGGTCAACTTGAACGGTTCATTCAACGGCTGGTGCGGCGCGTGTGCAGCCATGACGGACGCGAACGCCGACGGGGTGTACGACCTCACCGTTTCTGTGGCTCCCGGCACGTACGAGTACAAGTTCACCTTGGATGGCTGGACTGTGCAAGAAGAGTTTACCGACGGTGACCCATGCACCTCCACCATTGACGGATTTGTGAACCGCACGGTAGACATCACGGCTGCGGCGACGTTGCCCGTGGTGTGCTACAACAGCTGCGACGCATGTGACGGAGCAGGGGATGGAGACAACGGTGGTGGAGACGACGGAGGCGGCACGGATCCTGCGACCACGACATTCAACGTGGACATGAGCTGCGCCACGGAGGCGGGAGCCACCTTGAACGGAGCCACAGAAATCACGGAAGTTTTTGTCACAGGTCCCTGGTGCGGATGGTGTGCGGCGGACGGCTACAACGTGCTGATCGACGCAGATGGCGACGGCATTTTTAGCGTGGAGATTGCGGACTTGACCGGCGACGTGGAATACAAGTACGGCATCAACGGTTTCAACGATCAGGAGCAGTTGGTGGACGACATGGTGGATGGAGGCACATGTGCGCCGATCACGGATTTCTTCGGCTACGCGAATCGCCAAATCTCGGCGGGTTCAACCGCCAACGACGTGTTTGGATCATGCTCTGCGTGTGAGGACAGTGCGGGAACAGGTTGCACAGATCCTGCCTACGTGGAGTTCGACCCATATGCCACCACAGACGACGGTTCTTGTGGAACGTTGGCGGTGTATGGTTGCCCGTACGACGCCGCGACCAACTACAATCCGCAAGCCAACGTGGACGATTTGTCTTGTGAATTTGAGCTTGTGGACAATTCTTGTCCGGCCGATTTGGATGGCGACGGCTCGGTGACCACCACAGATTTGCTCAGCTTCTTGGCAAGCTTCGGCGCGAACTGTCTTTGACCTGAGGGACGTCCACAAAGATTGAAAGGGGCGCCTTCTGGGCGCCCCTTTTTTGTGGGCCACCCCGGTTCCACGAACTTGCCCTCATGAACACTTCCAACTGCGTGTGCGCCCTTTTGGGTATGGAGCTGCCCATCATTCAAGCGGGCATGGTGTGGTGCAGTGGATGGGAATTGGCCAGCGCTGTCAGTGGGGCTGGGGGTTTGGGGATTTTGGGCGCGGGGAGCATGTATCCTGGGGTGTTGCGGGACCAAATCCAAAAGGTCCAAGCCGCCGCACCGGGAAAGCCCTTCGCCGTGAACGTCCCCTTGCTATATCCCGCGGTGGAAGAGCACATGGCGAGCATCGTCGAACTCGGCGTGCCCATCGTGTTCACCAGCGCGGGCAACCCGCGGACGTGGACGAAGCATTTGCAGGACCATGGCATCAAGGTTGTGCATGTGGTGAGCAGCGTCAAATTTGCCTTGAAGGCCCAAGAGGCCGGGGTGGATGCGGTGGTGGCCGAAGGCTTTGAGGCTGGCGGTCACAACGGACGGGAGGAAACGACGACCATGTGCTTGGTGCCAGCTGTCGCAGATGCGTGCGACATTCCCGTGATCGCGGCAGGAGGATTGCACGATGGCCGGTCCATTCTCGCAGCCATGATGCTCGGTGCGGAGGCGGTGCAGCTGGGATCGCGGTTTGTGGCCACGCCGGAGAGTTCGGCTCACATCGCATTCAAGGAGGCGGTGCTGGCGGCAGGAGAGGGGGCCACAAGCCTCGAGTTGAAGGACGTCACGCCGGTGCGCTTGCTTCACAACGACTTTGCGCAACAAGTGATTGCTGCCCAGCAGGGTGGAGCCACGCCTGACGAGCTGCGCGCGCTTCTGGGCCGAGGTCGTGCCAAGCGGGGCATGTTCGAAGGCGACTTGCAAGAAGGCGAACTGGAAATCGGCCAAATCGCGGCCATGTTGGACCGTTTGGAGCCGGCCGCAGACCTGGTGCGGCGCCTGGCTGAGGAGTGTCGCGCTCTGGGCGGGCCTGCCTTGGGTGGGCGGTTTGACTTTTGAAATCGGCTACCTGTGACCCGGGTGACGTCTTTTGGCGTGGGGCTGTCGTATCTTTCAAATCGCTGTCAACGTGATTGTTGCCAGTCAAGCGACTCAAACCCAACGCCCTGAATCATGAATTCGTCTGCCCTGAAAACCCTCATGCTCGCCCTGATCGGGGGCTGGGGATGCACTTTGGCCACCCAAGCCCAAACCTTCACCAACGGCAACGGCGCCTTGCCCGCGACCTACAACAGTGGGGGCTGTGTGGGGTTCGCGGATTTGGATGGGGACAGTTATGACGACCTGATTATCCTTGACCAAAGCCGCGTGTTGCACACCTTGTACCAGGCCCCAAATGGCACGTTCACGGATTTCAATTTGGGCAACGTCTCGGGCTCCAGCCAATGGGGAATGTGCGTGGGCGATTTTGACAACGACGGCCACAAGGACGTGTTCAGCGGCGGGTCCTACGACGGCGTGCATTTGATGCACATCACCGCGCCGGGACAGGGGAATTTGCAGAGCTTGGGGAACGGTTCGATGTTCATGCAAGCCTGCAACATGGCGGACATCGACCAAGACGGTGTGCTCGATGTGTTCGCATGTCACGATGATGCGGTGAGCCGCCTTTGGAAGGGGGACGAGGCCGGGGCACTGAACAACAACCAGGCGCTCATGCCACTCACGAGTTACGACACGGGCGGCTACTCCAACACGGACCACAGTGGCAACTACGGCTCGGTGTGGACCGACTTTGACCGCGATGGGGACATTGACCTGTACATCGCCAAGTGCCGCCAATTCGTGAACGACCCGCAGGACCCGCGTCGGGTAAACCAGCTTTGGGTGAACGACGGCGAGGGCAACTACACGGAGGAGGCTTCTGAGCGGGGCTTGGTGTTTTTTGAGCAGAGCTGGACGGCCGACTTCGCCGACATCGACAACGACGGCGACTTCGATTGCCTGGTGACCAACCACAGCACGACACTCTTGCTGTTGGAAAACGACGGCACGGGCAACTTTACGGACATCACCGCGGGGAGCGGTCTTGAAGTGACGGGGTTCTTTTTGCAGGCCAAACTCGAGGATTTTGACAACGACGGGTTCGTGGATTTGGTATACAGTGGAGGGGCACACGCCTACTTCAAGAACAACGGAGACCAAACCTTTTCCAACGTCCCTGGCATGTTCCCTTACGGCGACACCATGCACAGCTTCGCCACGGGCGACGTGAATCGCGATGGGCAGGTCGACCTGTATGCGAGCTACGGCAATGGTTACGTGAGTGCAGACAACGGCAACGACGATGTGTTGTGGATCAACAACGGCAATCCCGGCCAGCACTGGATCACCTTCGAGTTGGAGGGCTTTCAATCCAACCGCGATGCGGTTGGGGCGACGGTGGAGATCACCGGCTCGTTTGGCACGCAGGTACGGAGCGTTCGCGCCGGAGAGAGCTACGGCATGACGTCGACGTTTTCGTGCCACTTTGGATTGGGCGCGGCCGACGTGGTGGAGACGGCGACGGTGTTTTGGCCCAGCGGCCTGACCACGTCCTTGACGACACCTGCCATTGACCAATACCACACGGTGTTGGAGGTGCCCTGCACTGTGCCACTGGAAATCACGGCATCCACCACGGAATTGTGTCCTGGCGAAACCGCCACCTTGATGGCCCCTGCTGGGTTTGAGTCCTACCAATGGAGTGGTGGGGTGACTGCGGGCAACATGCTTGAGGTTTCTGAGGCCGGGGTGTACACCTTGACGGCGTTCAACGGGGACGGTTGCGCCGGGTTGTCCAATGCCATTGTGGTGGACGTGCTGAATGGCACGGTGGCGCCCACGGTCGAGGTGTCCGGCGACGAATACCTCTGCGCGGGAAGCACGTGGACCTTGACGGCGAGCGAAGGCGCATCGTACCTGTGGAGCGACGGTTCGACGTCGGCGACATTGGAAGTCGGCACTTCGGGCCTCTACAGCGTGGACGTGGGGGACCAGTGTGGCAATGTCGTGAGCTCCAATGCGGTCGAGGTTCAGGTGTTTGAGGGCCCCACGGCGCCTCCCACAACCTCTCCAGACACCACCCTTGCCGAACCGGGTCCCGTGACGCTCACGGCCCAAGCAGAGACGGGGCAGTTGTTGCGTTGGTACGATGCAGAGGTGGGCGGAACCCTCCTTGGACAGGGCAACAGCCTTCCGTTGCCTGCGGTCACAGCATCCACAACGTTTTGGGTGGAATCAAGTCAATCGACCCAGGGACCTTCGGGAACGGGGGGTGAATTGATCAACCAGCCCGGGGGCCAGTACCACCCCAACAGCGCGCGCTGGTTGGAGTTCGACGTGTTTGAATCCATGCGGTTGGTGGATGTCAAGCTTTACGCGAACGGCACCTTCGATCGTGGATTTGAAATCATCGACGACATCGGACAGGTGTTGTGGTCGACGAGCGCGACGGTGACGGACGGGGAGTTTGTGCTGCCCATTGGGTTTGAGCTTGCGCCGGGAACCAACTACGGCCTGCGCTGCACCACGGACGACCCGCAGTTGTGGCGCGAAGGCACGTCCTCGACGCTGACCTACCCTTACGATTTGGCAGGTCTCGGAAGCATCACCAACAGCACGGCGGGACCAAGTTTGGACTACTACTATTTCTTCTACGAGTGGAACGTCGAGAGCACCCTGGATGTGGAATGCGTGAGTGCCCGTGCGGACGTGGATGTGGTGGTGACGCAATGCACCGACCCGCAAGCGTGCAACTACAATCCTTCTGCGGTCATCGACGACGGTTCGTGTGAATACGACTCATGCGCCGGCTCGTGCCCTGGGGATTTGAACAGCGACGGAAGCATCACGGTGAGCGACTTGCTCATGGTGCTTGCCGACTTTGGGTGTGTGGACGGATGCCAAAGTGACGTGGACGGGGACGCCCTCGTGAGCGTGGCCGACTTGCTCGGGTTGCTCGCCGTGTTTGGCGGGGTTTGCGACTGAGTCAGGCGTCTGATCCGTGGAAGTGCACGCGCACGGCGCGGGCCACTTTGAGGCTGACGACGTCGAGGAGGGCTTTTTCCGAGGCCTCGGAGATGGCTTTGACGTCCCCAAACGCCGTCATCAGAGCTTGACGGGTCTTGGGCCCCACCCCTGGAATGTCGTCCAATTCGGAATGCAGGAAGGCTTTGCTTCGTCGTTTGCGGTGATGGGCCAGCGAGAACCGGTGCGCCTCGTCGCGCATTTGTTGCACCACGCGCAAGGTGGGCGAACGTTTGTCGAGGTAGATTGGCACGCTGTCACCGGGGAAGTAGAGCTCTTCCAGCCTCTTGGCGATGCCCACAAACGCAATTTTGCCCCGAAGTCCGAGTTCGTCGATGGCTTCCATGGCGTGGGAGAGTTGGCCTTTGCCACCGTCGATGACCACCATCTGGGGGAGTGACTCCCCCTCGTCGCGCAATCGCTTGTACCGGCGGTAGACCGCTTCTTTCATGCTGGCAAAATCGTCTGGCCCTTCGACCGTGCGGATGTTGAATTTGCGGTAGTCGCGCTTGGCAGGTTTGCCGTTGCGGAACACCACACATGCCGAGGCGGGGTTGGTGCCGTGGATGTTGGAGTTGTCAAAGCATTCCATGTGCACGGGATGCTCCTTGAGCCGAAGGTCGTGCATCATGGTTTCCATGAGGCGGTCTTTCGCCGCGTCGGGGTCCACCTGTTCGAGCTGGGCGTGGCGGTCGCGCATCGCAAACTGGGCGTTGCGCAGACTCATGTCGAGCAACTTCTTCTTGTCGCCCCGTTGGGGCACGAGGCATTCTGCGCCCAGCACCTCCACGTCGACTTGGGCCAGCACGGTGCGGCTCGCCACGTCGAAGCGGTCCCGAATTTGGGGAATGGCCGCAGAGAGGATTTCTTCGTCTGACTCGTCGAGGCGTCGGCGGAACTCGAGGGTTTGGCCTTGCACGACGGCGCCGTTGTGGATTCGCATGAAGTTGACAAACGCCGATTTCGCGTCGCTCACCACCCCGTAGACCTCCACGTCTGAGACGGTGGGGTGCACCACGGTGCTCTTGGCCTGAAACTTGTCGACGGCCAGGAGCTTGAGCTTGAGGCGCTCGGCTTCTTCAAAGCGCAGATCGCTTGCGGCCACCATCATCGACTCCTTCAAAGCGCTTTTCACCTCGCCGAGGTTGCCCCTCAACACGTGGCGGATGGCTGCGATGCTGTCGTTGTAGGCCTCCTCCGTTTGCTTGCCCACGCAAGGGCCCATGCAGTTGCCGATGTGGTATTCCAGGCACACCCGGAACTTGCCTTTGGAGATGTTGTCCTCCGTCAGGGCCAAGCTGCAGGTGCGGATGGGGTAGAGCTTCTTGCAGAGGTCGAGCACGGCGTGCATGCCTTTGACGTTGGAGTACGGCCCAAAATATTCGCTCCCGTCCTTCCGCACTTGACGGGTGGGGAAGATGCGGGGAAAGCGCTCCTTTTTGAGCACGATGAAGGGATACGTCTTGTCGTCTTTGAGCTGGATGTTGTAGATCGGCTTGTGCTCTTTGATCATGTTGTTTTCCAGCAACAAGGCGTCGGCCTCGCTCGCAGTCACGATCCACTGCACATCCCGAATCTTCTTCACCAGCAACCGCGTTTTGCCGTTGTGGTCTTGCTTGGTAAAGTAGCTGGCGACGCGTTTCTTGAGGTTTTTGGCCTTGCCGATGTACAGCAATTTTCCATCCCCATCGAAGTGTTGATAGACGCCCGGTTCGTGGGGCATCCGCTCGAGGATCGCTTGGATGTGGTCGGTGGTCGCCATCGTTGAACGAAGGTAGGTCGCGCAGTACTTTGCGGCATGGATTTGGTCACAGGGGCAACGGGGATTGTGGGGACGCCTTTGGTGGTCAAGCTCCTGTCCCAAGGCCAAACCGTCCGCGCCCTTCACCGCCCGTCGTCCGACCGTGCCCGCGTCGAGCAGGCCGTGCGCGAAGCCGACCCAGACAGCCTTTCGCGGTTGGAGTGGGTGGAAGGCGATTTGACAGACCAAGCCTCGCTCGAAGATGCCCTCGCGGGTGTGAAGCGGGTCTTTCACAGCGCCGCGCTCGTCTCGTTTCATTCGGCAGACAGGGAGGCCTTGCGCCACATCAACGCCGAGGGCACGGCCAACCTTGTCAACGCCATGCTCCACTGTGGCACCCCGCGCCTCATTCACGTGAGCAGCGTCGCGGCTTTGGGCAGAAAGGCTGGCCAACCCACGGACGAGTCCACTTTGTTTGAGGAACAACCCAGCACGTCGGCGTACGCACGCTCCAAGCACCGCGCCGAGATGGAGGCGTTCCGCGGCGCGGTAGAAGGCTTGCCCGGCGGTCTGGTCGTGGTCAACCCCACCGTCATTGTGGGGCCGGGCGATTTTCGCCGCAGCTCGTCCGCCCTGTTCCGGGTCTTGGATCGTGGCTTTTCTTGGTATCCCGTGGGCAGTGGAGGCTACGTGGGGGCCGACGATGTGGCCGAGGTGTGTATCCGGCTCGGGGACAGCGAGGTGGGCGACGCGCGCTTTGTCTTGTGTGCGGAGCACCGCACCCATCAGGACGTCATGACGACCATCGCCTCAGCCTTGGGAAGACCCGCCCCAACCCGCGCCGTCAAGCCCTGGATTGCAGGGATTGCCTGGCGGTTGGTCTGGGTGGTGGAGCGCCTCACCGGGCGCAGGTCCATGATCTCACGCGAAAGCCTGACAAGTGGCAGCGAACACCAGCGCTACGACGGATCCCGAATCGTTCAGGTCTTGAAAGAGCTTGGCCAGTCCTGGGAGTACACCCCCATCGACGACGTCATTCAGTCGACGGTGCAGGCGTATCGCCGGCAACGCGATTCTTGAGGTTCCCTTCCGCCCCAGAGGCATCTCCCCGGTTGCTTTCCACCTCCATGTCTTTGAGGGCGTCCACCACGTCGCGGAGCACACTTTTCATGGCTTCGGGGTGTCCCCACCACCAAGTGTAGCTGGAATCGAACGTGTCCGCGCTCACCCCGGTCCGGGCCCAAACGTCGTTGTACGCTTCTGCAAGTCGCTGGCGTTCGTTGTCGTTGCGGTAGATGCGTTTGTCGGCCACAGCCTCGATGAGCTGCACTTCGGTCATCACGCGGACGAATTCCTCCCTTTCAAGCACGCCTTGTGGCGGAAGGGGAGCGGCTTCACCACCCACCGGTGCAGGGCTGCACCCGGCCATGCCCACAAGGAGCAAGGCTGCACTCACGCGGCCTCGAATGACACGCCTGCGAATGCGCTCAGCGGTTGAACGAAAGCCGTTGTCCAGCATGGTTTCCGTGCGAGGTTGTGATGCGGCGACCGTTCCACACGCATGTGCCGTTGACCCAGGTCTCGTGTACGCGGCTCTTGAACGTGTGCCCCGTGAACGGGGACCATCCGCACTTGGACATCACGTTGTCCTCGCGGACTGTCCAAGGATCGTTGGGATGCACCAGGACGAGGTCGGCCTTCATGCCCGGACGGATGAAACCGCGGTCAGGCATGCGGAACAATCGCGCCACACGGTGGGCCATCAGGTCTGCCACTTTCTCGACCGAGAGGACGCCGTCGTGCACCATGTCGAGCATGGCCACGAGCGCATGCTGAACCAAAGGACCGCCGGACGGCGCCTTGAAGTAGCTGCCGTTCTTCTCTTCTTTGGTGTGGGGGGCGTGGTCGGTGGCGACCACGTCGATGCGGCCATCGAGGATGGCGGCGCGAATCTGTTCCCGGTCCTCAGCCGTTTTCACGGCAGGGTTCCACTTGATGTGGGTGCCTTTGGACTCGTAATCGACGTCGCTGAACCACAAGTGGTGAATGCAGGCTTCCGCGGTGATGCGCTTGTCTTCGAGCGCTTGGGTGTTGTCAAACAAGTCCAACTCGCGCGCCGTGCTGATGTGCAAGATGTGCAACTGGGTGTTGAGTTTGGTGGCCAACTCCACGGCCTTGGACGAGCTCTTGTAGCACGCTTCGGCACTGCGAATCAGCGGGTGCTGCGCAATGGGCACCGTCTCGCCGTAACGCGCCCGGGCCGCTTCGGAATTGGCGCGCACCGTGGCCTCATCTTCACAGTGTGTGGCCACGAGGGTGGGCGCCTCCTTGAAGATGCCTTCCAGCACCGCAGACTCATCCACAAGCATGTCACCTGTGGAGGAACCCATGAACACCTTGATGCCACAGACGCGGGCGGGGTCGGTTTTGAGCACCTCGTCCAAATTGTGGTTGCTCGCCCCCATGAAGAAGCTGTAGTTCACGGGGCTCACTTCCGCGGCACGGTCGTATTTGTCCTGGAGCAGGTCTTGGGTCAAGGCTTGAGGCACCGTGTTGGGCATTTCCATGAACGAGGTGATCCCGCCGGCCGCAGCGGCTGCCGACTCGGTCGCGATCTCCGCCTTGTGCGTCAACCCGGGCTCCCGGAAGTGCACTTGGTCGTCGATGCACCCGGGCATCAACCAAAACCCGGTGCAGTCTTTCACTTCCGCGCTTGTTGCCAGTGCCTTGACATGTGCGTCGGCGCCTTGCTCCGCCAAGTTGACGCCGACTGCCACAATGTGCTCCCCGTCCACAAGGACGTCTTGAACTCGAACGGCGCCGTCCGTGACGACGTGCGCGTGGCGAAACAGGGTGGCTTGGCTCATGGCAGGAGAGGAGGGTTGAAACTCAGGATTTGGCGGGAAAAAAGATGCGCTTGAACCGCATTTGAAGCACGCCCAGAAGGGCTTCGCGGAAAATGTTCATGCTCATCTTGGACGTCCCCAACTCGCGGTCGACAAAGGTGATGGGCACTTCTTTCACGGCGAAACCATTCCGCTTGGCCCGCAGTTTCATTTCGATTTGAAATGCGTATCCCACAAATTGGACCGCGTCAAGCTGGATCGCTCGGAGGGTCTCACGTCGGTAACACACAAACCCCGCCGTGCTGTCTCGGACGCCCAACCCCAAAATGGTGTTCACGTAAATCGATGCGCCGTAGCTCAGGATGATTCGGTTGACAGGCCAGTTGGCCACGCCGCCCCCTTTCACGTAGCGCGATCCCACCGACATGCCGGCGCCGCCTTCGGCACACGGAATGCGCAGGCGCACCAGGTCCTGGGGGTCGTGAGAGAAGTCGCAGTCCATCTCGAAGATGAAGTCGTAGTCGCACTCGAGTGCCCAGCGGAACCCCGCGATGTAGGCGGTTCCGAGTCCGAGCTTGCCCTTGCGCTCCAGCAAATGGATGCGGTCGGGGTACGCCACTTGGCACTCCTTGACCAGGGCGGCGGTGCCGTCGGGCGAGCCGTCGTCGACCACCAACACATCAAAGGGGAACTCCAAGCCCATCACCGTCTCGAGCATGCGAACCACGTTCTCGCGCTCGTTGTACGTCGGGATGATGACCAGGCTGTCGTTCATGATTTCGAAGGTACGGCCACTCACGTGGTCATGCGAAGCATGTTCAGCTCCTCCTTGGTCAGGTGGCGCCAGTGGCCGCGAGGCAAATCCTTCTTGGTGAGCGGGCCATAGACCACGCGATCGACCTTAATCACCTTGTGGCCGAGGTGCTCCCACATGCGGCGCACAATTCGGCTCCGGTTGCTGTGGATTTCCATGCCAATGTCGTGGGGGTCGTTCTTGACAAACGCGACCTCTTTGGCCTTGACAAAGCCTTCATCCAGCACAAAGCCCTCAAGCATTTTTTCGAGGTCTTCGGGGTTGGCCTTTTTGGCCAAGGTGATGTGGTAGAGTTCACGCAGGCCCACCTTGGGATGGTTCAGGCGCTTGGCGAGTTCGCCGTCGTTGGTGAACAGGATGAGTCCCGTGCTCTCTTTTTCGATACGGTCGACCGGGTAGATGCGCTCCTTGCAGGCGTTCTTGATGAGGTCACCCACGCTGCGTCGCCCACTCGGGTCGTTTTCAATGCCCAAAAAGTTCTTCGGCTTGTTCACCAGCACGTACCGCATGGTTTCCGGACGGATGGTGTCGCCTTCGACGCGAACAAGGTCCTTGGTGGGGTCCACCTTGAACCCGAGCGTCGTGATCACTTTGTTGTTGACACTCACCACCCCAGCGCCAATCATCACGTCGGCTTCTCGGCGGGAGCAGACGCCCGCTTGGGCGATGTAGCGGTTCAGGCGCATCGTCGCCGTGGAGTCCGGCACGGGCGCAAATTTGAGCTTGGGTTTGGGTCCGCCAGGGCGTCCTCCAGGGCGTCCTCCTGGGCGGGAAGAGGAAGAACGTTGTCCGCCTCGTTTGTTCGAAGGTTTCGCGCTGCCGCTGCGTTGGCCAGCACTTCCCTTGCGGGCGCCTCCGCGGCGGCCTTGGTCAGGGTTTTGTTTCATGATGCCGCAAAGGTACGTCGCGGGACAAGGTCATCGCAGGGCCCGCCACGGGTTGCGTTTGCGGGGCGGCTTGGCCACGCCGTCAAACGCGTTGGAGAGATGCGTCAAGTGTGGACTTCGCCCGTCACGAAAGGTCACCCACCACACGTCAAACCGGCACTCTCGCCCGCGCTGACCCTCGCGCAGGAGGTAGGCCTGGGCCGCCTGGACAATCCGCCGTCGCTGCCCCGAGGACGGCATGTCAGGTCGGTCAGGAGCGACATCGCACCCAGTCCGGCTTTTGACTTCGTGGAAGACGAGTTGCCCCGCCCACGCCGAAATCACGTCAATTTCAAAGCGACGCCAGCGCCAATTGCGCGCCAGCACGTGGTGACCGAGGCCCTCCATGTGCGCCACGGCAAGGTCTTCTCCGAGCTGTCCGGTCCGGGTGCGACTTTCCAAAACCATGACGCAACGTTCGACACGCCGCTCGCGCAACCGGCAAGGACTTCAGGAACGCAAACTGGGCGTTGATGCGCGTTGGATTTGTCCGCGCCCTGAGGACGGTCAGCGCAACACCAAGTCGGTGGTGCCGATGACCGTGCTGCCCTCGAGGATCTCGACCAAGTAGGTGCCGGGTCGGTAGGGCTCGAGGACGGAGTCGTCGGGGTATTCGTAGAACACACAGG
>MDSV01197317.1_pt1 | contig 13300 bp, 6 predicted proteins | sample 810851 | NCBI WGS metagenome assembly MDSV01 (sample SAMN05326640, study PRJNA326480) | marine metagenome | isolation source: seawater | place: Atlantic Ocean: North East | collected 2012 | reverse complement strand
ATCTCTCGTCCCAGCGCCTCGGCAGCGTTTGAAGCCTGGCGCGACATGGTCGAGGCCCGCAAGGCGGAAGTGGCATCGGAGCACGAGCGATGGCTGGCGGGTGTTCGCAAGGCTGAGCGCTTCATGATCGCTTGGCGCAAGCGCGACGTGAGCACGATGTTCATCCGCTGGCGTATGCACACGGTCGAGTGCAGAAGGCAGCGTCGTGTCGTTTCCCGCGTTGTGGCTCGCATGCAGCACCGCTCGCTGGCTTCGTCTTTCAACCGATGGACGCGAGAGACGGCGAAGTTGCAGCGCGATCGCGTGATCGTACGCCGCGCGCTCGAGCGGATGAAACGCAAGTCGGTTGCCTCCGCGTTCTACGAGTGGAGCGACTTGATGGACGACAGACGCCGATTCGCCGAGAAGGCGGCGACCGCCGACCGGTTCGTCGCGGCGATGCGTCACCGCGTCGCGTTCCGCGCCTTTGCCCGATGGCGCGAGGCGGCGCGCAAGCTCAAGATGGACGCCGTGAAGGTGACGCGTTGCCTGCATCGCATGCGCCGCTCCGCGTTCGCGCGCGCTTTCCTGGACTGGGCCGAGCTCGTCGAGCGCGCGCGTCGCGACGCGCTCGAGGAGGCGCTGGAGGCGAAGACCGCGGCGCTCGAGTCGCGCCAAACGGAGTGGGACGTCGAGTCCGCCGCGCGCGCCAGCTTCTCGCGCTGGCGCGCGGCGCACGTCCGGCGCGTCTCCTCCTTCGCCGGCGCGCAAGCCGCGTTCCGCCGCGTCTCCAAGACGCGGCGGCGCGCGGCGGCGTTCCGCCGGTGGCGCGGTCGCGCGACGGTCGAGAAGCGCGCCAGGCACGTCGTCTCCCGCTGGAGGCGCCGCGTGGAATCGCGCGCGTTGGCGCGCTGGGCCGCCTTCGCGCGGTCGTCCCGCGTCGCTCGGCGCGCCGCCGCGCGATGGGCCTCGCGGCGCGTCTCGGGCGCGTTCCGCGCGTGGCGGCTGGCGACCGTCTCGCGCCTCGCGCGGCGCGCCTCGCGATCGCTGGCGCGCGCGCGCGTCTCGGACGCGGAGCGCGCGCGCGTCGCCCGCTTCGCGGCGGCGGCGTTTTACGAGCGGCGGAGCCGGGACTTTTTCTCGCGCGTCGTCTTGCGCTGGCGCGCGCTCGTGGCGGAGAGCCGGCGCCGCTCCGAGCGCCTCGGGGACGAGATGCGCGCGGTGCTGGATCGGCGGAGCGCGCGGCGCGTCCTTGACAAATGGAACGAGCTGGCGTTCGTCAAGAGCTCGCGCCGGGCGCAGACCGAGATGGCGGCGCGGGTCGGCAGGGACGCGCGCCTGGCCAAGGCGCTGCTCGGGTGGCGCGGCGCGGCGGCGGAGGCGCTCGCCGCGCGGGGCACGCCGCTCCCGGGGATGAAGTCGCGGCGAAAGACGTTCTCGCGCGAGAAGGAAAACGCCGCGCCGCCTCGCGTCGTCGCGGGCGCGGCGTCGTGGGACTGGAACGCGAGCGTCCTGCAGAACGTCTCGGCGAGTGTCTCGCCGTTGTTTCCGACGAGCGCCGCGTCGAGAACGAGCGGCGACGCGTGGCTCGCGTCCATCAGCCCGGTCCCTCTGCCGTCGCTGGACCTGGATCTCGGGGCTGTCGCGTCGCCGCCGTCGCGGGCGACGAGCTCGGCGAGCGCGCCGCCGTCGCGCTCCCCGCGCGTCGGCGGCTCCCCGCGCGCCCCCCGGACCCCGGTGGACGCGCTCCGCGGGAAAAAGGCTGAGCTCTCCTCCATAGACGCGCAGCGCGGACGCGCGCCGGTCGGGTCGCCCGCGCGGGGCGCGCTGGACGCGGCGTACCGCGACGTGCTCGCGGAGTGCGCGCGTCTCGAGGCGTCTGTCGAGGCGATGGGGACGGGCGCGCCGAGCCGGCTGGGCGCGGCGGCGCGCGACGCTCCCGGCGCCTCTTCCGACCGGACGAGCGCCTCGTCCATGGACGCGCGGCTGGTAGACGCCGGCTCGCGCGCCGCCGGCTTGCTCGAGCGCGCCGAGGCGATGCGGAGGGAGATGCGCGAGGTTTCCCAGGCGTCGCGCGCGGAGGCGGCTGAGGCTGCCTCGGCGCCTCCCGCGGAGACGGACTGGGGAGCCGGACTCGGGCTCGGACGGAAAAACGCGTGAGAACGAACGTCGTTCTCGCGAGTGCTTTTTTTAACGGAACTCGGAGAGCCTCGAGAGGAACGTCGAACGCGATGCGCGACGCGCGCGTCGCGCCGAGCGGGAGCTCCTGAAGGGAGTACGTAGTCTACTGCTTTCGTGACTGCGTACTAGTACTACTCGGTACGAGCTAGATTTCGTGTATCATAGCTAATAACGAAGCGCGTTTTCGAGTTTTCCCCGCGCTCTTCTTTACCGTTTCGCGACCCTCGCCTTGGTCAGTTTGGAGGCGTACGGATTGGTCACGCCCTGGCTTTTCTTGTCCGACTTCCGCAGAGGGCGCTCGTCCCAGGGCGGCGGCGTCCACTTCTTCTGCTTCGTCGCGGCTCCGACTGGCTTCCCCGCGTCGCCGCCGCGCCTTTCCCTCTCGTCGCCGGCCGGGCCCGCGCCCCGAGACCCCCGGGACGCCGCGCGCGCCTCCTCCAGCGTCCCGTCGTTCGCGCTCCGCGCCGCGAGCGCCTCCGCGCGCCGCGCGCGCGCCTTCACGAGCGACGCGTACGACCGCTCGCCCTTCGACGGAAAGTCCTCGTCGAAGGAGACGCCGCCGCCGCGCGCGACGACGGCTTCCCGCGCCCGCAGCGCGTGCGACTTGGCCGGCGGCGAGTGCACAACCTTCGGGCGCGCGCGTCGCGCGGCTTGCGCCGAGGAGAACTGGTCGGGATCCGAGAAGGCGTCCGCGCTGGCGGCGACCGAGGACCGGACCGAGTCTCGGACCGAGTCTCGGAGGACCGAGTCTCGGACCGAGTCTCGGACCGAGTCTCGGGCGTCTCGGGAGTCTCGGTCGTTCGGGAGCGGAACGACGCGCGCGGCGACGGCGGCGTCGCCTCCGGTTCGGAGGCTAGGCTCGACCCCGCCGGTTCCCGGGTGACCGATCTCCCGCGCGGAGATCGTTTCGTGAAAAAAACGTTTCGCGACGTCTCCGCGCGCCGCGCTCCCGAACCGGTCGAGCGCCGTCTCCGTTTCCGTTCGAAACGAACGGTCGTGACGGGTTTCGTCCGTGTTGTCGGTCTTCTCGGTCGTGAGATCGGGGTGTGCCGTCGTGGGCGCGCCGGTCCGCGGCCGACCCTCCGTGTGAATCCTCTGCGCGCCGCCCGAAAAAGCCTTCTCGGTCTCGTCGGCGCCGGCCGAGACTCGCCGGTTCGCGACCAACGCCTCGCGGCGCGCCGCGAGTCCGTCCAACAACGCCGCGACGAGCTCCGCCTTCACCTCCAGCGCCCGGCGCTGCACGCGTCGCGTCGCGGCGTCCATCGACGTCGCGGCGTTCTGCGCGGCGGCGCCGAACGGCTCCGGCTCCGCCCCGACGGCAGCGCGTTCGCGCTCCGCCTCCGCCAGCCTCGCCGCGCATTCGTCCTCATCCGCCATGATCAGCAACGCGTCGTGACACGCGCGCAGCGTGTCCTCCAGCTTGGACTTCGCGACGCTCTCGTCCGTTCCCATCCGCGCGTCTTCCGCCGCGTCCTTCGCGAGCGCCACCGCGTCGGTGGCGGCGTCGTGCAACGTGTCCATCGCTCTTCGCGTCGCCGCAACTGACGGCGCGTCGAGAAACGCGTCTGCGTCCTCCGTCGCCCCCCCGGGATTCCGTCCCCGCGCCAACATCCCCAGCTCCCCGCGCAGACCTCGCTCGTGCTGCAGCCGCCGCAGAGCGTCGTCGTGGTCCAGCTGCAACGCGTCCAGCGCCCGCACGAGCCTCGCGATCTCGGTGTCCGCGCGACGCAGCGCCTCCGTCGCGGCGTCGCGCTCGCTCGCGCTGACGCGAAGGCTCCGCGAAGCCGTCTGGAGCGCCTGCTCGACATCCTCCGCCCGCGCGCGCCGCTCCTTGTCGTGCGCGCGCAACGCGCCGGCGCACAGGAGGCCCCACTTCGTGCTCACGCCTCGCTGGTCGCTCAGGCGCTCGCTCCGCTCGCACTGCGCCAACGCGACGCGGGTCTCGCGGCGCGCCAACTCCAGCTGCCCACGCAGAAACGACTCGCCGCGCCGTTCCTCGCGCGCCGCGGCTCGTTTCCACAGCGCGACGCCGAACATCTGGAACTTCAGTTGGCGGAGCTCGCGCCGGAAAACAGGGTTCGTGTTCGAACGCGCGATGATGCTGGTCGCGGTATCGTTCGCGTCGGCGGCGTCCGTCTCCGGGACGGCAAGCGCGGTGGGCAAGACGCCCGCGCGCGCCGCGGCGGCGCGCGCTCGCCTGGCATCTGCCTGCGCCGCCGCCGAATCCGCCTCGGCGGCTTCGGCGCGCGTCTCGGCGTCGCGCAACATCGACAACGCAGCCTCGACGCGCTCGTTCGCGTGTTCCTGCGCTGTCTTCCGAATTTCGTCGAGCGTCGCTTTGGACTCGGCGCCGTACTCCGCAAGTAGCTGCCTGGTCGCGCGCACCACCTCGACCGCCTCGCCGGCGAGGGCGGCGGCTTCCTGCTCCGCCGCCGCCACCAGGCGCACGGTGGACCTCTGCGCGTGCTCGTGCGCGTCGAGCGCGCCCGAGCACTCGTCCGAGACGGCGCGTTCCCACCTGGCGTGGCCGTAGATGTGCGCTCTCAAGACGCGCCCCAGCTCCTCGGCGCCGTCGCGCCACACGCCGGTGGTCTCCTTCGCCTCGGCCCGCGTGGCGAGCGACTGTTTCCGAAACCGCTCGAGCTCCTCCTTGGCGTTCGCGAGCTCGGCTTCGACGTGCACCTGCCGCGCGCTGTGCCGCACTAGCACATCCTTCTCGTTGGTCACGTTCAGAAGACGTTCGGTCATCTCCTGCGTCCTCGCGTGTGCCTGCGCGCGCTCGTCGCGCAGGCTGGCGACGTGCGCCTGCTCCTGCCGTAGCCGCGCCTCGGCGAGCTCGCACCGGTCAGCCTTCTCGCGCGCCGCCTTCGCGGCGTGCTCGGCGTCGCGCGCCATGCGCCGCAGCTCGCGGTGGTCGCGCTCGTCGTGCTCGAGCTCCTGCACCTTGTCACGCAGCCGGTCGCGCTCCAGCTCCGAGGCGTGACACCGCTCCTTGAGCGTCGCCACTTCTCGCGCTGCCGCCGTGCTCTCGCGGATGCGATCGAGCGCCTGCTCCTTGATCTCGGTGAGCTGCCGAGCCATCTCGGCGTCGCGGCGCTCGGCGTCTTTGCGCTCGCGCCTCTGGTCCTCCTTCGCGCGGTCCAGCAGGTCGCGCATCTGGGACAGCGTCGAGTTGCCGTGGCCGTCCATCGCGACCGCGGACGACGCCCCCGACTGCGCCGCGCGCGTTGCTTCGCGCAGCGTCGCGAGCTCGGCGTCGCGCGCGGCGAGCTGGTCCGTCGCGACTCGGAGCGCGGCGGCGGTGTTGGCAAACTCCTCGGACGTCGAAGCGACGCGACCGTCGTTTTGCGCGCGCAACCGCGCGAGCTCGCGCTCCGCGGCCGCGCGTCGATCGCGTTCCGCCCTGAGCTCGTGTTTCACGTTTTTTCCGTCGCCGTCGCCCTCCGCGCCGTCGTCGCCGTCCCCAGCGCGCGCGCGCGTCAGCCGCGCGATTGTTTCTTTCAACTCCTCCGTCTCGCGTTCCTGCGCGTCTCTGGTTTTCGCGAGGAGCTGGTCGTAATACTTCGCCATGCTCCTGTTCTTCGCCAGCGCTTTGCTCAGCTTCTCCTCGAGTCTCGCGTTGCGCGCGGAGAGGTGCACGACGTCGTACGAGGGGGGGGGGGCGCCCGCGCTCGGAGGGCGACGCGACGCGGCCATCCCCGCGGCCATCCCCGGACGCGCCCCCGGACCGCCGTCCCCGGGGACGGGGACGGGGACGGGGATCCCGCCGCCGTACCCCGCGACGGGCCCGGTCGCGTACCCGGAGCCGGGGGCGCTTTCCAGAGGCGGGCCGCGCATCGACATCCCGGGAGGGGCGCCGGACCCGCCGTGGAAGGGACCCGGACCCGCGGGGGACGGCCCGCCGGGTCCCCGGGATGCCTGGTTCGGGAAGCCCAGCCCGGGTCGGGCGCCGTACCCCGGCGTGGGTCCGCCCGGCGGCCCTCCCGCGGTCGACCCCGGGGTCCAGCGCCGGTAAGACGACGTGGGAGGCGCCGAGATACCCGACGGGGGCGGACCCGAGGCGTCGGTGAACCCGAGGTGGGAATGTCCGGGGTGGTTGGGCCCCGGGGTCTCGTAGCGGGGATCGCCCGCGGGGGCGTCTCCGGGATGTCCAGAAAGCCCCGGACCCATCCCCGGGCCGGGGTTCGGGCCTCGGGGGTAACCGCCGGGGTATCCCGCGGTCGCGCCGGACATGGTGCGTCCTTCCCCGCCTCCAGCCGCTCGGCTCTCTGGGGCGCACGACGTGCGACGGCTCGCGCGGCCGATGTGCCGCGGCGCGAAACGCTTGTTCCCCTTTTTCTTCGTTTTCTCGGACCTCGTTTTTTGCAGACTGCTCACGCGTTGGTCGGCTCCCAGAAAACGCTTTTTTCGTCTCGCGACCATCTCGTCTGATGACACACCCGAGACGCGCGAGACGATGGGCGTCCCGCGCGCTCGGACGGCGCGCGTCGCGCCAACCTTGTGTCTGGTGGTGGCGCTGGTCGCGTCCGCGGCGGCGGTGAGGGCTGAACCCCCCGAGGACGCGCTCGTCTCCGCGGTCCAGGACGCGCTCCAGACGCACGCGCGCGGCGACGTCGACGCCGCCCTCGGGAAGTACGACGCGATCGTCGCCGACGCGCCCGCCTTCGCGCGTCTCTCCAGCCTCGCGGCCGCGACGGTCCTGAACAACGCGGGCGGCATCGTGTACATGCGCGGGGACGCGAACGCCGCGCTCGCGTACTTCGAGCGCGCGGTGCGCATCCACCCGCGACACGCCGAGAGCCTGGTGAACCTGGCGGTGTGCCAGAGCGAGGATTTCGGGAAACACGACGAGGCGTTGGTCGCCGCCAGGGAAGCGGTGCGTCTGCGCGCGAACCACGCCAAGAGCCACCACGTGCTGGGGAACGTCCTGCAGAGGCTCGGGCAGATGCCCGAGGCGCACCTGCGGTTCGAGACCGCGGAGGCGCTGGCGCGGGGGACGCGCGCGAAACCCGAGCCCGGGTCGTACCGCCGGCCGAAGGCGAGACGCGTCGGCGAGACGCGCCCGTCGGGCGTTTTTTCCTACGTCGACGAAACCTCCGACGCGATCGACGGAGAGTCTGGAAAACCCCTCGGAAAAGAGTTGCGTTTGGAGACGCTCTCCGTCGTCCCCCCCGTGTTCCGCGTCGCGGGGTTCTTGTCCCCGCGCGAGCGCGCGCGCATCGTGGCGCTCGCGAGGCCGGAAATGGAGCGGAGCCGGACCGTCTCCGACGGGGATTTCGAAAAAGAGGATGAAAAAAACGCGCGTTCGAGCGCGAAGCGCCCGCCGCGCCGATCCTCCACGGCGTGGCTCGCGGCGGACGCCGACGTCACGACGCGGCGCGTGCGGGACAGAGCCGCAGATCTGCTCGGCATTCCGTGGACGTTGAACGATGACGACGGGAAAAAACACCGCCCCGGGCTTCTCGACGAGCGTCTGCAGGTGCTGCGGTACGAAAAAGGCGGGTATTTCGACGTCCACCACGAGAGCACCGCGTTTCTCAACCGGTTCGCCACGATCCTGTACTACCTCGACGGACCGGGTTTCGGGAACGGAGGCCAGACCGCGTTCCCGCTCGGCCCGAGCGGGGTAGGCGACGGGAGCCGAAACGTCACGGCGGCGTGCGCGCCCGAAAGCGCGGGCGTCTTGATCGATCCCGTCCCGGGCGACGCCGTGCTCTTCTTCAACCTGGACGAAAACGGCGACGTCGACCCGAGCGCCATCCACGCGGCGTGCGAGGTCGCGGGCGGGGAGAAGTGGGCGGCGAACCACTGGTTCAACGTCCCGGAGAGGCGACCCGGTTTTGAAACTCGGTTGAGTGGGACGATACGCGCGAACGGGCGCGACCAAGACGAGCTCAGGCGGCGATAGGTTCGAGTACACGAGGTACGGTACTCGTGATGAGTCTCATCGTCGCGCGCATACGCGGCGTCGCGAACGACGCTCCCGGCGTAGACGGTAAAAAAACGCGACGCCTCCCCGAGCTCGTGAGCGATGAAGGCTTCGTTTAAAGCTTCGTGCCCGCCTTTTTACGCGCGCTCGTCCTGCGCTTGGGTTTTTCCACGACAGCCTCCACCGGGACGTCCCCCATGAGCTCCTTGGGGAGCATCATGGAAGAGGGCACGTGGTCGTACCGGAACCGGTCGCGCTCGACGTCTCCCAGGTCGAGCTCCTCCTCCTCCTCCGCCGCCGCGTACGCCTCGAAGGCGCCGCCTTCGCTCTGTGGGGAGACACGAAGCGTGAAGTCGGGGCGTCAGAGTCGGGTGGTCGTACGAAGAGAAGGCGTCGATGGGTGTTCTCGTCGCGCGCGCGCGAGACGAGGAACGAAAAAAAAAAACCGCCGCGCGACGAGACGCGCGAAACGTTCGGCTACGGAAATGGATGGCGCTTTTTGTCAGCACGGTCGTTCCGCCGAGGCGTCGCTAACCGTCTAAGCCACCCACAGCGAGTTGTCGTCACTGCCGAACGCGCGCGAACGAGAGAGCGCGATGGAAAAAGAGACGGACGCGACGCGTGAACCGGCGCGTACCCATCCGCACAGCAGGTCCATCTTGAACGTGGCGAGCTCGCGGCCGAACAGCCGAAGCAAGATGGCGCCTTGCGGCGAGATGAAGTCGCCCTCCTTGCACACGACGTGGTCCGCGAGCGACTCGATGACCCCCCTGTTGAGTTTCGTCGGCATGCCGTTCTTCCGCAGCGTCGGCTCGAGGGTGTGCTCCATCAGACCGCCGTGCACACCGCGCACCGGGCCTTTCTCGATGGTCACGGTTTCGGGCGCGACGGCGCCGGTGCGCGCGAAGTCGTTCACCTCGTACCGCGCCAACGCGGTTTCCAGATCCGCCTTGGTGAGGTTCGTGAACACCAGACCCGCGTGGCCTTTGACGTGCTCGGACACCTTGTGCAGGTTATCCCTCTGCTCGTCCTCCGGGCCCTTCCCCAGCGCCACCTGCAGCACCTTGTTGGAGCCCATGAAGAAGCGGCTGGTCTCGCTCAGGTCGGCTTTCAGATCCTTGAACGTGTTGTTCCGCAGGTTGGCGCATCGGAACACGTACACGGACGCGTACGTCTCCAGCGCCTCGCGCACGCTCTCGATCAAGCCGCCCTTCCACTCGCGGTCCTTCTTCTTCGTCTGCGTCAGCGCCACGACCTTGTCTCGGCGCGACTTCGGCATCGCGAGCGGCGGTCGAGGGGCGGCGAATCGGCGGTTCGGCGGTGCGCGAAAGCGGCGGCGGCGACGGGGGCGCGGGCGCGCGGGGGCGGCCTGGTCGGGGAGCGGGCGACGCGGGCCGGGGGGACGCGCGTGTGTGTACGAGCGGGGCTCGGAAAACGGCGCCGCGGACGAGCGCGCGTCCGAATGGCGCGCGGAGGCTTCCGCCTCGGGGCGTCGAGGCGGCGGCTGCCAAATCGCGTTTGACGGCCGCGAGTCACCGAGTCACCGAGTCTCGAGGCCGCCGAGGGGGGGTGGTGTCGCGTGACTCAAGGAAACCACGGTCTAAAAGTCGAGCGGAGCGGCAGAGCGGCACCTCGTGTTGTTTTCACGCACGCGCGCAAACCCATCTGTCTTTTCGCCGAAAGGCGACGGGAAGATCGCTTTCAAAACATCACAACACGGGAGGCGCCGAGGCGAGGACGCGCGGGGTCACGGTCGCAGGCGCGATGGACGAAATGCGGGCGCGAATGCGCGACCGGAGGCTTGAGCGTCGCGCGCGTGACGCGCGGGACGCTCCGCCCCCGCCCCCCGACGCGCGCGGGAAGGACCCACCCGCGGGCCCGAGCTCGAACCACGACGCCGTCTCCGTTTCCGAGTCGCGCGCCCCTCGCGGCTTCGGTGCCGGGACGACGGCGCGCGCGGAGTCCGGGCGCGCGGACGCGTCCGCGCCGTCGTCGTCGCGCGGGGATCTCGCGCGTTCCTCCGCGAGCCTCGGTCGTCAGGACTCGAGGTCTGGAGGTTGGGGTGGCGCGGAGCGTTCGGGTCGCTTCGCGCCACCCGGCGACGATGACGACGACGACCGCGCCGCGGCGCGCGGCGACCCGCGCGGCTTGGAGGCGGAGCGTGAGACTCGGCGTGAGACTGAAATCGCACACGTCGCTCCGGATTCGTCGCTCCGCGCGCGGCGCCTCCACCTCGAGCGCGAGGAGGCGCCGCGCTTCGAGCGCGCGAGGCGGCTCGAGCTCGAGGGGGAAGTCGCGCGCCTGCGCGAGAGCGCGGCGGCTGGCGAGCGCGCCCTCGCCGAGGAGCGGCGCGCGAGGGCGCTCGAGGCGGAGCTCCGCGGCGAGCTCGAGAGCGTCGCCGCGCGCCTCGCCGAGGCGTGTGCGGCGGCGGACGAGGCCGACCGCGCGGCGCGGCGCGAGATGGCGGAGGCGCTGGACGCGGCGCGGCGCGACGCTCGGCGCGCGGCGGAGGCGGAGACTGACGCGCTGCGTTTTCGCACGCGCGCGGAGGATGCCGAGGCGACGCGCGACTCGCTGCGGGAACGGACGCGCCGTCTCGAGCGTCGTCTCGAGGCGTCCGCCGTGGAGCGGGCGACAGTCGCGGGGCGCGGCGGCGACGACGTCGTGGAGCCGGGGCGGGACGGTGGCGGGAACGGCGACGATGACGACGAGGCGGCGTTTTTAGGAACGCGCTCCGGGAAGGCGCCGGCGGAGGACGGTCCTTTGGCGGAGGACGCCGGCGCCGCCGCGAGCGCCTCCGCGCTCCGCGCCGAGCTGGTCAGCCTCCGCGAGGACCTGGCTCGCGAGACGTCCCTCGCGAAGAGCGCTCTGCGCGAGGCGGACGACGCGAACCGCGAGCGGCGGGACGCGGCGGCCGCGCTCGCGGCGCGCGAGCGCGAGCTCGAGGCGGCGGCGGCGGCGGCGCGCGCCGCCGAGGAGGCGGCGGCGGCGCGCCTGGTCGAGACTGAAAACGCATACGCGCGGGAGACGGCGACGCGCGAGGCGGAGGTGTCCCGCGCGCGCGGCGCGTTCGCGTCTCTGCGCCAGCAGCTCGCGGACGCGCTCGCGGACCTCGACGCCGTGTCGCAGGAGAAGCGGCGGCTGGCGGAGGAGGCCGCGGCGAAATCGCGGGAGGCGCGCGAGGCGCGCGAGGCGGCGGAGCGCGCGGCGCGCGCGCTGGCGGAGGAGCGGGAGTCGTTCCGGCGGCGGGAGCGCGAGGCGCGCGAGCGGGCGGAGGAGAGGGAGGACGCGCACAGACTGGAAAAGGCGGCGTGGGAGGACTCGGCGCGGCTGGCGCGCCGGGAGAGGTACGCCGCGGTCTCCGAAGCCGGGCTCGGTTTGGGGATGGGGGAGGGGGTCGGCGACGGACGGAACGGAGTCGAGGGCGCCGGATCGCCGGCGGCGGCGGCGGCGGACGCGGCGGCGTGTTTCGTCCCGCCGCGTAAAAACGCGCCGGGACGAAACGCGAGTCCCGCCGCGCGCGGCGATGGCGTCGATGCCGTCGCCGCGTCCGCGGCGCCGCGCGGCGCTCCGCTGCCGCCGAAGCGCGCCGGCGAAGTGATCGCGCCGGCGTCGCGCGCCGCCGACTCGGTCCTCGACCCTCCCGTCGCGCCCGTCCCGGGACCCTCGGAGTACGACAGGTACCTCGACTCGCTGCCCCTGTCCCCGATCGCGGGCCCGCCCCCGCCCCCGCCCCCGGGGAGGGCGCGGGGACCGGGCGAGGGCGCCGGGGAGGAAACGGGACCCGCGCGGCGAAAAAGCGCGTGGCGCGAGCGTCCGGTTCGGCGATGACGCGAGGCGACGAAGCGAAGCGCGTTCCCATCACGCCACGTGCGTTTTTCATTCACGAACGCCTTTTTCTCGTGTGCTTCGACATCTACGATCGCACACAGTCTCTCCTAATGGCGTTCACAGCCGAAACCGCGCTCATCCTCCTCATCCTCCTCATCCTCGCGTCTCATCGTCGCGCGTCCCATCCGCCGGCGCCGCTCAGAAGAACCCCGCCGCCTTCTGGCCGAGGATCTCGCCCGCGGAGATGATGTGCGCGAGGGAGCCCCAGGCGGCGACATCGACGATGGTGAACCCGGCGGGGTCGCGCGACTGCACGCGGGGGCGCTCCGCCTCGACCATCTTGCCGTAGGACTCGGCCCCGCCGTAGTTCTTGTTCACGGTGGGCGCGAGGCCGAAGCGGCCGGCGAAAAGGCACGCCGCGGTGTTGACGCACACGATCTGCGTCACGAACGAACGACGGACGGGGGGGGCGGGGTCAGCGACGCGCGGTCGCTCGCGTTCGCGGCGCGGCTTCCGACGACGCAGCTTCCGGCGCGATCGACGAACCCTCGATCGTCGGTGCCGGTCGTCGGGCTCGTTCCCGGAGCCGTCTCGCGCGCGGAAAAAAACGTCGCGTTCGTTCAAAGCGCGAGGCGGACGCGAAGACGGATGCGACGACGCATCGTCGCGAAACGCACCGTGTTCTCGGGGGAGCCGAGGGACCAGTCCGCCTTGACGCGCACGTCGCGCTTCACGGCGACAGCCTGCGGATCGCGAACGCGAGGGGGGGATGGGACGTCGGTCAGTCGCCGCGGCGTGGCGCGCGGGACGCGCGACGCGGGATTTTTCCGTCGCGGGCGACATGACACGGCACTGTCGCGATGCCGTTTTCCGGGCGCGCGCGCGGCGCGTCGCGTACCTTCTTGGCGGCGAAGGACTTCTTCGCGCCCGCGAACTGGGGGCGGACGGCGGTGGCGGAGGCGATGGCCTGCATGGTTTTCGAGCGACGGGGAAGTGTCGAGCGGTTCGTGTGCTGTTATGGCCGGCGCGCGCGCGCTCGCGGTGTTTTCACGCACCGTCGCTCGAAGCGCCCCCTCGCTTTCGCGAAAGCTCGTCTCCCATTCGTCGACGCGGATTTCGGTTTCCGCGAGTGAGAAATCCTGTTTCGCGCGTGAGTCACAGTTAGCCTGGCGACATCAATTTCGCGACTTTTGGGCCCCGAAACCAAGTCGGGAATTTCGGGGTTTAATAAATCCAGAACGCAAAGATGGTCGAGTCACGATTCGCGCGTGTCATGCTTGTCTGCTGCTGTCAACCTAAAACAAACGAAACGAAACTCAAACGGAGTCACTCGCCGTCCTTGGAGGCCACCTTTATTTCCAGCAGGCTCTCCACCGGCGT
>MDSV01019803.1_pt1 | contig 13301 bp, 10 predicted proteins | sample 810851 | NCBI WGS metagenome assembly MDSV01 (sample SAMN05326640, study PRJNA326480) | marine metagenome | isolation source: seawater | place: Atlantic Ocean: North East | collected 2012 | reverse complement strand
TTTACAAAGCATTAGGATTCAGAGATAGCCATATGGGAATGAAATTACATTTATAGTTGTTACCACATTAGTATGGTTTTTCGTTTAATATATTACCTGGGCCTTTTTTTTGTCCCACTTTTGTCCCAGTACGGAGTCATGTTAAAGGTACTTAATGGTAACCAATGGTAAAACTTTTCAGAGGAGACACACTTTATCGAGAAGCCAGTACATATTTGGAAAGCGTGTAAACGTTTAGGCGTTTCGAGGGTTTGAATCCCTCTCTCTCCACAATTTTTAAGCAAAATCACTTGAAATTAAATGATATTCATTTAATATATTTTTTATTAAATATTCTAATTTTTCACACTTCTTAAGTAAAATAAAATATTGACTAATCACTTTCATTATTACCAATTTTTATTATGAGCGGAAAAAAATTTCTTATTTTTTTGTTTACATGTTTACTCGCGTTCGCTTTAGGGTTGTACCTATATATGTATAAAACTGGTTGGTTTGATATCTTTCTAGATTCTGGATTTAAAGGCTTATATGGAGATAAATAATGTCACTACGCTGTTCAGACTATCTTAATGAAATTTTATCAAAGAAATTTTTATTTAAAATTTATTATTCTAGTATTTTTATTTTCTATCTCAAAAAGTGAATCACCTCAATCTATACTTTTTGAAATCTTGTCTTTACCAAGTGGCTCAACCCTAAACGAAAAAACGTTTAATAAATTTGTTGAAGAATTGGATCGTAGGGGTATAGTCGATGACGAGTTATCTGATGGTTTTGAATTTATAGGTGGCCCTAAGGGCTTTTATAATTATATTGAAGCTAATGCAGCAAGGTTAGTTATCGAATTAGGAGGAGAATTAGTCATACAAAAAAAACAAGATGCTGAAACATTAGAAATAGAAACCTTGAGTAATGCACCAACGCAAAATGAATTTTTGTTTGAACGATTTGAAAATATAGAAAATGAAGAGCAAGAAATACTTAATCGCAAGCACACTGATTCAAAAAATTATATTTTAAGTTTAAATATATCTAAACCTATAATCTTATCAAAAACGACTGAGTCATACGATCGTAATTCGTCATCAGCATATGGTGCATATATTGTTTTGCCATATAATTTTAAGAGGACGAGCAGGTTTATTGAAAAAATTGCAAATTTTGATAAACCTACAATAAGTCTAAGACCTGTTTTTGGATTAAAAAACTTTTATTTTAAGAAAGTTGTAAATGATTCTATTGCAGAGGTTTTTGGGGGATCAGATTATTTTTCTATTGGTGTATATGACAATTATATTTTTAACAATTTAGAGATTGACCTTGTAGTTTTATTTGGTAAAAATGAAATTGGTAATCTTGGTCTTTTTACATTAAACAATACTCAGATTCCTATTAAATTTTTTAAAAATAGTTTAAAGTTTTTCATTTTTAGTAATGCATCAATAATAAAACAAAAAAATAGTAACATTACTGGATGGATTGATATTGGTTTATCAATTAGACTAAAGATTGATTTGAAATAATTAAATCCATTTATTATTTTAAAATAATATTTATAATTTTTTAATTAATTATAGAGCTCTCTTTAGAATAAATAATTAAATTTTAATCTAATTAATTAAAAATACTTAATTAGGAGGGGTGGCAGAGTCTGGCTGAATGCACTGGTCTTGAAAACCAGCGAGGGTTTATGCCCTCCGGGGGTTCGAATCCCTCCCCCTCCACAAAATTAAACTAAATATTTTAGCCCTTATGTTTTTAAAAGAAACATTAAAAAATAATCTTTATGAACCCTACAGTTAGATTTGCGCCAAGTCCTACAGGACAACTCCATATTGGTGGAGTTCGCACTGCTTTATTTAATTATGTATTTGCCAAAAAATTTAATGGTTCATTTTTGTTGAGAATAGAAGATACTGATAAAGAAAGGTCTAAAGATGAATATACTGAGCAGATTTTAGAGTCTTTGTCATGGCTGGGTTTTGTGTATGATGATGAGCCAATGATCCAATCATCAAGGTCTGATAGGTACAAGGAAGTAATTAATCACTTATTAAAAACTGGAAATGCATATAGATGTTTTTCATCGAACGAGGAATTAGAAAAAATTAGAGAAAAGTCAGGTTCATATTTATATCCCAGAATATGGCGAGATAGATCGAAAGAAGAAGTAAATGCTAAAATTTTAAATAAGGATGAACATACTATTAGAATGCGAATTCCTTTGGAAGGCGACATAAGTTTTGAGGATCTAGTTTATGGGAAAATAAATACAAAATGCTCTGAGTTGGATGATTTTATTATAGCAAGATCGGATGGCAGCCCTACATATAATTTAACAGTGGTTGTTGATGATAATGATATGAATATTAGTCATGTCATTAGGGGAGAGGATCACATTTCAAATACGCCAAAACAAATGCTGATTTATAGAGCATTAAAGTGGACTTTACCAAAATTTGGACATCTGCCAATGATTTTAGGCTCTGATGGTAAGAGATTAAGTAAGAGGCATGGAGCAAAAGGTACTAGAGAATATAAAGATCTTGGGTACTTACCGAGTACATTGATCAATTATCTTGCTCTTTTAGGATGGAGTCCAAGAAACGATGATGAAATATTTGATTTTAATTATTTAATAGAAAACTTCTCCTTAGATAAAGTAAATAAAAAGTCCTCTATCTTTGACATAACAAAGCTTGATTGGGTAAGCTCTCAAAATATTTTTAAGATCTCTGCAGCTAAATTAGTGGACATTGTAAATGAATTTGATCCAAACTGGTGTGGTGAAGGCCACAGCTTAGAGTATTTAGTTAGAGTGATAGAATTGATAAAAGATAGAATTAAAACATTATCAGATATAAAAGAAAATGCTTTTTATTTTTTCAACCATCCAGCAGAATATGATGAGTCGGCCATGAAAAGATGTTGGGCTGATAGCACCAATGACTTTTTAAAGAGTTTTCAAGATGAATTAAGTCATTTAGATGGATGGAATAGCTCAAATATTGATGAGTTGATTGATAAATATGTTAATGCTAATAAGGTTGGGAAGGGTAAATTAATGCAGTCGCTAAGGATTGCACTTACAGGTGCACTTAAAGGTCCCTCAATTTCTGATTTGATGACTTTATTAGGTAGGGAAACATGCTTAATTAGATTTAAGAATATATTAAAGAATGGTTAAAATGTATTTAAAAAAAGAAACTCAAGAAAATTTTATAACAAAAATTATAGATGAAGATAATAAGACTGGAAAATGGGATAAAAGGGTCCACACTAGATTTCCTCCAGAGCCAAATGGTTACCTCCATATTGGTCATGCAAAATCAATTTGTCTGAATTTTGGGATTGCAAAGAAGTATAATGGAAAATGCAATTTGAGGTTTGATGATACTAACCCATTGAAAGAGGAAGTTGAATATGTTGAATCAATCATTGATGATGTAAAATGGCTTGGGTTCAAATGGGATGATAGGCCACTTTATGCGTCGGATTATTTTGATAAGATGTTTCATTATGCTGTTGAGTTAATAAAGCAAGGTAATGCATTTGTGTGTGACTTAAGCACAAATGAAGTTAAGAATCAGCGGGGTACTTTGACAAAACCAGGGATTGAAAGTCCTTTTAGGAATAGATCAGTCTCTGAAAATATTGACCTTTTTTCAAGAATGAGAGCGGGTGAATTTCAAGATGGTGAAAAAACTTTGCGTGCAAAAATAGATGTACAACATTCTAACCTTAATATGAGAGATCCTGTAATGTACCGAATATTACACGCTGAGCATCATCGCACTGGGAATACTTGGTGCATTTATCCAATGTATGATTGGGCACATGGATTGGAGGACTCAATTGAAAATATAACTCATTCTATTTGCACTCTGGAGTTTGAAGATCATAGACCATTATATGACTGGTATTTAAATTGTCTGAATGCTTATCATCCTCAGCAAATTGAGTTTGCCAGACTTAATCTTAATTATACAATTATGAGCAAGCGTAAACTAAAACGATTGGTTGATGAGGGACATGTTGATGGTTGGAGCGACCCTAGAATGCCTACAATCTCAGGTTTGAGAAGAAGAGGATATACTCCAGAATCGATAAAAAACTTTTCAGATGAAATAGGTGTTACAAAGAGAGATGCTATTGTTGATGTTGCTAAACTGGAAAATTCATTAAGAGAGGATTTGAATAAAAAAGCGCCTCGGGTAATGGGTGTATTAGAGCCTTTAAAAGTTATAATAACTAACTATCCTGAGAATGAAATTGAATATCTCGATGCAAAAAACAACCCGGAGGATGAAAATGCGGGCAAACGAAAATTAGCTTTCTCTAGGGAAATTTTTATTGATAAAAATGATTTTATGGAAGACCCTCCGAAAAAATTTTTCAGATTAAGCCCAGGCAGAGAAGTAAGGTTAAAGTTTGCATATTATATTGTTTGTGAAAATGTGATTAAAAATGATAGTGGAGAAATTATCGAAATTCATTGCAGTTATGATCCCAAAACAAAAGGTGGTATGTCAGAAGATGGCAGAAAAGTTAAAGGTACACTCCATTGGGTAAGCACTCAAGAATGTATCGAAGCAGAGGTAAGACTTTATGATAGGCTTTTTATGAGCGATAATCCTGAGAATGATGGCGATTTTATCAACGATCTTAATCCAGAAAGTTTAAGTATCATAAAAAAGGTAAAATTGGAAACTTCTTTGAGTTCAGCTTCTACTAAAACCATATATCAGTTTGAGAGAACGGGATATTTCATAAGAGATAGTAAAGATTCTAGGGATAATAATCTGATATTTAACAGAGCTGTGTCGCTGAGAGACTCGTGGGCAAGGTTAAATCGTTGAAAAATATATACATTGATAGTCTTACTAAAATTATACTATATTGAAATAACAAACATATTTAATGAGGATGCGGAAAACTCTAATAACACTTCTTTTTATATCATTATTGGCTGCAAGGCAGCCGATAGTTTACTTTTATGTAATTCCTTTTGACAATCTTAAGGATGATCCTACAATTGAATGGATTTCTTCAGGATTATCCGACATGGTTAGTAATAAGTTTAAAAATGAACCCGGTCTTTTAACCCAGAGCAAAAAGGATCTTGAGATTATAATGAATGATAGGTCTTTAATGTTAAAGCAACCTATTGCCTCAAGAAACTTATTGCTGCTTGGTAAATATTCCAGACAATTGGAAAAAATAAATATTTCGGTTCAATTAATTGATCTAGCTACATGGGAGCAAATTGATTCTAAAGATATAGCTACTGAATACAGTGATATTAGTAAAATGAAAAGTACGGTAGCAGAAGATATTCGCTCTATGATCTCTTCTTACCTTCCTAGTAAAAGCGGTGGTGTTTCAGTTGTACTGCCAAAGTTCATTGAACCAAATCCTGTAGTAGCTAGGGACCCAGTTACTGTTAAATCTGAGATGATTACAAAAAATTTACAAAAAGAATTTGAAAAACTTGAAGAGTCTATGGATGTTCTGCTTGGTTTAAAAGAGGATGAAAAGTTAAAACCTAAAAATGATGTTACGCTTTTTGATAATGGTGGTGAGTGGACGATGGATTTTTCAGCGAATCAAATGGTTGAAGAGAATCCTGAATTAAAACCAAATACTGAACTTTTGAAAGATGTTTTAAATAAATTGATTGATAATCCTTATGATGTTGTTATGAAAAAACCAAATTTCATTTATCATAAAGATGATGACAATTTTATAACTGTACAATTTCACGTCACTTATTCTTTAAAAGATGAAATTATTAAAGATATGCTAAATACTCTTCCTTATACGGGAATCGAGCAGAATGGCAGTCTAACAATTTTTTATTTTTCTAAAGAATCATTTAATTTGTCCGAAGAATTAACAAATAGTATTGTTTCAGGTAATCACAGAGCTGTTCCAGTAATTAGGTTCTTTAATAAACAAGGAGCTCCTATCGTGATCGTAGCAGATACTCCAGAAGAGCAGTGGCATTCAAAAAAGAGTGAGAAAGTTTTATATTTACCGGAAAATCAATTTACATCAATGATAGAGTTCACTGTTGGAGGTTGGTCATTGCAGGTAGCTATGGAAACAGTAAACATTCATGCAAAATATGAATTTATATTACCAATGTCTGATGTAGAAAATCTTAGCAATGTTAGCCTAAAATTTATTAAAGAAAATGACATGAAAGATTTTCTTGACCCCGTCTTGTAGTATATTAAATACCTTAAAGTTTTGATGCTCTTAAAAAAATATAAAATAATATTTTATATAATATTACAGTCCTTCGTATTTCCAGATAATGGAAATGTTCAATATCCTAATATTTATTTTGATTTTTTTAATGGAGAGAAAAAATCGATAGTGGACTTAACTAATAATGGTCCGCTCGTGGTTCAATTCTGGGCAATATGGTGCTTACCATGCAAAAAAGAGATGTTCTATTTAAATACCATTCGAAACAAGTATAAAGATTCAGGAGTGGAAATCATCTGCGTTAATACTGATAATTCTCGATTAATTACTAAAGCAAAATCTTTCATTAAACAGAAAAAATACGATTTTTTAGTTGCATCTGATCCAAACTCAGACCTCTTCAAAAGATTAAGTGCTAGCGTTATGCCCACTACTTTAATTTTTGATAAAAACAATAAAATAGTTTTCAAAAAAGAGGGCTTTATGCTTGGTGATGAAAAAATTATAGAACAAAAATTAAAGACTTTAATTGAAGGTTCATGAGATTTAAAATATCATTATTTTCATTATTATTTCAATTCGGTTATTCACAGTTAAACTTTACCTCTGGTTTAACATTAAATTATGGTTCAGGTTCAACATATTTATCTGAAAATGAGGGTAATAATTCTAAAGAGTTATTTGATTTTTCTCAGGTCTTATACGATGCAAGTTTTTACAGTGGCAAATGGAGCTTTAATTCAAAAATTGAATTTTCTAATCCTCCAGAAATTGGCGCAAGTTTTAAAGGATTAAAAAGATTTTTAATTAAATATAATAATCAAAAGAATCAATTTTCCTTTGGTGATATATATGAGTCATGGGCTAAGGGTTTAGTCCTAAATCAATATGATGATATTTCTCTTGGCTTTGATAATGGTATCCAAGGCGCAGCAATTACATTTAGTAATAATAATAATTTAATTAAGCTATTAATGGGTAATAAGAAAATCAGAAGTTTTAAAAGTTCTGAAAATTTTTCACGTATTCCAACTGATATTAGCTATCACAGTTTGATAGCGACATATTATAAAAAGAAATTTACAAATTTTGATTTTGGTTTTGCTTCTTTAATAAATAAAGAAAAATTCGCTATTAATTCTTTTAGCGATGACTCATCTTACGCTTCTCATAATATCCAAAGTATTTTTGGTAATTATCTTTCCGATAAATTTGATTTATCTTTTGAATATTCTTTAAAATATACTTCTCTTCATCCTGCCTTGCTTGATATTTACTTTGATATTGAAACATTCACATCTGATACATTGATAAGAAAAAATCATTTTGGTCGAGGATTCGCCCTATCTTCAAATTATTCATTCGGGAAGTTCCATTTTTCGTTTAATTATTCGTTATATGCATTTTTTGTTTCTGATCCTCTAACTCAGACTCTGCAACCATACCCTGAGAGGGTTAGTAAATTTCAAAAACCCATGGTAGTAAGCCAAGAGCATACTTCGCAATTACTTGGTAGATTAAATTATCAACAAAACAATAATGATGAAGTAGGTTATGACTTTAATGTAAATTATTCTTTAGGATATAACTCTAGTATAGCTGTTAATAGTTCATCAAGTAGTAGAACTAAAGAATGGTTTAGGGTAAAAGATAGTAGCTCGATTATCTCAGGGCCTTGGGAGGTTCAGAGTGAAAATTATTTTATCCCTTCAAGGGATCCCTCCTCAACACCATATAAGCAAAATACAATAATGTTTGAAAGTTTCTTAAAAAACGGCTATTTGAAAATTATTCTATCCGATATTGAAAAAATTAATTATGTTTTTGAAAATGATGTTAGTCTACTTGGTAATACTCAGAGATTTGAAATCGAGAGTGCGCTAACAATTCCAATTAGTTTTCAGTATAATATTTATAAAGACTATAACTTAATTTTAGATATTAGTTATCAAAATATGAAGAAAGGAGTTCAAACTAATTCCTCGGAAATATCTGATTTTATATCTTATTATGTAAATGATAAAGGAGGGGTTGAGGAGAGTCAAAATACATATGCACTAAGTTTAGGTTTTTCAAAGTCATCCAAATTATCATTTCAGATTAATATAGAGAAAGATAATCATTTTGAAATTGGAACAGTTCGCAATAGTATATTTATGAATCCATTAGAAAGGTTTTTAGAGCCTATTTTTAAAGAATATGACAAAACATGGGTCTCCTCTGAAATCACATATCGTTTCAATGATAATTATCAATCATCTATTTTTTACGGTTCAAATAAAGGTGGCATCAGTTGCGCTAATGGAATCTGCAGATATTATCCTGGCTTTAGTGATGGTCTCAGGATTCAGTTGACTAAATCTTTTTATTAATTTTATTATATTGTATAAAACAGCCTTTTTAGAATATATTTAAACATGTACACTTTGCGTTTCTTAAAAATATTTTTGTTTATTTCTATCGGCATTTGTCAAACTTACCCACCAGTAGTTGAAATGTGGACAAGAACCACATGAAGTGTATGTCCGTATGCCCGGGGGGCATTATCAATACTAGAAGAAAATAATAATGGCATAGCTCTAATTTGGGAGATGGATAATAATAATTCTCCCGCACAATCCAATAGGCGTTCTATATATGGCATTAGTGGAGAACCTTTCCAAACGTTTTCTGGAGTTTTTCAGGCTGTAGGTGCGTACACCGATATTTCATATCAATATTCTAACATGGTTCAGGCAATAATAAATGGTCCCTCATTTCAAGGAGCTGCAGTCCCTGAAATTTCGGATTATGACCCTCCTATGAATATTTCAATGAACTTTATACAAAATTCAAATGGAGGTCTACAGGTATCTGCTGATGTTGAAGTATTAAGTTCTTTTTCATCGACTGACCCAAAAATCTTTTTTTTCCTAAAAAAACACTTCTCTGATAGCTATTTTGCGACAGTCATTGAATGGGATTCGCAAGATTTTAATTTAAGTAATGCAGGGCAATCTTCTCAGTTTCAGCATACTTTCGATTACTCTGGTACAGATTTTGATGATTTAACATCCGTTGTTGTTGTGCAGGAAACTGGTGGTAATCTATGTTCAAATAATGCTCAGAATGTTGGGCCTTGCTTTTCTAGAATTTTCCAAGCAATTCAAAGTGGTATTAGTCAGGATATGGATGAGGATGGTATTATTGCAGTTGAGGATAACTGTCCAGATACATTTAACCCATCCCAATCTGATGTTGATTTAGATGGATATGGAGATGCTTGCGACATATGTGATAATGCTAATGTTTTTATAACAGGAAATGTCAACGGTGACTTAAATCAAGATGATGCACCGATAGTCGATTTTTTCGACATTGTTTCTCTGATCGATCATTTACAACAGGAAAATTCGGAATTATTTGCTATTTCCGATTGTAAAAGTCAGGCAGGAGATGTAAACCTCGACAATAATGTAAATATTATAGATGTTGTAAATTTGGTCAATTTAGTGCTTTTTGATACTGTACCAACTAGAGCAAATGCAAATAATAATTTAAATGCTGATGTTTACCTTGAAAGGAATCATTTTTCTGATCAATTCTTAATTGATTCTAGCCATCCTATAGGAGGATTTCAATTTTCTATTATAACTTTACAAAATATCGATAACTATATAGAAAATATAGATTTACCTAAGGACTGGGAGATGAGTTACAGTAATCAAAATAATGAGTATAACGTATATGCTTTTGATGCATCTGGTGATAATTCTATTTTATATTTCAATTTTGATCTTCCTGCAGAAAAAATCTTGAGCGCTGATCGTATTGTTATTTCGTCAAATGAAGGTATCGAAATTAAAACTAATTTTAAAGAGCAATTTTTCAAAGCTGAACCAATCTCGCTTCCAAATAGACCTAATATCCGCAGCTTATATCCTAATCCTTTTAATCCATCTTTGACCATTTCATACTCCTTACCATTTGAGTCTACAGTTTCGGTTTCAGTTTATAATATGTTAGGAGAGAAGGTGTCAACATTGATAAATGATAGATATCTAGCATCTGGTTTTCACAGAGCTATTTGGGATGCTTCTACATTTCCATCTGGTATGTATTTTGTTAAAATACAAACTCCAACAATAATTGAAACCAAAAAGGCGTTACTTCTTAAGTAAAAAATAATCCGTAGCTTTTTAGGTTTAGTTTATTAACAGCGTATCAATTTTTATCGATTCATTATAAAAGTTTACATCGATTGTGTCTGTTATATTTCCATAATTTGCTATAATTTTAGTTCCGCTCCCATTATTTAATGAAAAATAGCCAACGGAATAAACCTGATCATCATTTGGAATGGAAATATTATTACAGCTTTCATATGACAAACCGTTTTTTATGGTGACAGAGTCTATGTATGAGTTTTGACTATTTTGAATTTTAAGAAAGAATACACTGCTATCCGGATTAATAATAATTGGAATATTTGAGCTATCTGGTTTAATTGTGAATGTATTGCTTATACTTACTCCGCAAGGCATGCCCCTTGAAAAGCTTTTTAAAATTAAGTCATTATAAAAGTTCTCAACGCTGATAAGTCCAAAAGAGTTTGAAAAAATCGTTCCAAACACACCATTAATTTGATAATCAACAGGTGATTCCAAATTATTTTTTACGTTAAGCATTTTGTAATTATTTATGTTGAAAAATTCTGTAGTAAAAATTCTATTATTTGAACTATCAAAGAGTTCTGCGTATAGTTCATATTCGCCATTTGGGTACAACTTAGTATCCCAATAGGTCTGATATATATCCTGGTCTATTGTGCTAGTGGTATCTAATAGTATTCTATTTTGATTATTTACAGCAGGGTTATTAATAATCGAAAGGTATATCCTCCAGACTTTTGGAAAGTTTTTGATGTTTATATATATATCTTTATATCCCGAAAGATTTTTTTGATTCTCACTTGATGAAATCCAAACAAATGGATCAGGATCTATTATATCTTGGCTATCTTCATTTAATTGTTTGCTACAAGATAAAAGAATTATAAATGAAAAAATTATTTTTGATTTATCAATCAATGTTTTGGCATAATTATGTTTATTTAATCATCTTTTATTAATCTCACAGGATTACCTAATCCCGAGCTGTCAGGCATTAATAAAGCATTATTACTATCGAAGCTTAATTTCAATGTCCAATAATAAGTTTCAGTACTATCTATTACTCTCAAGGTATCTTGTGTCCAAAAAGAATATCTTCTCCGTGTATCTACTAAATTGCCACTATTATTTCTATATCCCTTTCCTAAAGCAGCAAAACCAACCTCATTTGTAGCAAATTGATTGGGGAAATCCCATGAATTATAACCAGCTTCTTTTAGTTTACCACCTGCGATACTATCACCACCTAATTCATTTATTAAACTTTCAACATCTAATTTAGTTGGGATTCTCCATCCTATTGGAGCTATTTGGTTTAAAGTCTTGGCACTATAATAAAACCTTCTATATTCTGAATACTCCGAATTCGTTACAAATTTAGATCCTGATGAATCAATAACTTCTGAATTGTAATCAGGTATGGTTGAACCATCTCTGAACTGATCTGTCTTAAGGTCTTCTTTTAACCATACTTGTTGTCCTATTATGACTGTTTTATAACCATAACCATTAAAGTTTAGATTACTGCATGAATCTTCAGGGATATCAGTGTTACCTTTTACGCATAGCTCGCATTGATTTAAATAGGCTGTACCACCAAGTTGACCATTACAATCTACTGTGCATTCAGTAAGTCCTGTTTTTCCACCTACGCATACACCGCAATCATCATAATAAGCACCACCATTTATTATGCCGTTACAATCCTGATAGTCTCTATCTTCACAGGATAGTAAGAATATTATTGAAATGGTAAAAAATAATTTTTTAACAATTGACATGTTTTATTTTAGTTTGTGATTTTAAACCTATTATGAGCTTTGATAATTTTTCAAAAATGGCATTCATATTATATGTAAATTTTAAACACAAAATTTCAAAATTATATTAACATATGCGCCTGTAGCTCAATTGGATAGAGCGTTTGGCTACGGACCAAAAGGTTAGGGGTTCGAGTCCTCTCAGGCGTACCAAGTAAAGACCCGCCTATTAAGGCGGGTCTTTTGTTTTTGCTATAAAAAATATTTATAAATAGTAAAGAAGTAATGCGAATGACTAAATGTGATTGAAGCTTATTTAGTTATGGCAATTATCACATTGTCCAATTAGAAGGTGCTGAGATGTATTGATCTTGTAATCAGGAATTGTTGGAATTGGTATTTCTAGTTGCAAACAAGTTGAGACCCCACAATCATCGCATAAAAAATGAGAGTGCAAATCATTTTTATTATTAGGATCTGTTTTTTGATTGCCTTTCGCATATCTTTTTAATCCATTTTTATCTGAGAATGAATGCAAGATTCCTGATTCTTCTAATCTATTTAAAATTCTGTAAACGGTAGTTTTATTCATCTTATCTCTGAATCTGGAAACAAGGTCTACTATAGATATAGCATTATTTGTTTCACCAAATAGATCTAATATCATTTTGACTGTTTTTGTTTTTCTGGATATAGCCATTATTATTACTATTATTAATGCAACTTAGTTGCTTTAATATAGATATATTATTATTATTTATACCTTTAAATTACTAAATAATTAAAACATGGAGCCAAACATAATGCAAAAATTACCAGTAACGGTATTGTCAGGTTTTCTTGGAGCGGGCAAAACTACTGTTTTAACACACTTATTAAATAATCGTGAAGGGAAAAAAGTAGCGGTCATTGTTAATGATATGAGTGAGATAAACATTGATAAATCATTAATTCAAAATGATGTATCACTAAACCATCAAGAAGAAAAATTAGTTGAAATGAGTAATGGTTGCATTTGTTGCACACTTCGCGAAGATCTATTGATTGAGGTAGCTAATTTGGCTAGACAAGGTAGTTTTGATTATTTAGTAATTGAATCAACAGGAATATCAGAACCCTTGCCAGTGGCGGAAACCTTTACTTTTGAGGATGAAAGTGGAGTATCGCTATCAGA
>MDSV01162888.1_pt1 | contig 13302 bp, 11 predicted proteins | sample 810851 | NCBI WGS metagenome assembly MDSV01 (sample SAMN05326640, study PRJNA326480) | marine metagenome | isolation source: seawater | place: Atlantic Ocean: North East | collected 2012 | reverse complement strand
TGTAACCAAAATCAATTTGATTACCAGTAATTCCAAAATTATAGCCTACTCCTAAACCTAAACCAACTTCATTAATATTTTCAAGATTTTTAACTCCATAATTTTGAAAAAACATTGATGCTTTAAAATTTAAACGATCACGAGAAAATGGTTGAGCAAATTTTATATAAGACAAACTTAATTTATTTTTACTCTCAATATATGCGTCATAAATAGAGCTGTTAAAATTATGCTCGCCCTTATCATTCCATTGAATAATTTCTGCTTGCAGATGCTTTCTAGGACTAAATTCATAATCAACTCCAAAAGAATATGATGTAATTTTTAACTCATTTTTAAATTTTTGATTTAATGGTAATAAAGCTTCTCCTAAAGCAGGAAAATCATTGTTATCATGAAAACTATTATCATTAAAATCAATAAAGGCTTGGTATGAATCGTTTTCAATATTAATTCCTCTTAAAGGCATACTTAAAGAAGCTGATAGAAAGATTGGATTATCTTTAAATTTCATTCTACTAGTTGAGTAAAATAAATCAATCATAGTTCCTGAAAAATAATCTCTAGATTGGAGCAAATGATTATCATCTTCAATAATAAGATTTCTAGTATATCTTGAAGATCCAAAAACAATGTTCAAATTTGTTCCAAAGCTGCCAAAATCATTTAATTTATAACCAAATGATAACGAACCTTTTGAAGGACCCCCGGAAGAACTATTAATTCTGGTATATAGCAATTCCTCCTCATCAAAGGTGAATGTAGTTTTGGTGGTGTCGTTAATAAAAACTTCTCTTGATAAAAATGGCTCAAAAGAAACTCCAAATGCCATTTTTTGCTTCCATGGTATTACTAATTTAACCGAAGAAAGTGAAAAATTTATACTATTGCTTGATTGAAAGTTAGCATTTTGCACATCTACTGAAGTATTAAAATATGAAAAAAGCAAATTATGCCAAGTTGAAGGGTTTGATAAAGAAACATCATCCTTAAAAGAAGGCATTAACTTATTTGATGCGCCAACAGATGAAGCATCTGTATTATCAACAGATGAACCAAAACCATAACCACTCATCGCATTTTGAGGTAAAGCAAATGTTATGAATAATAAAATTAAAAGTTTACGGCTCAACATACATCACCTCAATTGCATTTAAGTTTAAATTAACCTTATCAAATGGGCTATTAACTGGAGAACTATAAATCATTAACTCATTATGTTGAAATAGGCCATTTTTATATCCCTGCAAAAAATCATGGATAGGGATTCTTACTTGATTATCCTCAATTTTTCTTGTAACAATAAATCGTGAATCACCTGTATAGTTAGTTTCAACTTCATATAAAGAATCTTCCCCTTCATCCGAAGTATCAATAAATGGAGATGTAAAACTCCAATTTTGCACAGGATCTTGAATAGCGCTAATAATAACGTAGAAATCTTCCTCATCCAAAAGGTTAGAGTATTCTACATCAAAAACTAAGTTAGAATTTTTAAATAGCTCATTTCGAGATAAATTATCTAAAAGATTTAAATCAAATTCAATAATAGAACTTAGACCCGAACCTGAGTTTAGTGAAATATAATTAAAATCATTATCATTAATTGCTGGTGGTCTAAAAACATTAATGTCTTTTTGTGAAAAAAATGTAATAAAAGTATCTAAAGTTGTTTGTTCATCAATAATCTCTTTATACCAAACGCGCATTTTTGGACCATTTACGGATTCGTTACTTTGAATAGAAAATAGTTCATCAAGCATACTTCCTGTATCTTTAAGCATAAAAGTTCTTGCTGGATATGTGTCAGTATCTAAAAAATATTTCTTAAGATTGTCTAATGATCCATCTTCTTCCGTGAACATTATTTTAACTGAATCTAATCCAGTGGAATTTTGTGTAAAATAATCAGGTGTTAAATTAATTTCATTCAATAAAAATGAATTTGATTCAAAATCAATAAAATCATTTTGATTATAAAAATTTAAAGAATCTGAAAATACGTTATCTTCCTCTGAAGTAACTGAGTATAAACCTAGACCAAATCCAGTGTTTAGAGTATCTTGTGTTTCAAAGAAAACCATTGCACTATCCACTTGAATTGATTCTGCTAGTAAATCAACAAGACTTACTGGTGGAATATTGCCAGAAAAAAGAGTCATTTGAACTAATGAGTATAAATTTTCAGATTCTTTAAAACTGCCAAAGTACAATTTATCTTTTGTGCCAAATAAAGGAAATGATTGAAAAAGCTTAACATTAGTTTGAGGCAATGAAGCAGTTTGTATTGTAGAATCTTTGTTCTCAATCTCACCATAAATTATTGTTTCTTCACTGCAAGAAATAATAAAAATCATTATGATTAGTAGTTTTTTAGTATTTAAAATGAATCTAATCATAGAACTATAAAGCCTTAATAACTTTTTCAATTTCATTTAAAAGTGCGCTAGAATCTCCATTTGAATTTGTTAGGTCGACTGATGAGCAAGATTTTGAGTTTTTAAATATATTAGACTTCATAATATTACCACTTACCTTTTCTTCGTCATCAATTATAATTGATGCATTTGCATAAGCACAACCAATCTGATTTAAATTATACGATTTTATCTCTTTTAAAGTTTCCGCATTAAATGGAAGATTTGAAGAATCATAAAGTACATCCTTATTTAGAGAATTAGTAAGATAAATTGTCTTTATTTTTGTAAGATCTTTATTTTTTTCCGATAATTTTTTAAGCAGAAATGGTACTAGAGCTGATGTCCATCCGTTGCAAATAATAACATTTGGAAACCAAAATAAATTAGGGAGCATTTTAATTGCAGCCAATGAATAAAATGCAAATCTAATATCATTATCAGGAAGAAATCGTCCATTTTTTGACTTAAATAACAAATTGTTCAATTCACCAAACTTATCCTTGTTCTCTAAAAAATAAACTTGTAAACGTGATTGCGGTAAAAAAGCACTTTTTGCAGAGCATTCATATTCAATATCGTCGTAGCTGAAGAAAATTTCTTTTAATCTAATTACCTCTCTTAGAATATATTTTCTTTCGCTAATAAATCCATATTTTGGCATTAAACATCTTACATCATTTCCTTTTTCTTGTAATCCCAATGGTATTTCAACAGATAAATTAGCTAAATTTGAAACCGACGCAAATGGCTCCATTTCGCTGTTTATGTAAAAGATTTTTTTAACCATGATAATGAGCAAAAGAAGTTAACGAAACACTTTCAAAACTACAACTGCCAATAATAATTAATTTTTTGAAAGATTGTTTACTAATGAAAGAATAATAAAACAGAGCAGCATAAAAGAACCACCAGCTGAAACGAATGGGGTTGGTAGTCCTTTAACAGGCATTAAACCGATAGTCATTGCGGAATTAATAAATATATGCGAAAAAAGAATTGATGTTAAACCAACTATGACTAAAGATGAAAAATAGTCAGATGATTTAAAAGCAATATCTAATAAGGTTTTAATGAGCATAAAGAACAAAAACATAATAACAGCTATACCAAAAAAACCAAATTCTTCTGCTATAACAGATAAAATAAAATCAGATTCTTGAACAGGAAGGAATTTTAATTGAGTTTGAGAGCCTTGACCCCAACCTTTTCCGAATAATCCACCAGAACCAATTGCCGTTATACTTTGAATTATATGATATGACGACCCCATTGGATCTAAATCTGGATTAAGAAAATCAATAAATCTTTGTCTTTGATAACCATTTAAAAAATCATTCCAAAAAAAAGGAAATAATAATCCTGTAAAAATATTAGCGAAATAAATAAGAATTCTTTTTAAAAAACTTCCTTCAAAAGCTAGAAAAATAATAAACATAAGAATTCCCCAAATATTAAAAATCATACTATTTGAAGCAGCAATGATTGTAATTATAGGAGCAATCAAAAGAAAAAGTGTAAAACTACTAACCCCCGCCCAAAGCATCATTGGTAATACTGGAGCAAAGATAATTACTGCTGTTCCTAAGTCTGGCTGATTTAAAACTAAAAATGATGATAAAAAAGCAATTAAAATTGGAATTACAACAATATAAGTTTCTTTAACTTCAAGCTGGTGATTAGAGAGATATTTGGCAATTAGAATAATTGTAGCACACTTTAAATATTCTGCAGGCTGAATATAAAAAAATCCAAGATCTATCCATCTGTAAGTATTTTCGACAGGTGCCAATAAGAAAGGTACAAAACATAATAAAAATGAAAAAATATAAATTAAAGTTGAATTATCATGGATAGTTTTAATATTTATTTGATTAAGAATTAAGAAAATAAATAATGAAAAAATTATAAAAATAACTTGCCTCATAAACGAACTATTTATTGAAAATGGATCAGTAGAAATACTATATAGAGTAATAAGTCCAAAAATAATTAATAAAGATACAGTTAAATATAATTTGCCCAAATACTCATTCGATCCGTAAATATAATTATTAAAGAAACTCATTTATTAACCATTTTAACTTGCTCATTTGTAAAAAATTTTACAATCTCTCCAGCTATTGGCGATGCTACAGCACCACCACCTCCTCCATTTTCAACTAAAACAACTAATGAATATGTTTGTCCTCTAAAATCAAAGAATCCATTAAACCATGCATGTGGTTCTCCATGTGGATTTTCAGCAGTACTTGTCTTTCCATGCAATTTTACTTCAGATTGCATAGCTCTCCATCCACTTCCACCTTCCATATTAACAACATCATACAAACCTTTGTTAATCCTATCCCATGTTTGTTCTGAAAGGATTATGTCATCATAATATTCAACTTTCTTATTTAAGTTAAGTTTGAGCTTAGCAGTCTTACCTTTTGATGCAATATGATTAATATATCTTAATGATTGTAGCGGAGTAACTAAAATATCTCCTTGACCAAGTGTTAAGTTTAATAACACTCCCCTTTCAGACCAACCCCATCTTCCATAAGTATTTATAAAAAATTCCTTATCAGGAATCTGACCAATTAATTCATTTGGTAGATCAATATCAGTTTTATTTTGAAAACCAAATATTTTAGCAGTTTTTGTCCAGTCTGATAATTTGATTAGTTGTACTGTCTCGTAAAAATATACATTGCAAGATTGAGCAATTGCTTTATTCAAATCAACTAGTCCGTGCCCATCTTCTTTCCAACAATTAAAAGTATTTGAACTTCCAGGTGGGATATAAGATCCAGTGCACATTAAACTATCTTCAGGGTCTAACAAACCGTCCTCAATGAGATTTAAGGCAGTAATAATTTTAAAAGATGAACCTGGAGGATAAAGACCAGCTATATTCCTATTAATAATTGGTTTGTCCTTATCTGAAAGTAAATTTCTCCAATCAGAATCAGTTGTTTCTCCTCGATAAATATCTAAATTATAAGATGGATTACTTACCATTGACAAGATATCTCCTGTATCAACATTAGAAACTAAAATAACTCCTCTTTGATCAGTTAAAAGATTTTTCGAAAACTGTTGTAATTTTGAGTCAATCGATAAAATTAAATTTTTACCAGGGTAAGCAGGAATATTACTTTCATTAATCCTATTAATTTTTCTTCCAAAAGTATCAACTTCAATATAATCAATACCCTTAGAATATCTTAATTCGTTTTCATACTGCATCTCAAGACCCTGCCATCCAATAAGTTCTCCAGCTCTATATAGCTTAGATTTATCTAAAAATGGAAGCGATTCACGATCTAATTCTCTAAGATATCCAAGAAAATGAGCATCTTTTAAAATTTCATTATAAAGTCTCTCATCAAACCTTTTATACTGAATTCCATTAAGTTCTAGACGTCTTTCTTCAATTTGAGATATCTCTGCAAAAGAAAGATTTTTTGCTATAGTAGTAGGTAAAAATTTACCCTGATAATATTTTTTATATCTTCTTGAAAGCTCATCAATTGATATTTCAGTAATATCAGAGATAATTTGAAATTGTTTTTCTTTATCATCAAGTTCATAAGGTGTGACTGTCAAAATATATGTAGGATAATTTTCGACCAAAACAACTCCATTTCTATCCAAAATAAGTCCTCTAGGAGCATATGTGGCTTGAGCTCTTACGCTATTAACTTTGGACTTAGATGAATATCTCTCGTGTTCAATTACTTGAAGATAAAAATACCTACAAAGAAGAGTTAATATTGAAAAAATTAAAACGAACAGCAGTGTCCTATAATGAAAAATATCTGCTTTATTCTCAATTTTAAGCATTAAGAATCTTATCCTTTAACGAAAAGAGAGTAATTAAAATAAATCCAACAAAACATGTAAAGTAAGTTATAAAAAACCAATTGCTTAAAAATAAGAAAAAATCATTAAAAAAGAAAAAATCATACCTGAATAATGAATATATGAAAACACCAAGGTGAACAAAAGAAATCCAGTAAATATCAAAATTTCTAAATGCAAAATTATAACTTATTTTAGAAGCCCAAAATCCACAAATTGAAAATACCAAACTAGACGCTCCAACATAAATTCCACTAAAAAGTACAAAATCAGTAAACAAACCTACTAGAAAGCCAAACAATGTTGATTGTGAAGTATTACCGAGTGGCATTGAAAAAAGAATTACATATAACAACATAATGTTTGCTTGATAGCCATTAAATGATAATAATTCTGAAAATACTAATTGCAAAAGAACAGCTATTGGAAAGTATTTAATATAAATACTCAATTTTCAACCTCACTAAATAATACAAATAATTGGTTTAGAGTAGATAAATCAGAAAATAATTTCATTGTAACAATTCTGTTCGAGCTATCAGACTTTTCAAAAATACTCACCACTTCACCTATGGGAAGATTTGGAGGAAAATAAATACTTAGGTCGGAAGTCAAAACAATATCACCAATTTCAATATCAGATATTTTCTTAAGTTCAGCTATTTCACAAATATCTTCTCTAATCCACCTCATTATTCCTTCAACTTCATCAGGGGCAATTTTAACGCTTAATCTAAAATTGACATCGCTAATAAGTTGAACTTCGGATGAAGAATTAGATACCGCAGAAATTTTACCAATTACTCCCTTTGAAGAGAGGACTGGGAGGTTTTTTGAAACTCCATCATTTGAACCTCTGTTAATAATAATTGATGACATATTGGCATTAATACCTTTAGAAATCACATCAGCACCAATAAAATCAATGTTTCCTCTTTTCTTAAAATTTAAAAATTCTCTGTATCGAATATTTTCAGCTTCATGTACTTTTAGGACTTGATTTTCAAGACTTAAACGCAAATTTTCAGAAGATAAAACTTCTAATTTTTTATTTAAAAAAAGTTGATTGTCTAGCCAATTAAATGGTTGATAAAGAAAAGAAAAGCTATTTAATGAATTAATTTTTGCATTTTTAATTAAATCTGAATCATTATTAAAAATGAATGTAAACGAAATTATTATGCAAAAAATTAGAGTTATTTTTTCTTGATAGTTTTTAAAACTTAATTGTAATCTAGACATGTTTAGATTAGAACATGCTTATATTCTTCTAAATCTTCAATGACAGCTCCACATCCTTTAACAATTGCTAAATGAGGCTCATCAGCAACATTTACAGGAACACCGGTTTTTTCTCTCAAAACTTGATCCAAACCTCTTAACTGGGAACCGCCACCCGCAAGAACAATTCCTCTATCAATAATATCAGAAGAAAGTTCAGCGGGAGTAGCCTCCAAAGCATCTTTAATTACATCCAAAATTCTTTTAACAGGATCTTTCAACGCTTGTCTTATCTCATCCGTTCTAATATCAATAGTTTTTGGTATACCTGAAACTAGGTCTCTTCCTTTAACCAAAATATTTCTTGATCTAGATCTCATTGCTGAGCCAACTGAAATCTTTATCTGCTCTGCTGTTTGCGCGCCAATTTCTAATTTATGTTCATTTCTAAACCAATGTTGAATGGCATCATCCATCTCATCTCCAGCTACTCTTATTGCTTTTTTGGTAACAACACCATTTAGCGAAATAACAGCAACCTCAGTAGTTCCTCCACCAATATCAACAATTATATTTCCAACTGGTTTACTGATGTCTAAACCAATTCCTAAAGCAGCAGCTACAGGTTCATCAACGAGAAATACTTCTCTTGCAGCTTGCTTTTCTCCAGAATCTCTAACAGCTCTTCTTTCAACCTCTGTAACTCCAGATGGAACACATATAACCATTCTAGGCCTCGTGAGCCTATTTAAATTCACTTTTCTAATAAAACCCTGAAGCATCTCATCTACCGCAGTAAAGTCTGCAATAACACCATCTCTTAGTGGTCTTATCGTTTCAATACCTTCATGAGTTTTACCAAGCATTTCTTTTGCATCATCTCCAACTGCAAGAACAGCTCCAGTTTTAGTTGAACGGGCAATAATAGATGGTTCGTTTATAATTATACCTTTACCAGATAACCAAATTAATGTATTGGCAGTTCCAAGGTCTATTGCAATATCACCACTGACCCAATTAAAGCTATCTGAAATGGAATTTTTTATTGATCCGAATAAACTCATAGGACATAATTTATGAAATATTTAATATTATACATTAGTTTTTTATTTACTTAATCCTTGTTTGCTTAAATCATCTGCTTCAGTGTTTTTTTCTCTAAGCACATGGCTAATATCCCAAGAATTAAACTTTTTAAGCAAATCATGGGTTTCTTTGTGCAAAGCAGCCATTCTCTCATTCTTAACCTTATAATCTCCATTAATTTGCTTTACAACTAACTCACTATCGGCAAAAATTGATACGTTAGAAATATTATTTTTGGTACAAAGATCTATGCCTTTAATCAAAGCTAAGTATTCGGCTTCATTATTAGTTTTAATACCAACATTTTCAGAAAAAGTAAGCAATGTTTTATCTTTAAGCTTGATTACCCCTCCAATACCTGCATTAATTGGCTTATATTCATCATCAAATTCACATGCCCCATCGGTAAACAATGAGTATTCTTTATTAACCTCTAAATCATTCGAAAGCAAGGATTTAAGAATCGATAAATCAGTGCTTGAAAAATATGATTTATACTTATCTAATATTTTTGAAATTTTTTTATTTTTACTGTTCATAACTTTAGTACATAAATGGCGTTCTAAGCCTGTAATCTCCAAAACCAAAATCATCTACAAATCTAAATTCTTCATTAATCTGGAAATAATACCATGTTTCATAATTATAGCTTTGTTGCGGGTTCATTGATCTTGAAATATCATCAGGTCTTCCAAATAGAATGTAAATCATACCCATATCAGATCTCCAACCTCCGGAAGTTCCTCTTGAAAAATTTTCTTCTGCAAAAGCAACTCTTTTATAATATTCAATCATTAATTCATTTTCTTTAGTAGTAACATCAGGATCTCTCTTAGCCCATACTTTTTTAAAGAACTTTTCTTTATCTGAGCTTTTTAATTCTCTTAATTCTTTTCTTTCTTCTGTTTTTAAAATATAATTCATTTGATCTAATGCTGTGTTTACATTTTTAATTGAAGAAAGCATCAAATAATCATTCTTAAATTTAATTTGAAAAGATTTGGATGAAACATTTCCATCTTGAGAAACTTGAATTTTTACTCTCAAATCTGATGTATCAATGTTCTCAATAGGGATTTGAAGAAATTTGTAGTCATAATTTTTATTTGTTTCATCTTCAAAAGACTTGCTCCAAACTGTTTTTTTATCCGAAATCAAAGATATATCTAAAAAATAATCTCCTTTATCTAAAGAAAAATATTGATAAAACTCTAAGACATCATCTTTAACCTCAACTTTCTCAATACTAATTGGATACTTATCAAGACCAAATTCCCAACTTCCTTGTTTATTCTTAACAAATATTGGATCAAAAATTTTTGAATAATTTCCTGAAGGCAGATTCTTTTTTGTGAATTTTTTTTGATTCTTTCCAATAAGTTTTGTATCCATATCTTTTAATGAAAAATTAATGTTAAACTCTTGCAGTGGAATCTCAAAAGAAGTAATAATTTGTATGGGATTAACTCTTGAAACAGTCTGAGAAAAGTTTTTAACTACAATAGTTTCTGAAAAAGATTTTTCATCAATCTTACTCCCGTCTTCTGATATGATAGAAATATTGAGATTATAAGAAGATTCAAATTTGGTATCTTTTTTCAAAAATTGGAGATTTCTATTAAATATTTCAACAAAAGCAATTACTTCTATATTATTCTCCAATGGTCTTAAAACCACATTTGTTTTGAAGGAGTTGATATTTGAATTGATTCCTTGAGCTCCTACTAAAGTTGTAAAAAGAATTATAAAGATATTTTTTTTCATAGGGATAGCCTTAATTTAATTAAACCGGTACTTGTAAGTAATACCAAAAATTCATCAACTTGTTCCAGTTTGAAAATATTTCTAATAAAAGAAAAATCATAGAAATTGTTTAATTGTTCTTTATCTAAATCATATATTGCTAAGCCACCAGAAGTTCCGATATACAAATTGTTGTTTATGATTAAAATATCATTAATCTTGTTATTAAAGTACAAACTTGAAGGAATAAATTTATTATCTTCAACGCTTAAAATTCCTTTTTTAGAAGAAAGAAACAATGAGTTCTTCTTACCATAAATTCCATTAACCCTAAAACTATCTTTAAACAAAAATGCAAATTTTTCAATATTTATATTTTCTTCTTTATCAAAAATATAAACCCTTCCATTAATAGATAAATAAAGTTTATTATCAATAACATCTAAATGATTGATAGATAAATTACTTCTTTTAATAAAATTTGAGATTTGAGAATTTATAATTTTCTTACTTTTTTTATCAAGAACAATTAAATCGTTTTTAGAAGCTATATAAATTTTACCATCTAAATATTCGATGAATTCAATTCTTTGTGATGGTATACCCTTTTCATAACTTAAAGTTCTAAAAAAATCACTTCTTTTATTATAAACTATTACCTTTCCATCGGATCCAAACCATACTTCATCATTAATTATTTCACTCGAATAAAAATCAGCATCAGAGAATCCAGAGTAATTTATTTCCAAAAAATTATTTATTTCCTCAAAGCTATTATCGATTGATGAGATTCCACTTATCTGAAAGTTATTGATTCCGCCTAACCATAAATTATCATCAATTGAAACTGTTAATGGAACTGAAACTGCAATACCAACTGTTTTTGGAGTTATAGTTTTGTTAAAATCATCAATATATAGTAATTGTCCATTTGATAATCCAATCCAGCTAAATCCATTTTCAGTAATCAATAATGAATTATAATCATAAAAAATACCATTATTGTCTGCTGCAGAATCATTTCCTAAAAGCCAACCTCTTTCGACAAAGTAATCCTCAAATAAAAAATCTTTGAAAATAAATTTATTATTAAAACTAATGTCACCCCAATCAATATTTTCTTCATCCGGGTTCATAAAAAGTCCAAGAAAAGTTCCACCTAAATGATCTAACTTGATGAAAGCTGTAGAAGTTTTTAACCATAAAAAATTTTTTGAAGAGCCTAAATCTTCGACATTTTCAAAAGAATTAATTGATAGCTTATTTAATTGAATAGTATTCCAGTTTCCCTCTCTAGTATAAGAAAATTCTAATCCTCTATTTCCAATGATCCAGAGTATTCCTGTGTTTATATCAAAATAAACATGCTTAATTTTATTTGATTTAATTCCCTGACCTAAAAAAAGGTTCGACTCAAAGTTTCTTGAAAATTTGTTAAATCTTAAAATACCATTTGCATCGGTAGCAAAGAAAATGTATTTATATCCTTCTGATATAGAATTTATAGATTCATTTTGTCTTATAATTTCCCAGTCATACAAATCGAATCTTTGGTCAATTTGTGCATAAAGAACATCAAAGAAAAAAATAAATTGAATGAAAAAAAAGTTATTTATTCTTGAAAGATGAATTTTTTTTAAAACCTTTTCTAACTTTTGAAACATGTCCATTATCTAAATAAATTATTACACTAGCAAATTGTTTCAAAAAATAATCATTACTTGAAGACAACAAAACTGTTGTTCCAAGAATATTATTCATTTTGACAATTTTTTTTCTAAGCATTATTTCTGTTCTGGGATCAATTGATAGTCCATAGTCATCAATCAACAACACTCTTGGGTCTTTTTCAACCCCAATTACAGTCTTTAACCAGTGCCTCTCCCCATCTGAAATTAAGTTAATTGGCGTTTTCCAAACTGACTCCATTTGAAAACTAGTGAAATGCCTAGATTTTATTTGTTGAGTTTTTTTAGGAAATTTTTTCTTAATGAATTGTTCAACTGTTAAAGAAGAATTCACTGATTTAACATCAAGATATTGAATATCTTTGTGTTTCTTTATTTTTCCAAAAAACCCTTTTTTAAATTCATTTCCCTGATAAAGAACGGTGCCACTTGTTTCTTTAGTCTCTCCAGCTAAAACTTTTAATAATGAAGTCTTTCCTGAGCCATAATTTCCACAAATGCCGTAGATTAGACCATTGTGAAACTTTAGAGTTTTTATCTCTAAAGCTTTCTTTGTTTTAAACCTTAGCTTAAGGTTTTGAACATCGTATATTTGTTTAAGTTCCATTTTATCCTCCAAAAAAGGACAGTAAAACTATTCAATATCTTCTAAATATTTTTCAGCATCTATGGCAGCCATACATCCTGATCCAGCAGCGGTAATAGCTTGACGATAATGATCGTCTTGAACATCTCCACATGCAAAAACTCCTGAAATATTAGTTAAAGTGGAATCAGGTTTAGTAATAATGTATCCATTATCATCTAAATCAATTACACCATCAAAAAGATCTGTATTGGGGTTATGACCAATTCCATAAAAAACACCCTCGCATTCAAAAGTGGATTTTTCTCCTGAAACAGTATCTTTAAGCACAATGCTTGAGACTCCGTCTTTTTGTGATCCAATAATAGAATCAATGCTTTTATTAACCATTATGTCAATAAGGGGATTATTTTTTGCTCTATCTAACATAATTTTTGAAGCTTTAAATACTTCTCTTCTGTGAATAATAGTTACTTTTTTTGCAAACTTAGTAAGGAAAGATGCTTCCTCCATAGCTGAATCACCACCTCCAACTACAACAATGTTTTTCTCTTTAAAGAAATATCCATCGCAAGTTGCACAAGTGCTAATTCCATAACCCATTAACTCTTCTTCCTCTTTAAGGCCTAACATTCGAGAAGAAGCTCCAGTAGAAATAATAATAGTTTCTGATAGAAATTCTTCATCTCCAACATAAACTTTATAGGGTTTT
>MDSV01158123.1_pt1 | contig 13302 bp, 9 predicted proteins | sample 810851 | NCBI WGS metagenome assembly MDSV01 (sample SAMN05326640, study PRJNA326480) | marine metagenome | isolation source: seawater | place: Atlantic Ocean: North East | collected 2012 | reverse complement strand
TTAAAACTAATTCTCCATATAAGTTATATATCTCTAAAGATGAGTAATCTCCTTTAATATTAAGTATATTTTTTACAGGGTTAGGGTATATTTGTATATTAAGATAATTAATTTGTTGCATTATTTCAGTAGGTGGGCTGCAGTTTGCACTAATACAGCTTTGAAGATTTGCATATGTCCCTGACCCATCACCTGGTTCTTCGCAAAAACCATCATTACAATTCCATGATTCAGATACTCCACATAGGCTTTGGCAACCAACAAGTGTCGCATATGTACCACTTTCATCACCTGGATTAACACATGCTACTCCTGTACCTGATCCTATTGATACAATATTTCCACTAGCATCTACACAATTATATGAATTTGTAATACAAGTTTGTTCACAAACTGATTCATCTGTATGGTTTCCTGTTCCATCACCTGGATCTACACATTTACCTTGATTTGGGTCTCCATCAAAACCACCAATACAATTCCATGTTTCTGCTATTTGACAATTATTTGCACATTCACCTAAAGAGAAGAAGGTTCCATTACCAGAACCCACATCTATACAAGCTGTACCTGTACATTCCCATGCTGGAGGGGCGCATACGTTTGCTAATGAATATGGATCACTTGCTGTGCCCACATCTTCAGTTAATTTATCAGGACATATCATGTATACTGTTGGCCATGCTGTTATTTGATAAGCATTTGTAGGATTTGTTGTATTAATAAGGTTTCCATTTGCATCATTACCTGTACACATGATAGGATAAGGTGTTCCAGTTAACCAATCTCCTTGCGTGTTGCATCCTGTTCCTTGAAGACATGCAAGATCACTTCCGTCACCTTCAACAAATATTACCATTATATCATCTGTTGTATTTGCATCAACATTTGGGTGTCCAGCTGGACCATGATTAATATAAAGATCTTCTAATGCTCCAGATGTATGATAGCCCCAGCAAGGTGGGCACCAAACAGCAGAGAAGTCTATAAATACAGTATATCCATTATCTAAATAATCATATAGTGTATGAGTAGTTCCATTCAAATCTATGAATGTAAAATCAGGAGCGATAGAACCATTAGGTAATTGAGCGTAAGAATTATTACACATAATGAATGCAAATAATAAAGTGTATAGTATTTTTTTCATATTTTGTTTATTTGATTTTTGTTATTTTTTTTCTAATGATTTGATTTTGATGTTTTATATCAATAAAATATATACCAGCTTTTAGCGTAGATACATCAATAACTTTCTTGTTAATATTTGACATAATAGTTTTTCCATAAATATCATTTATGCATAAAGAAGAATATTCTCCATGAATATTGATTTGGTCTTTTACGGGATTAGGAAATATTGAAATGTCTGAATTATTTTGCTCGATTGTAGAAGAAACTGTGCAGATATATTCACAATCAGCTAAAGTTGAGTAAAATCCAGATCCATCTCCGGGATCTACACAATTATTATTACTGCAATCCCAAGAAGGTATATTAACAGCTGTTAATGTTGCATAAGCTGATTGATAAACTTCCTTAGTAGTTTCATCTTGAACCCATATAACAACCATTAAATTTGTAAAATCTTCTACAGAATGTTCTGTTGCATGGTTGATAGGTTGAGATGCATCTGAAGGTAATCTGTAGTTACCGTTAAATGTATATGATAAATTATGAGTTTGTTGTACACCACCTACTAATGTAATGTTTGTTCCATTATCTGTTGGCACCATTTTTTTCATTACATGCTCAAATTTTGTTTCACCATTGGTACCAACATTGTCAAATGTTGTTTCTTCTATAATGGCCACTTGTAATTTTAAATTATTAGAAAAATAGTTAGCAACATCTAATGGGTCTAGAATAATATTTACATCAACTGTTTGACCTGTTATATTATAATCCGCTGTTATATCTAGGAAACATGCTATATCTTTATAAAAATTTAATACTTGTTGATTTATACTATTCCCATTTTCATCCCACTGGCCATCTATTTCCATTCTAGGCACTGAGTTAATAGAATAATAATTTCTTCTATTTCCTGCTTCCGCAGTATAGTATGGATCTCCACTTCCAGGAAAGTCTACTTGATATTTAATTGAGGTTAATTGCCCAGGATTTTGAGAAAACAAATTTTCAGCAGTTACATTTGCAGAAGAGCATGGAGGGCATGTTGAGCTTGTAAATGTTTCAACAAGCGGTCTTCTTGTGGTCATTGCATTAACTCCCGTGATAGTTGTAGTTAATGAGTTGTTAGTAGTATCTAAATCTGGAGTATATTCTATCCATACGTTTATTGTATTTAATAATAAATTACTTAGATTAAATTGATCATTGTGAGTGAAATTGTAAGTGCCATTCATTGGTATATTTAAACCAGTTAAATTGTCAGTGTATACATTTGTTCCGTCTGACCACTTAATATCAAGATTATTTATGGTGTTTAAACCTCCATTTTTTATAGTTCCTTTTATATCAACCATTGAAGGTTGCACAATAAAATTATCTATATCTAAAGACATTAATATTGCATCATCAGTTGGAGGGTCAGCTAATTCATACGAGAATAGAGCCTCTCCTTGACTAATACCTATCATTGAGTTTGTCCCTGGCATAAAATTATCACATATAAATAGTCCTCCAGCAATACCTGCAGGTTGGAAATCTACTGATGCATCTCTCATAACTCCAGTTGGAACCCCATTCATTGCTAGTTGGTGAATATCTATTCCATTACCTCCCTGGTCAAATGCCCAAAGAAATGGTCCTCCAGTGGAAAAACCATCAAATGCCATTCCATAAATTCCCGTTAGTCCATGCGTTGATGAAGAGATGGTACTTAATGTAGCCCCAGACATACTTACTGCGGTAATGTCTGAACCATAAGCTCCCGTCCAGAAACCACCATTATTATTATTTAGTGTAGGGTCATATGTTAAATATCTACAATTAACAACACTTGTATTAATGGTTGAGATTAATTGTTTTGTATTTGGATCAACTTGATAAATAGCTGATGTATTAGCTCCAATATACATATAGACACCATCAGTTGTTATACTTCTTGTTCCAGTTACCCCAGTAATGGTAAAACTACCAGTACTATTTCCATTTATATCTGCTGTATAAATAACACCGCTATTCCATTGAGCGCCCCAAAATTCTGTTCCAGTCCATCCAATACCAGCTATTTGAGTGCCTAGAGAGGTTGGGTTTACATTTAGTTGCACACTCCATAATTGTGCATTTGATTGAAAAACTAATAAAAAAAGTGTTATTGAAAGTAAAATTTTTTTCATCTATAATATTTTTAAATTTATTCAAATATATAATAAAAAATATGTAATTTCTATAAATTTGTATTAAAAGTAATTTCAATATGAAAGCAAAATTAAAATCATTTGAACGGCTATTAAATATAATGGATGAATTGCGAGAAAAATGCCCTTGGGATAAAAAGCAAACTATTAATAGTTTAAGGTATCTTACAATTGAAGAAACATATGAACTTTCTGATGCTATTCTAAAAAATGACATGCAAGAAATTAAAAAGGAACTAGGAGATTTAATGCTTCATATTGTTTTTTATTCAAGAATTGCATCTGAAAAATATAAATTTGATATATCAGATGTAATTAATGGTGTTTGTGATAAATTAATTCATAGACATCCACATATTTATGGTGATATAAAAGTTAAAGATGATGTTGAGGTAAAAAAGAATTGGGAAAAGTTAAAAATGCAAGAAGGTAAAAAATCAGTCTTAGAAGGCGTGCCTATCTCATTGCCTGCTATGATAAAATCCTATCGAATACAGGAAAAAGTACGAGGTATAGGTTTTGATTGGGATAATAAAAAACAAGTTTGGGCAAAGGTTTTAGAAGAAATAGATGAATTAAAGATTGAAGTTGAAAAAGGAGATGAAGAAAAAATTGAATCTGAATTTGGTGATGTTTTATTTGCATTGATTAATTATGCTCGTTTTATCAAAGTAAATCCAGAAGATGCTTTAGAAAAGACAAATAAAAGATTTTCTAATCGATTTCAAATTATGGAAGAGCTTATAAAAAGAGAAAAATTAGAACTTCATAATATGAAGTTATCTGAGATGGATATGTTTTGGGATTTAGCAAAGAAAAAATACAATGCTAAGTAATATTTTTTAAAGATATTTTTTCTATATCTTTATGCACATAATATTTATTTTCTATGAGAAGCGATACTTCATTAATTATTTCATTTATTTTTCTTATATTTTTTTTAAATTCAAATAATTGTTTTGCTCAAAATTTTGATGGTTTTGCTTTGTTTAATCCTTCAGGTTCTTCAACCACCAAATTAATAGACGAACAATTAAATATCGTTCACACGTGGAATATGAATACCGATTGTAATTATGCGGTTCAATTGAAAAATAATGGCAATCTTGTTAGAGGGACAAAATATGGCAACAACGTACTAAATGGAGCTGCGGTTGGTGGTTCTGTTCAAGAAATTGATCCTCAAGGAAATATTGTTTGGGAATATGTATATTCTTCATCTGATTATGTAAGTCATCATGATTTAACATTAATAGGTGATAATGTGTTATTAACTGCATGGGAGGTTAAGACAGCTACTGAAGTTTATGACGCAGGTTATACAGGAAACGTAGGTAATTCAGGCAAATGGCCAACACATTTCATAGAAATAGAACCTGATGGTAATGGTTCTGCATCTATTATTTGGGAATGGCATATATGGGATCATTTATGTCAAGATGTAGATCCTAATAAACCTAATTATGTGAATGATATATCAGATCATCCAGAGCTTATAGATATAAATATGATTCAGGGAGGTGGTGGAAATAATAGTGGGGATTGGTTCCATGTAAATGGAGTAGATTATAATGAGGAATTAGACCAGATAGTTTTTTCTTCTCGTTTTTCTTCAGAAATTTATATTATAGATCATAGTACAACTACTTCTGAAGCTGCATCTCATTCAGGTGGTAATTCAGGAATGGGTGGTGATATATTGTATAGATGGGGAAATCCTTCTAATTATGGAATTAATGGAAATCAAGTTATTCCAGACGCTGTTCATGATGTACGCTGGATTGAAAATGATGGAAGACAAAATAGCGGGTATTTACAAATTTTTAATAATAAAGGAGGAAGTAGTAATCCAGTACAATCAACAATTGATGGTATAGAAACCCCTTTAGACTCTACAAATGGATACACATATCTTAGAAATTCAAACCAGCCTTTTGGTCCATCTTCATATTCTACACGATATATTTGTCAGTATTCAGCCCCAGGACAGTCTGCATCAGATAGAATGTCCAACGGTAATATTTATGTAAATGCTTCTGGTGGTCAAGGAGGATCTGGTGTTATGTATGAAGTTGACTCAACTGGTAATATTGTCTGGGGTCCTTATCAAGCTGATTCACAGAAAGGTTTTAGATATGAATGTGATTATCCAGGTATCATAGCACTATGGACATATATTGATACTTCTACCACTTCTTGTAATCCGTTATCCATCAATTCAGTTAAAAATGAAAATGATTTTAAATTATATCCAAATCCAACATCTAGCACTCTTAATGTAGATTTCATTAATAAAAAAATCAGGCATTTAAATATATACAATACGACTTCTAAGTTGGTAGATTCTTATAAAGTTAATAATTTTTATGAAAAAGTATTTTCAATTAATTTTAATGCATATGATTCAGGGATTTATTTTCTTGAGTTAATTGATGATACAGGATCTTCATATAAACGAAAGTTTTCATATATAAAATAAATGAGTTCGTGTAAATATTTATTTTTTGCACTTTGTTTTATATTCACTAATAATATTTTTAGTCAAAACAATTTTTACGATATTGATACTGTTAGAGAGTGTCGTATTTATTTTTACGATACTAATTGGGATTATATTTTAGATAGTCTATATGTTTTAGGAGAGAAAGATAGATTACTTGCTGATATTAGAATTGATGGTATTGATTATGATAGTGTTGGTGTTAGATATAAAGGTTTTAGTTCTGTTGATGTTAATAGATTGAAGAATCCATTTAATATAAAATTAGATTATATTATAGAAAATCAAGAACATGAAGGAATTGAAAAATTAAAACTATCAAATGTAATTTATGACCCATCATTTATAAGAGAAGTTTTAAGTTATGAAATTATTAGAAAATATATGTATGCCCCTCAAGCTAATTTTATGAATTTATATATTAATGATACGTTGTGGGGGCTTTATACTAATGTTGAAGCAGTTAATAATGATTTTTTAATTGATAATTTTGATAGTAAATATAATTCATTTTTTAAATGCAATCCTGAAAATATAGATATTCAAATTGGAGGTGAAAACTCTAATCTTAGTAATACTCACGGTCCTGATAGTATGAATTATTCTCCATATTATGATATTAGATCTGATAATGGATGGTCTGATTTATATAGCTTAATAGATTTATTGAATAACTCTACTGATAGTATTAATAATATTTTAAATGTAGATAGAGTACTATGGATGCATGCTTTAAATTATACATTAATTAATTTTGATTCATATATTGGGTATTCTCAGAATTATTATTTATACATGGATGAATCTTCTCAGTGGAATCCCATTCTTTGGGATCTAAATATGTCTTTAGGGGCATTTAGATTAACTGATGCATCTTCATTATATTTTAATGGATTTGATATTTCACAAGCCATTAATATGGATCCTCTAACTCATCTGACACACTTTTCTGTTTCTCCAAGGCCACTTCTTAGAAATTTACTTATTAATGAGAGATATCGCAAAATGTATATTGCACATATTAGAACTATTGTTGAGGAAAATTTTATCAATCAAGAATATTATATCAAGGGACAGGATATTTATAATTTGATTGATCAATACGTGCAAAATGATACTAATAAGTTTTATTCCTATAATGATTTCGTTATCAATTTAACTAATCAAGTTTCATTACCCTCATCTATTTGTCCAGGTATTACTCAATTAATGGATGGTCGTTCAAATTATTTATCTTCATACAGAGGTTATTTAGGTGAACCTCAAATTATACAACATACATTAAATATACAGACTTTATCTTCTGCTTTAAACGCAAAGGTTACTGTTGAAGTAAATGATGCATCTTATGTTTCATTGGCATATAGATTTGGAAAAAACGATCAATTTAAATATGTAGAAATGTTTGATGATGGTAATCATAATGATGGCAATTCAGGTGACGGAATTTATGGCTGTGAAATCAATAATTGTAGTAATATGGTTGATTATTATTTTTATGCTGATAATGATTCTGCTGGTGTTTTTGATCCAGTTAGAGCCGCTCATAATTATTATACAACTTCTATCAATACGCCATCTAATAGTTTGGTGATTAATGAACTTATGTCTAATAATCAAAATATTGCTACTGATCCAAGTGGTCAATATGAGGATTGGATTGAACTATATAATAATTCAAATATTCCTATAAATACAAATAAATTATATTTATCAGATACTATTACAAACTTAAATAAATGGAAATTACCAAGCTATGTAATTTATCCTGATGATTACCTTATTATTTGGGCTGATGAAGATGGGAGTCAAGGGGAAAGACATTCAAATTTTAAATTATCTAATTTAGGAGAAACTATTATTTTATCAGATACAAATAGTAATATTATAGATTCGGTTACTTATTTGCCTCAAGCTGATAATATTTCATATGCAAGGGTTCCAAATGCGATAGGTGATTTTACTAATACTAATCCAACTTTTAGTGCAAATAATGATGCTAGCTATTTCTTAAATTTTAATAATGAAGAAGTTAGTATTTTTCCTAACCCATTTAATAATTTTTTAAATATCAATTTTGATGGTAGTTACTATGTGTTTGATGTTGTAGGAAGGAAAGTACTTTTGTCTGATAAAAAATTTCTTAATACTTCTTCTTGGCAGCCAGGTATTTATTTTATACATTTGAATGGTAATTATCAAAAGTCTATAAAGGCAGTAAAGGTTAATTAGTTATGAGGTATATTTTTTTGTTAATTTTCATTTCAATATTCAGATTACATTCTCAAACTATTACTAATTATACAGTTAATGATGGTTTGCTTGATAATTTTGTAGAATGTATTACAGTTGATATTAATGATAATATTTGGATAGGAACATCTATTGGTATTCAAATGTTTGATGGAGTTAACTGGACGATATACAATACAAGCACTCACCCTGAAATAGCTTCAGATAATGTTAGTGTTATTCAAGCAATGAGTAATGGAGATGTTTGGATTGGAACAGACGAAGGTGTTAGCGTATTTGATGGTATTATTTGGGTTACATATAATTCCACGAACACAAATGGTGTTTTAAATAATCAAGTTAAAAGCATTGATGAAGTTAACGGTGGTGTATGGGTAGGTACTATTTCAGGAGTTTCTTACTTGATAGATCCCGCAAATCCAAGTTGGAATAGCATTACTCCACCTGACTTACATTGGAGTGGTGTCAACTCCACATATTTTGATGGTAATAATACATGGCTTGCTTCTCCTTTAGGAGGTATTACACACTATGAAAATTCAATTTTTACTGTATATGATACATCCTCCGGTCTTCTATCCCAAAATGTAACTGATTTATTAATTGATCCATCAGGTAAAAAATGGATTGGTACTGGAAGCGGAATATCTGTTTTAAACAGTGATAATACTAATTTCACTCAACATACCAAGATGTATTTGCTTTCTCCACCAGATACATTGAATCCCGTTGTTGATTTAGAGATGGATTCATATGGTAGAATATGGGCTGGAATTTATGTCGGATATTTAGCGCAAGGTGGAGTAGCATACTGGAATGGGCTCCAATGGAATGACTATGATGTAACAGATGGTTTAGTAGGTACTAATATAAGAGATTTAGCAATTGATTCTCAAGATAATATTTGGATTGCAACTAGTACAGGTATTTCTATGATTTCACAGATAGCATATAATTTGTTAGATTATCAAACACCAGAATTAATATATCCAAATCCTACTGATGGGGATATTAATATTTCTACAAATAATGAATATACTGATTTGTCTGTTTATAATAATTTAGGCCAGTGTGTATTTTCAGCTATTGATACATACACTCATAGTTTTAAACTAGATTTAACATTTTTAACTAGAGGTATTTATCATATTGTTCTTACTAATAATACTACTAGTACTAACTATAATTTATTAATTAAATGATAATAAGAATTATTCTATTTTTTGTTTTTTGTTTTTCTTCGCTCAATATATTTAGTCAGAATATTTTTGATATCGGTATAAGAAATATTCAAATATTTTTTTCAGAACCAAATTGGGATGACACTTTAGATATATATTATTCTAATAATTTAGGTCAAAGATTAATTGCTGATTCAATTATTATTGATGGAGAAGTGGATGAAGATGTTGGTGTTAAATATAAAGGTAATAGTTCTTATAATGCAAATAATATTAAGAATCCTTTAAACATCAAACTTGATTACATAAACAATGGACAATCAATAGATAGTTATAATGTATTAAAGTTGTCAAATGGTTTTAAAGACCCTTCATTTGTTAGAGAGATTTTAAGTTATGAGATTGCAAGAGAATATATGCCAGCACCTAAAGCAACATATGCTAATGTTTCAATCAATGGAAATTTAATAGGTCTTTATGTTTGCGTTCAATCTATAGATGATGATTTTACTAATGAAAATTTTCATGAAAGAAAAGGACCTTTTTTTAAAGCCGAAAACATAAATATATCTGTACCTGCACAATGCCCCCAAGGCCCTTTAGGAATATGGGAATATTATAATGATACAAATTGTTACCAAAGAGCATATGAAATGCAATCTAATGATGATTGGTACAGATTATCAGAATTTTTAGATACTGTAAATAATCATTTTTCTTATATAGAAAAGGTTTTAGATATTGATAGAACATTGTGGTTTATGGCATTTGAAAATCTATTTGTTTGTTTAGACGGACCTATTAATTCTATTCCACATAATTTTTATTTATTTCAGGATAATAATCAAAGATTCTCACCAATTATATGGGACATGAACCAAGCCTTTGGTAATTTTACAAATAATTTACCCCCTCCAGTTACTAATCAAGATTTACAACAATTAGATATTTTTCATGAAAGTTCGAATTCTAACAATGTTATGATATCTAAGATATTTTCATCAGATCAATATAAAAGAATGTATTTAGCACATATGAAAACTATAGTTAACGAATTTATAGTTAATGATAATTATTCCATAAGAGCTATGGAACTACAACAAATAATAAATAGTACAGTTAGTAATGATCCTAATTCATTTTATTCATATTCTGATTTTGTTTCAAACATTAATACCTCAATTGGAAATAATATTGGCCTAACAGAATTAATGAATGAAAGAGTTTCTTTTTTACAATCTTTAACTGAATATACAGCTACCCCTCCAACTATTAATAATATATCAACTGTTCCTACACAAGTTTTACCTCAAACATCGTTTTATGTTACTGCCGAAGTTACTAATTCAGATTATGTGTATTTAGGATATCGATATAATTTTTCTGATAAGTTTAATAAAATAGAGATGTTTGACAATGGAAATAATGGTGATGGAATAGCTGGTGATGGAATCTTTGGAGTTGCATTAAATGCAGATGCTAGGGATATTCAATATTATATATACGCTGAAAATATAAATGTAGGCATTTTTTCTCCTCAAAGAGCAGAACATGAATTCCATCAAATTCCAGTTGTTAGTGGTCTAGTTATTAATGAGGTAATGGCTTCAAATACATCTTCAGTAGCAGATCAGGATGGCGAATATGATGATTGGGTTGAATTATATAATGGAGGCTTAAATCCTATTAACTTATCTGGTTTTTATTTGTCAGATAATGAAAATATATTAGATAAATGGACTTTTCCAAATATAACTATACAACCTAACGAATATCTTATTGTATGGTGTGATACAGCTGGAAGTACTCAAAATGGGTTACATACTACATATAGATTGTCTTCTGATCAGGAAGAAGTGTATTTAACTGATCCTAGTGGAGTAGTTATTGATGCTATTCATTATGTAAATATGCCTTCTAATATTTCATATGCTCGTGTTCCTAACGGAATAGGTGCATTTAGACATCAAGAGCATACATATAATTCAAATAATGGTAATGCGACAGATATTTTAATAAATAAAAAGATAAATACAATAAATGTTTATCCAAATCCCTCCAGTAATATCATATATGTTGAAGGAAGTGAGAATAATTTGGTTAGTGTTTATAATATTTATGGTCAAAATATTTATACTGCAAAAAATACTGAAAAAATAGATATTAATTCTTGGAAAAATGGTATTTATTTTGTTAAATCTGATAATCAAATTATAAAATTTATAAAACAGTAATTTAATGGAAAAGACATTTTTAATTTTTATAATTTATTTATTTTTCGCATCATGTGAAAAAAATCCTGGTGAAGGGGGTTCATCTGCTATTGAAGGTAAAGTTATTTATTTTACTACTTCATACAATACACAAACTCAACAAAATGACACTCATTTTTATCCTAAATCAAATAAAGATGTTTACATTATTTATTCTGGTGATGAAAATGAAATGTATGATGATAATTTTGAAACTGACTGGCAAGGAAGGTATCGTTTTGAATTTTTAAGGAAAGGTGAATATACTATTTTTACTTATGTTGATAGTATAGTAGTTAATGAGGTTACTTATGATTATCCAATTTTCCAAAAAATTGAGGTTAAAAATAACGATGTTTATATATTACCTGATTTTATAATTCAGAGATGAAGATGCAAAATATTGCTACAATTATATCAACTTTTTCACCAATAACATTAGATCAAATGGATAATGTTAAATTAATGAAAAGAACAGATACCAAATTTGCTTTTCATGCAAATAAATTACCTGAACTTTTAAATAAATTAAGTCCATTTTATAGTGTTTTAGATATTAATGGAGAGCTGATACATGAATATAAATCAATATATTATGACACAGATAATCGGAATTTTTTTTTAGATCATCATAATAAAAGAGTTAATAGGCATAAGATAAGGTTTAGAGAATATGTTGGTAGTAAATTAACTTTTTTAGAAATTAAATGTAAAAACAATAAGAAACAAACAATTAAGAAGAGGATTAAAGTTCAAAACATGAGTCTAGAGTTGTCTTCAGATCATAAAAATTTCATTAAAGATGTTATTCAGCGTGATATTAAAGTTATATCAAAGCAACAAATCAATTTTAGTAGAATAACATTAGTAAGTAAACATAATAAAGAACGATTAACAATTGATATTAATCTATCTTTTAATGAAAATGATTTATTTGGACACATGAAAGAAGTTATTATTGCAGAAGTAAAGCAAGAAAGAATTAGTAGAAAATCTGATTTCATGAGGATTACTAAGGAAATGAGTATATTGCCAATGAGATTAAGTAAATATTGTATGTCTACATTGTTACTTAATCCATTTTTAAAAGGAAATAGATTTAAAGAAAAATTATTATTTATTAATAAATTAAAACAAGCATAATGGAGTTATTATATATTTTATTAGACGGTATAGAGTTTTTAAATACCCCACTTTTTGACAGTAAGGATTTTTGGAAACTCATTGTAAAAACATTTTTTAATCTTTTAGTTATTACTTTAATTATTAGGTATATATATTATCCAGTAACTAAAAATAAGGATTATTTATTTACTTATTATTTGATCAGTTTAACTGTTTTTTTGCTTTGTGTTTTACTAGATAGCGTAAAGTTAGAACTAGGGTTTGCTTTAGGGCTTTTTGCAATTTTTGGAATTATTCGATATAGGACCGATCCAATTGCAATTAAAGAAATGACATACTTATTCTTAGTTATCGGCATCTCAGTTATTAATGCACTTTCTAACAAAAAGATTAGTCATGCTGAATTACTTTTTGCTAATTTTTTAATTGTTTTCATTACCTATGGAATGGAAAGATTATGGTTGCTCAGACACCAAAGTAGAAAAAATATTACCTATGAGAAAATTGACTTAATTGTACCTGAGAAAAGAGATGAATTAATAGCAGATTTAAAACAAAGAACAGGTATAGATGTTATACGCGTTGAAGTTAGAAGAATTGATTTTTTAAGAGATACAGCTAATTTGCGTATTTTCTATTATGAGAAAGATACAGACTAGTATATT
>MDSV01240996.1_pt1 | contig 13303 bp, 12 predicted proteins | sample 810851 | NCBI WGS metagenome assembly MDSV01 (sample SAMN05326640, study PRJNA326480) | marine metagenome | isolation source: seawater | place: Atlantic Ocean: North East | collected 2012 | reverse complement strand
TACTCTTTGTTGTGTCACCTTGATGTAGAACCACTATACCTGCGGTAACACGCCGCGATTACGAACATTTTAACTCTCGCTGAGTGGGTAATGATCTATGCGGACTGGTATTATTATACTTTCGTTTAAGGTATTCTGATGGCCGATTAGTAACCATTTATAAGTTTGTAGTCGATGGGCTTTAATATTCTAATTTGTGATGATTCTTCGCTTGCCAGAAAGATGGCGAGAAGTAACTTGCCAGATGGGTTCGCTGAAACTGTCTATGAAGTTTCAAACGGTATGGATGCTTTAGAGGTGTTAGCACATCACACCATCGACTTGGTTTTGCTCGACCTCACCATGCCGGTTCTAGATGGCCTTGGTGTACTAAGCGAAATTAAGCGCCGTCAGCTTGAAGTGTTCGTTATCGTGATTTCTGGCGACATTCAGCCGTTGATGCAAGAAAAGGTGATGTCGTTAGGCGCGCTGTCGTTTATAGAAAAGCCGATAAAACGTGATGCGTTGAAAACCATTCTTTGCCGTTTTGGTTTTATTCTGCCCGACACCTACCAGACTGCAATTGCCGTTTAAATTATCCGTTAATATAAAAGAGCGAACCTTGGTTCGCTCTTTTTCGTTATGTACCAGCACACATATTATTAATCAAACCAATGACGGGTTTTGTTAGCGAACCACACTAATGAAAGCATGACCGGAACTTCTACCAATACGCCTACCACAGTCGCCAGAGCCGCGCCGCTGTGGAGCCCAAAGAGAGAAATTGCCACGGCAACCGCTAGCTCGAAAAAGTTCGACGTACCAATCATGCACGCTGGTGCCGCAATATTGTGCGGCAGTTTCATGCGTTTTGCTGCAAAATAGGCAATGGCGAAAATACCGTAAGTTTGTATGAGCAGCGGTATCGCAATAAGTACGATATCTTGGGGCTGTGATAAAATCGTTTCTGCTTGAAGGCCAAACAAAATAACAATTGTCAGCAGCAAACCAATGACTGAAAAAGGTTTGAACTTACTAACCAATGCGTCAACAGCACCACTTCCTGGAACGGTTTCCTGCGCGCTGTTGTTTTTGTTTTCCAAGCGGCGGCGCGTGATATAGCCCGCTACCAAGGGCAATACTACATAGAGCGCCACAGAAAGTAGCAGGGTGTCCCAAGGAACCGTGATGTCTGTTACGCCTAGTAACATAGCGGTAAGTGGTGCAAAAGCGACTACCATGATAAGGTCGTTTATTGAGACCTGCACCAGCGTGTAGTTTGCATCCCCCTTGGTTAGATGGCTCCACACGAAAACCATAGCAGTACATGGAGCAACGCCCAATAAAATCATACCTGCTATGTATTCAGTAGCAGTTTGCGGGTCTACCCAATCGGCAAAAATACCTTTAAAGAATAACCAGCCTAAAAGTGCCATAGTGAAAGGCTTAATAAGCCAGTTAACCACAAGTGTAAGTACCAAGCCTTTTGGCTTCTTGCCGACGTCTTTAATAGAGCCAAAGTCTATTTGCACCATCATTGGATAAATCATTAGCCAAATAAGCACGGCCACTACGAGGTTTACGTGTGCATATTCAAGTGCTGCAATAGACTCGAATGCGCCAGGGATGGCATAGCCCAGACCTACACCCGCAACAATACAAAGACCAACCCACACTGATAAATAACGTTCAAAGAAAGCCATGCTGATTCACCTTTGTCTTATTTTACAACGACTTTTGATTAACACGTTTGCTCACTTCTTCTGCGCTTTCAACACGCTCAGAATAGCGATCAACCAGAAAGTCTTTGTTATCGCGAGTAAGCAAAGTAAATTTCACCAGTTCTTCAACTACATCCACAATGCGGTTGTAGTAAGGGGAGGGTTTCATCCGACCATTTTCTTCGAATTCAAGAAACGCTTTTGCCACAGAAGACTGGTTAGGGATAGTTAACATGCGCATCCATCGGCCTAAAATTCGCATCTGGTTTACCGCATTAAACGACTGAGAGCCTCCTGATACCTGCATGATGGCCAGTGTTTTACCTTGAGTTGGGCGTACGCCACCAAGGCTGAGCGGTACCCAGTCAATCATGCTTTTCATAATGCCTGTCATACTGCCGTGTCGCTCTGGAGAGCACCAGATTTGCCCTTCAGACCACATCATAAGCTCGCGCAATTCTTTAACTTTGGGATGAGATTCATCTTCAGTATCAGGCTGCGGCAATCCGCGAGGATCAAATATTTTGGCTTCAGCGCCAAAATATTCAAGCAACCGCGCTGACTCTTCAATAACTAAGCGGCTGTAAGAGCGCTCTCTCAGTGAACCGTAAAGCAATAAAATAAGAGGTTTATGGTCTGAGAATGTCGATGCAAAGTTAGCCATAATGGGCTTGTGCATTTGTTCCATTACCGCATTATCTGATGGGCTTTCAGCCATTGATCTTTCGTTGCTGCTAGCTATATTTTGGTCCATTGTTTTACCTTTATTTATTACTGAGCGCCCAACGTTGATAGTGCGTCTTTAAGTGCTGCTTTATCTAAGTTTTTTTCTGCCAGTTCTGCTAGTGCCTCTACGCGCTTTTCAATAATATCGATGGTGTTATTGAATGCATCGGCTTTCTCTTGTTCGCTACCTTCTAGCTTAGACGGGTCTTCTAAGCCCCAATGCACCTTAAGTGACTTACCGAAATAGACAGGGCATGACTCACCAGCAGCGGAATCACAAACTGTCACAACTAGATCTGCATCGTAGTCTTCAAACTCATCCCACGACTGGCTTTGAAGACCATTCGTGTTAAAACCACGCTCTGCAAGGTACTTTAAAGACAGAGGGTGTACTTCACCTACAGGTTGGCTGCCTGCACTACGCGCTTCAACTTTGCCGTGCGAGGCATTAGTGATTGCCTCGCAAAGAATGCTGCGGCAGCGGTTGTGCGTACAAATGTATAAAATCTTCATATAAAACCTTACTTTAAGGGTAGGTGCTATTTTGAGTAACTATCAAAAAATGTTAAAAACTTGAGAAAACCGACAGCTGGCGATGTACTACGGTGTAATCTCAGCGCTGTTGCACATGAAAAAATTTAGGCGTTAGCAACTGGTGCAAGACAAATTCGATAAGGCCTCGCTGAAGTACTTATCGTTGTGAATAGCGGTATTCTTTATGACGTCCAGTGCCCAGGCAGGTAGGTCAGGGTGAAGTTGGTAATACACCCATTTGCCCTTACGGGTATCGAGTACTAAACCACATTTTCGTAAATCTGCGAGATGGCGTGAAATTTTTGGCTGGCTTAATTGAAGCGCGTCGGTAAGGTCGCACACACATAATTCGCCTTTTACGCTAAGCATAAGTAGCGTTTTTAAGCGGGTGTCTTCAGATAGGCATTTGAAAAACGTTAAGGGCGACAAAAAACATGCAGACATAGAACACTTCACATATGAAATTTCGTATGTGAAGTATCATATATGAAATTCCGTATGCGTCAATGACGAATCTGAAATTTCATATATGTTTATTTTTACAAATTAGCTCCGCAACTGCATTCTTTAATTATCTATGCGAACTGGTATTAAGCTAAAAAAGCCTAATCACTTTCTGGCAAGGCAGCGTCGAAGGACATCGCCACTTGGCTGTTGTTTAGCGCATTATAGTGAGTGATAACGTCGTTCATGAAGGTGTGCCATGTTGGGTTCGGATGCCAAATTGCCATAAGGTCTTTTTTGGCGTTTTGTTCATTTTCTCCAAGTACGTTGATTCTGTATAGATATGTAAACGCGGCACCCCGCCAATTCAATTTACAGTGGGTCAGCACCTTGTCCTCATTCACCTCTACGCTTTGCATAAACGCTGCGTAGTTTAAAAAGTTGGCGAGCGTAGGGCCTTCCCAATCAACAGGCACATTAAAGTAATCGAGCCCTAGTTCTGATGTAGTTAAAATTTCACTGCTTCGATCCCCTGGGATCAAGTCTATAACGTGAGTGACTCCTTTTTCCTTTAGCAAAGAAAAGTGAGCAGCATTGGGCAAGCCAGAAGAATACATAAATGGCGCGTTTTCTTGGTAGTTGGTGAGTGTTGCAAGTGTAGGTGCAGTTTCCATCTGCGTGTCATTGCCCGCTTGCTGTGTTGAGCCGCCTTCATAATAAGCGTTTGCACATAAACTTAATCCTAGCCCTAAGCTAATAAACGCAGTAGTAACAACGCGACGTAACGTAGACTTTTGAAGCGATGGCGTATTTTTCATTTTTCTAAGTGCTGCTGTTTGGGTCTTTTTCATAGTTTAGAGCTCACTGTTGACACCGTTGTGATTATAATTTCTACGTTACACAATTGCTTACTATTGTCCAAGCAGTAAAAGCTGCGAATAAGTCTTAAACAGTAGCGTTTACATTAGGAACTAGGTTTAGTCTTGGGAAGTTCCTGATCTAGTCCAAATGAAGGACCTAGCTCTTGGTCACCCTGGAAATCGGCGTCTTTGGGACCTGTGACTTTGGCTTATATTTGCAGTTAAGCCATATGGAAAAAGGAACACCAATAAGAGCGGGCAGAACCCAACTGACAATTTGAAGTGTCGGTGAGCCTTCAAACAACGCGCGACCACCAAAAGCAAAAAACGCGGTGTATGCGCCAATACCAGAGCCGATAATATGCCCAATGTGCTCAGTCACCCACGAACCTGCAACGATGTCTTTTTGATAAACATAGCGCACAATACTAATGGCATTTAACAGCGCAATAGGGGCAAAGATACAAGTAAGCGTGATGCCGTACGTAACGCCTTGATACAGCGCAATGGAAGCTACAGTAAAAAGCAGCGCAGGAAGCCATAGATATTCGATAGTGCGCAGCTGATCTAGGTTATTCTTTACTTTAAGCACCGCCACAGAGTGCCTTACATTGTTCCACACCAACAGGCTTAACATCAGCAAAAATATATATTGGCCTCTGAGGTATGCGGTGAAATAAGCAACAGATTCAAAATGTTCCGGCATTGTCGGGTAGATAACTAGCGGAATAAACAACACTATTGTAGAGCTGACAACGCCACTAATGGATGTAAATAGCATCGCGTTTATGTAGTAACTACCAAATTGCTTGTGGGCTTTTCCGCCCTTTTTCGTAAGACTAGGCACCCAAAAAAGTAAAAGTGACAGCGCGCCCGTTATGATGTGAAGCGCTACTATAAAACCGTGAATTGTTTGCATCTTGCTTTCCTTTGGCAATGAACAAAATTGTAGGTTCATAGTGATGTCTCCTCGAAATTGAGAAAAGTGCCATAAGTCACGAAATAAAAAGTGACTTATGGCCTATGCATTGAGTCGTGTTTTTTGTCAAAGTAGCGCTATAAGCATGAAAAAAGATAGGTAGTAAGAAACGAATGAAAATCTCAATCCCTGCTAATTGGCGGGTGAAAATGGATGTGGAGCATTTTTCGGCATGTATTACATGGCTGGTGATAAGTTGCTCAGCGCTTTACTTTCTAATAAATCAATATTCGTTGGTGCATTGGCGAACGCTTTCCGCAGTCACTATATTTGTTATGCTGGCCATCTGTTTTCAAGTCATTAGTAGAAACGGAGCTAATCGTCACTCAAGTCTTTTGTTATTGGGCTTCATGTTTTGCGTTGCAGTCGCCAGCCAGTTGGTCGTGCCATATGTTTATCTCGCCATTTTTATCGTGATATGGAGCGCCATCCTTCCTTACTATTTACCATGGAGGCAATGCATTGCGCTCTCGGTTCCAGTCTCCCTACCCACGGTCATCATTCAAAGCGGAGTATGGAATGAACAGTATGCGTTGTTAACAGGCGCGCTTTTTTGGACGTTTAATTTGTTTGCCATGATCATGTCAAACACAGCCATTAAAGAATCGAAAGCGCGTGAGGAAGCCGATTCACTTAATAGACAATTATTGAGCACTCAGCAATTAATGAAGCAAGCGGTTACTCAAGATGAGCGCTTACGTATAGCGCGCAACATTCATGATGTTTTAGGCCATCATTTAACAGCCCTTACCATCAATTTACAAGTCGCGTCGAGAAACGCTCATTTATTAGAGAGCACTGAATTGCAAGCCATAAAGCAACACGTAGATCAGTCCCACAGCATCGCAAAGCTGCTGCTATCTGATGTCAGAGAAGCGATTTCTGACATCAGAGAAAATGCGGCTATTGATTTTTCTTCAGCGGTAAATGCATTGATTAAGGACTTACCCAGACCTAAGGTGAACATACACATAGACGAAAACTTAGTGTTAACCAACGTTCGCATAGCCGACTGTCTGCTGCGAAGTATGCAGGAGGCGCTAACTAATGTAATTCGTCATACACAGGCGCATTATTTCTTTATTACATTGGCGCTAAGTAAAGGAACCTATTATTTGTTAATGCAAGATAGTAATGTGCCATACGCTTATGGCGAAAAATCGACTAACGAAACGACTATATATGGCGCAGACACCAGCGTAGCAGAAACTAGACCAATCGAGTCAGACATTTCAAGTCATATAGTGGCTGGCAATGGCCTAATAGGTATGAAGGAGCGGGTGATTGAACTAAACGGAACCATCAATTGGCAGCAAAGCGAACGGGGATTTAGAATCGCAATCCACATACCGGAGGGCGAATGAAAACACGCCTTATTTTAGTTGAAGATCAAATGCTGGTGCGACAAGGCATTAAATCACTTTTAGAGCTTGATGAGAGTGTTGAGGTTGTTGGCGAATACGAAAACGGCCAGCAGCTTATTGAAAGTGAAAACGCATTTGATTGCGATGTGATACTGATGGACATTCGTATGCCCAAGTTGTCGGGTATTGATACTTTGCTTGCGCTAAATGACAAAAAGATAGCTACACCGGTGCTTATGCTCACTACGTTTGACGATCATGAACTAGTAAATGGCGCTATACGTGCCGGAGCAAAAGGATATCTGCTTAAAGATGTGTCGCTAGATACCCTAGTTGATACGATTACACAAATAAAAAATGGCAAAACGCTAATTCAGCCGGCGGTAACCGAAAAAGTGTTGCAAGGATTGAAAGGGCTGAGCGTAGAATTTGAGTCGTTTGATAATCCAGAGCCTCTTACTGAAAAAGAAGTCGAAATTCTTCGGTTAATTGCGGCAGGCTACAGCAATAAAGAAATTGCTGATGCGATGTTCAAATCCACCGGCACGATTAAAAATCAAGTTTCATCGGTAATGGCCAAGCTCGGTGTAAGGGATAGGACCAGAGCCGTGCTCAAGGCGTTAGAGCAGGGAGTTTTATAGTTATACTTTTATATAACATGCTAAAGAATAAGATACACAGGTTGGACCACTTGGTAAACTATTTTATAGAATTGAACGTGGTTTTGGAGAAGTACATGAGCAAGTGGTTAGCAGTTCTATCTTTAGTTCTAGGTGTGAGCACTTCAGCCCATGCCAATTTAATTTTAAATGGAAGCTTCGAAAATAACGATATTAAGAGCAATAGTTGGAAAGCCTTCACTGCGGGAACCGTAGACGGATGGAGCGGCACCAATATGGAGCTTTGGGATAATTTTGACCGCTTCAACGCTTTTGATGGTAGCCAATACGCCGAACTTAATGCTAATGGGAACGGCGGCCGCTATTCGATTTTCCAGAGTTTTTCTACTGAGGTGGACATGACTTACGATGTGTCATTTGCGTATGCAGCACGACGTAAGGGCGAAAGTTTTCAGCTAGACATATTTAGCGACACCGATAGTGTTCTATTTAGTCAAGTGTTCGATGATCACGCAATCAAATCTTGGTCTGAATTCTACGGAGATTTTGTTGCACAAACTACGCTGACTACCATTCGGTTTTCTACCATTAATACGGGCACTTATGGAAACTTTGTCGATGATATCGTGGTAACGGCAGCGCCTCGTTTTTCTGCGAGCGTATCCGGTGTTTCTGTCCCTGAACCAGCAAGTCTGGCAGTATTGCTACCTTTAGCGGCCTTTGCATTAATAAGACGTAGGAAAAACCGTTAGGTTTATACATATCATATAGGCAAAAAGGCCCGCATTGACGCGGGCCTTTGCTTATATACTAAAGAAATAACTTCTCTTTAGTACTCTAGTTTATTTATCCATATGCACAACAGAGCGGATGCTTTCGCCTTTATGCATCAGGTCGAACGCTTCGTTGATCTCATCAAGACCCATTGTGTGAGTGATAAACTCTTGAAGACCAAAGTCGCCATTTAGATATTGCTCTACAATGCCCGGCAGCTCTGAGCGGCCTTTAACACCACCAAACGCAGAACCACGCCATACACGACCTGTCACTAATTGAAATGGGCGCGTTGAAATTTCTTGTCCTGCACCGGCTACGCCTATGATCACAGATTCGCCCCAGCCCTTATGACAGCACTCTAAGGCTGAACGCATCACGTTCACGTTACCGATACACTCAAACGAGTAGTCGACGCCGCCGTCAGTCATTTCAACAATGACTTCCTGAATAGGCTTGTCGAAGTTATTAGGATTTACTACGTCAGTTGCACCAAGTTGCTTCGCTAAATCGAACTTGCTCTCGTTAATATCGATACCGATGATGCGACCCGCACCGGCCATGCGAGCACCAATAATCGCTGATAGGCCGATACCGCCTAACCCAAAGATAGCAACCGTATCGCCTTCTTGTACTTTTGCGGTTTTAAGTACTGCGCCCATACCTGTAGTTACACCGCAACCAAGTAGGCAAACTTCGTCCAGTGGTGCATTTTTATTAACTTTTGCTAAAGATATTTCTGGTAAAACTGTGTACTCAGAAAACGTTGAGCAGCCCATATAGTGATAAATTGGCTCGCCATCTTTAGAAAAACGGCTTGTGCCGTCTGGCATTAAGCCTTTACCTTGGGTTTCACGCACCGCTTGGCAAAGATTAGTCTTTCCCGATTTACAGAACTTACACTCGCCGCACTCTGCGGTGTAAAGAGGAATAACGTGGTCGCCAACTTCTACACTGGTTACACCTTCGCCAACCATTTCAACAATACCGCCACCCTCGTGACCCAGAATTGAAGGGAATACGCCTTCTGGGTCATCGCCAGAAAGGGTAAACGCGTCAGTGTGGCATACGCCAGTGGCAACGATTCGAACGAGAACTTCCCCTTTTTTAGGTAGCTCTACATCAACTTCTTCCATTTTTAACGGCTCACCCGCGGCCCAGGCTACGGCGGCTTTAGACTTTATGTGCGTTTGACCTTCTTGCAATGAATCTTTGAACGATGCCATGTGATGACTCCTTTATACCAATTATTTGATAATGATTTATAGGCCAAAGTATAGGAGACGGATTAGTTATGATAAATACACTTTTAGTAAATCACTTTTGCTTATTTGTAATAATACAGTGGTCGAAATAGAATGAGACTAAGTCTGAGAGCACATTTGCGTTAGTCAATGAGGTCATAAATACTTAGGATGAAATATTTAGAAGGTATCGCAGAGTTCTGTGCGGTGGCAGAAGTTGGCAACTTTACAGGCGCGGCCAACAAGCTTGATACGTCTGTGGCACAAATAAGTCGAAAAGTAGCGTCATTGGAAAAGCAACTTGGTGTAAAGCTGTTGCAGCGCACTACACGCAGTGTGTCGTTAACTGAAGCTGGCACATTGTACTTTGAACAAGCATTGCCGGCCTTAAAAGCGCTTGAAAATGCCCAACTGTCTGTAAGCGCGCTACAAACGTCACCGCAAGGGTTGATTAAACTCACCGCGCCTGTGGCTTTTGGTGAGGCGTTTATAGCGCCGTTGCTTAATACTTTTATGCAAAAATATTCAGGCATTAGCGTTCAATGTACCTTTTCAAATGAAAAGCTCGATATTGTCGATTTGGGTTTGGACTTAGCCATTCGAATCGGAAAACTTGAAGACTCTACGCTGGTAGCCAAAAAGCTAGCAACACGTCATCTTTTTGTTTGTGGCAGTAAAGCGTATTTTGAAGAGCATGGTCAGCCTCAAACTATCGATGAGTTAAAACATCACTCGCTTTTAGTGGGGTCACAACCTTATTGGCGATTTATGGTAGACAAGGAAATTCAGTCGATTAGTGTGCAAGGCCGAGCTCGCTACAACAGTGGGAATGCGCTGTGTAGTGCAGCTTTAGCCGGCTTGGGGCTAGCTCAACTGCCAGGCTTTTATGTGCGAGATGCTTTGGCTTCTGGCGAGCTTATCGAAGTGTTTCCTGAGTACAAAGATAAGCAAGAAGCCATTTGGGCGGTATTTCCGTCTAACCGTAATGTGGCTCCTAAAATAAGGCTGCTGGTGGACTTCTTGGCCCAGCATATCGTTTCAGATAGCTGATGCTTGGCCGATGCAATAAGTGATCGAAATATAGCCTTTGAACCTAAACATTCTGTAATTAAGACGTGTAAAGGTGATGTGGTGCACAACGATGATGGGCGAATTCAGGTACGCGGTGCTCGCGTACACAATCTTAAAAGTCTCAATGTAGATATTCCCAGAAACGAAGTGGTGGTGTTCACCGGCGTATCCGGTTCGGGAAAATCTTCCCTAGCGTTTGGGACCCTTTACGCTGAAGCGCAACATCGTTATCTAGACTCAATATCACCCTATGCACGCCGCCTTATTGAGCAGATTGAAAAGCCAGACGTAGATGCGATTGAAGGGCTGCCGCCAGCAGTGGGTCTACATCAGCGCCGTGGCGCACCCTCTGTGCGTTCATCGGTTGGCAGTATTACTACGTTATCAAATAGTTTACGTATGCTGTATTCAAGGGCAGGAGATTACCCTGAAGGGCAGAGTATCATTTATGCTGACGGGTTCTCTGCGAATACGCCGGAAGGTGCGTGTGATGAGTGCGACGGCATAGGTAAAGTGTTCGACACTCAGGCGCAGCTTCTCGTGCCTGACGATAGCCTAACCATACGGGAAGGTGCAGTTGCTGCTTGGCCCGGGGCATGGCAGGGGAAAAACCTCGTTAGGGTACTGCTATCTCTTGATATTGATGTTGATGTTCCATGGCATACGTTACCTAAAAAAACGCAAGACTGGATTTTGTATTCCGATGAAACGCCACAGGTACCCGTATATCGTAGCTATAACTTAGAGCAAACTCGACAAGCACTCGCCGAAGGTGAGCCTGCAAGCTACAACGGCAAGTTTATCAGCGCCAGACGTCACGTATTAGATACATTTAAAACCTCTCAAAAAGAAAAGATAAAGCAGCGCATCGCACGTTTTCTTTCGATCACACCCTGTCCCACCTGCCAGGGTAAGAAGCTTAAAGCAAAGGCATTAAATGTTACGTTAGATGGCTTGGATATTATTGATTTTTCAAGACTTCCATTGCACGACGTTGACAGGAAATTGAAAAAACTTAGGCATGCTGTTGCAGATGATGTTTCCGAAAGGGCACAAGTTATAAGAAATATAACCTCTGATGTTGTTGATAGAATTAAGCCGATTATTGCGCTAGGTCTGGACTACCTATCATTGGACAGAGGCACAACCACGGTTTCGGCAGGAGAGCTTCAGCGATTACGTCTGGCTACGCAGCTTAAATCAAATCTGTTTGGTGTTGTATTTGTAATGGATGAACCCTCAGCAGGGTTACATCCTCGCGATGTAGAGTCTTTGGTTCACGCGCTTCACGATATCACGAAAGCAGGTAATTCGCTGTTAGTGGTTGAGCATAACCCTTATGTCATCAAAGGTGCGAATTGGGTGGTGGATGTTGGCCCTCGGGCGGGCACAAACGGTGGCGATTTGGTATATAGCGGGCCTGCAGAACAGCTGGCAAGCGTGACGCACTCGTCCACTGCCGACTTTGTTTTTAACAATAAAACACTGGTGAATAGAGCACGGCGCAGTGCTACGGGAAGCCTTAGCCTTAAAAACGTTACTCGAAATAATGTTAAAAAAGCGAATGTTGAAATTCCTTTGGGCGTCATGACAGCCGTTACCGGGGTATCAGGTTCAGGAAAATCAAGCCTGATTAGCCAAGCGTTGGTTGAATTGGTAAGAGACGGACTTGGCGGTACTCACGTTCAAAATGAAGATGAACTCAGCGAAGCGTCATTACTTTCAAGTGATAATGATATAGACGACGAAGAGATAGCTGAAAAAGGAGCTATAGAAAAAGGGTTAGACGATATAAGTCGTTTAGTGGTTGTCGATCAGTCTTCAATTGGCAGGACGCCTCGCTCTACGCTTGCAACTTACACAGGAATGTTTGATCAAATTAGGCGTTTATTTGCTGACACCGATGAGGCCGAGTCTTGTAACTATGACGCTGGACATTTTTCTTTTAACGTAGTTAAAGGTCGCTGCCCTAATTGCGAAGGGTTGGGTGTAGTTTCAGTGGAACTACTTTTCATGCCAAGCGTTTATTCGCCGTGTACGGTATGTCATGGAAAGCGCTTTAAGGATGAAGTGTTAGAGATTAAATACAAGGAACATTCCATTGCCGATGTTTTAGCGCTTACCGTCGATGAGGCTCAGCACGTTTTTGACGACAATAAGGCAGTACTGAGAGGGCTTGAAACGCTTATCAAAGTAGGTCTTGGATACCTTACATTAGGTCAAAGCGCGACAGAGCTATCTGGCGGTGAGGCACAGCGTATAAAACTAGCCACTGAGCTAAAGCGCGCTCAAAACAGCAACACTCTTTATGTATTAGATGAGCCTACAACAGGCTTGCATCTGTCAGATATCGCCCTGCTAATGACGCACTTAAGTTCCCTGGTGGATAGGGGCAATACAGTGGTTATGGTGGAGCACAATATGAAAGTAGCCGCGGCGTGTGACTATGTCATAGATATCGGACCAGGCGCAGGTGGGAGTGGCGGACAAGTCGTCGCTCACGGCACCCCTGAAGACGTTGCTAGAAATAAGGAGAGTGCAACCGCTCCGTTTTTAACCGAAGCGTGCCGGCTAAACTAAGGCATTGCTGTCGTTTTTATTGCGTTATAATGACTTTTTAAACAACTTTACGTTCGCGAATTCGCCGATAGTAGACGCTTTTGTACCTTAAAGAGAAATGTTTCTTAATTATTGTTTCACTTTTTGCAATACAGTATGGTGAAAACTGCGGTTGACTTATAGACGTCTATACGGCAAATTGCTTGTATGAAAAAGATTCTAGTTACTCGCACCACCATGATGCTGATTACCACCTTAAATAGGGCGGTCGCTGACTAGTGCAAGTAAGCAAAAGACAACGAAAGCCCGCCTAAACAAGAGCGGGCTTTTTTTTACACACGTTTTAGCATGCGTAACCTTAAGGAGCAGCATATGAAAGTCTTAAAGTTTGGGGGTTCTTCTCTAGCCGATGCACCGCGATACATGCG
>MDSV01062652.1_pt1 | contig 13303 bp, 6 predicted proteins | sample 810851 | NCBI WGS metagenome assembly MDSV01 (sample SAMN05326640, study PRJNA326480) | marine metagenome | isolation source: seawater | place: Atlantic Ocean: North East | collected 2012 | reverse complement strand
GTGCCTTTAATGTGTAGAGATGCGCCAGATGAAGAGCGTGGCGCAGTTGGAACTGTAGATGATCCGCTTGGCGTTCCTGATTGCACTAACAAATCTGAAATGTAGCCAGTGTAATCAAAAGTAGCGTTAAAACCCGCTCCTAGATCACCAATGTACAGATCATAATTTCCTGCTGAATAACTTGATAGCGATTTAGACGCTTCTTCAACTCCATTAATAAACAGCTTTGCTGTGCTGGAAGTAACTTGAAGTTCAAGAAAATACCAAACATTTCTAAGTGCAGTAACCCCAGAATCTGTATCACCGCTTTCACAATGAAATTCAAAAGTGTCGCTGCTTATAAATAAAGCTGCTCTGCCGCTTTGACCCCCAATCCCTTGCCCAAAAATAGCACCTTTAGTTGAACTGTTTGACCTTGTCGAATAGGCCCAAGCACTTACAGTAAAACTTCCGCTTGTCGGTATTTTTCCAGTAGAAGTTTGAAGCCAATCATCCGATCCTTCAAAATACACAGAACCACCGTTATCGGCTACAGCGTATTCGTTGTAATCGTAGGGGGAGAATGGTTCTAAAGTTGGAGAACCGTCTACAGATATATTTCCAGTTGCGCTTGGTGTTTCATAAATAATATAGGGTTTATGACAAGTTATAAACAAGGTGTCTGAATCAACCGTAAGAGGTTCAGAAGGCACGGCTTTAGACCTTGCAGAAGTAGATATTCTAAAGTCTCTAATGTACCCATCTACATAATAACTAGATCTGCCTCCAATTAAAAAATCAGATGTTACAGATAAGTTTGTTGAGTTGCTTGTGCTAGGGTCAAGACTTTGATCATTGTCATCGATGTAAATTTTTATTGTGTTAGATTCTCTAACAATCTGAACGAAATGCCATTCGTTTTTAGAAATAACCGTGCCAGTTGATAAGGTGTCATAATTAGTATTTCCAATACGCATTCTAAGCGTTTGGCTGTTACCGTTTTTATACAATTCAAATCCATTGTTTGAAGACCCTGATCTTTCACACAAAACCATCCAATCATCTGAGGTTGAATATATCCAAAATTCTATAGAAAAATCACCGCTTCCAATTGCTGATAAACCAGAAAGCTCAAACCTTTCACTAGAACTTCTTACAAACTGAGTAGAATAACCTCCACTGCGATAAGGGCTAAACGTACCAGCGTAAGCATCTCCATTTACTGTGATGCTATGACCGCTACCAGAATTGGCTGTAGAGCTATCTTCAATCGTAGAATTACCGCCAGTAGAAGTAGCAGTAGCTAACAAAGTTGTGTAGTTACTATCCGCTACAATTGTAACAAACGTAAGAGTAAACTGCCCGTCATCGGTTAGTGCAGTATTAATCCCGTCAGTAACACTAAATGTAATATCGACAGTACCAGAATTGCTTGCTGTGTTTGGATCAATGGTAAACACGTTGCTGGCTTGAGCTACAGTCGCAATAACAGTTGACCCATTAAGTGCATTAACAGTGTTGCCATCGGTAAGCGCCGTTGAAAATGTAGTGCTAGAGCCTGTCTTAGCGGCGGCTGAAAACGTCAGTGCTAAACCCTCTGGGTCTGTAGCAGCTAAAGTAATTGTTGTAGCAGTTCCATCAATAGCCAAGGCACTATCAGAAACACCAGTTAAGCCTGTCGGCTGTAAGTTGGTAACATCAGCAATCTTGAACCAGCCGTTTGATTTACGAATAAACAAGCCGTTTGTACTGGTAACAAAAACTATATCTCCAACATCAGGTGAAGAAATAGCAGTCAATGAATCTGACGCACCGCTCACATTGGTAACGGTAGTAACGCTAGAGCCACTACTAGCCGCACCGTGATTAACGATAGAAACTTCATCATTAGCCGCCAAAGTCATTACAACAGATGTGCCGTTAGTCGCTGTGTATTCGCTTGCTGGTCTTAAAACACCGTTTACATAGACTGCTAGTTTACCCGCCTGATACGCTGGCAATGCTGGTGAGCTAGAAGCATCAAACGTGTTAGATCCAGAAGAAGCGGTGTAGTTTGTAACGCTATAGTTTGTAGAATCTAATTGTGTTTGCAAATCTGCCGCAGAAGGCGAAATAAAGAAATCAGCTGCGCCATCAATATCAAGCAAACTGCCAGTTGATGAACTTGCTAAAGAGCGAGAAACAGTTTGCGCAGAATTATTAAATGTTCCTGACCCAATTTCCCAATCAGTACCATGCTCAATAACATAACGAATTGTCTCACCATCGAGCGAGGTTGGTACTGACTGGAATCCCGCCGCAGCAGAACCTAAATATACAGTGCCAGTGCTAGGCCAAGAACCGCTATTTTGCGCAATCGCAACTTTAACTCGATCTGCAAACTTAACCATTTATTTTTCCTAGCTGGCAGTGATTACAAAATCGCCAATCCCAAATCGTAAAACATCACCGCTATTGACAGTTTTTGATGTTGAAAGAGATCCCATAAGCAAAGGTTGCTTACTTGCCGTGGTAGAAGAATTATATAAATCTACGCGATAACCTGACCCATCAGCCGCATTGCCGCCTCGGAATATTGCCCAATACGCCATATCGCCCCAATCGCTTCCCGCTTCTGGAAATGCAATTGCAGATGTATTGCTTATTGTTGTAACGCCGCTGCCGCTTGTTGTTGCGCTTCCAAAATAACTACTAGAAATTTGCACACGCTGATAACCTGTTCCTGTGTTTTCTACAGAAGTTAAACCCGCGCCAGTTGGAAACGCCGAAGCTGAAATCCCCAAATACAAACGTTTATCATTAAAACCCGAAGCTGTATTGGTTGCAAATTTAAACTGAAACTGTATAGCATTAGACGACTGTAATTCGGTTGTTAAATCATTAATATCAAACCCCATTAGACGAGCAGTTTGCGCTCTCCACTTTCGTCCACCAGTTGTATTTGCATCATTCAAAATTGTAGGAAAGTTAATTTCTAAAGAACCGCTAGAAATTCTAAATTGGCTTCCCGATGCAACTGTTACAGACGCAGAAAACGAGCCATGCATAAGCATATTATCAGTAGAATTTGTTCCATCAAATATTGCCCAATAAGCTATATCGCCCCATCCACTGCCGCCAGCTTCCGCAAAGTCTATTCCGAGGCTGTTTTTAATTTTATCAGCCGTTGAATCGTATCCACAGCTTCCATCAATTTGAACACGACCATAATTATCGCCAAAATAAGTCGGGCCAGAAGAATTATAGCCTGGTTCTTTTGCTGCTGCGGTTATGCCATTATCGCTTTCAGTAAAAGCTGTTGTGCTTATACCAAGAAATAAGCTTTCACTACGCGTATATTCACTTTTTATAAAAATGTGATCAAGCAGCTTCGGCTCAAAATAGTCAGATAAAATAGCCATTTGCTACTCCTTACGCTATGGTTAAATCAATGCTGCCAGTGGCAAATTGAATTGAATCACCAGAATTAACAGTTTTGTTAGTTGCTATAGCTCCATGCCAAAGAAGATTGCCGCTTGATGCAGCGTCAAAAATTCCAATAGCTTGAATTGTTCCAAAATCACCGCCAGAAGCAGTAAATGTAGGAGCATTAGAATTATCTGTTGTGCCGCCTGTTCCGCTTGCTGTGTTAAATGTAATTGTTTGGCGACCATATCCATTGCCAGAAACTTCTGTACCACCACCCGCGTCATTAGGGGCTGATGTAAACAAAGCTAAATGAAGACTCGAGGGCGCTGAGCCTGTTCCTGTCATAAGGAAATTTAACAATAAATTTTCTGCGTAGTCTGAAAGTGCGGCCATTTTAAACTCCTGTGTCTGACTGCATTAGGAAGAAACCATAAACCAAACGTCACCGTTCTGACCGCCGCTCGGAAATGATGTGCTAATTGTTATGCGCTCAGAAAATTCGCTGTCCAATTCTGGCGCACCAGTTGTGCTATTGAACTTTAAATATTTTCCTGCTCTGGATTGCGCTGATGGCAATGCCATATCAATGCTTGCGCCATCTTGAACTGGCGCTTGCAAAACCCGATTGCTTAAAAGCTTTTGCTCTTGAAGAATTGTATAAAGGTTATCAATTTCTTCACTTAAATCAGCAATCGTAAACGTGTCTGTTGTAAGGCGTGTTTTAGACGTAACAGACGCAATAGTAACAGTTGCATTGGAAACTGCTGTTTCTAGCGTTAGCGTGTTGCCACTTGTTGAAAACTCGTTTGTTTGAGTTACACCAAAAGCTGTTGTTTCAGTACCATCTATATAAACCGCAATAATATCTTCATCCCGAAACGTAAACGGAATGTCAAAAGGCCCAGCACTTGCTGTTCCTCCAACCGAATAATTAATAATTCGGGGCGTTTCTGTAGATGTTAATGTACCCATGCGCCAAACTGCTATTGCTGTTAGTCCGACTGGCAGGTCGGCGCTGATTTAAACTTACGCTTATTTTTTTTATTAATCTACCCCTGCGTATTTTCTTTCCATTCCGTCTACTGCACTGTCAAACAAGCCTTTTAAACCAATGTGATTTCTCATTGGCAAAGCCCAGCTAAACTTATTTATATCGCCCTCAACAATGCCTTGTACTGCGTTACGCGCAACAGATGGCCCTGCCCCCGCAATGTTAAAAGCTGCATCAGTTAAAGAAGGCTCGTATCCATTACGCGGATCAAACGGAAACGGGTTTTGCCCCGTTAAACCAATAGCTGTTCCCTGCATAAGATTTGTGTATTGAGACAGCACTCCAACAACGCCAGATTGATCTATTGCGCGTGTCATGCGTTGTTCTGTTGACATGTTTTCCCAGATATTCGGATCTGTTTTAATTTGGGCAACCATGTAACCAAGACCGACAATTGCAGCAATCCCGCCAAGTTTTTGAGAGCTTGGTTCATCAAGGCCAGCAATTAAGATTTTGTTTGTTGCTGCTATTGCGTAATTCCAAAAAGTAAATGGCAAAGACAGCAAACCAGATTGCGCTCTGTAATAATCTCCGACTTCTTCCAGTCCTAAAGATTTTGCAAATTCATCCATGCCGCGATTTTTGCGCAGATAAACTACACCGTCAGCTATAATTGGTTTATCTGCAGCCGTGGCCGCTAGAATTGTGTTTTCATTACCCTGACGAACCGCAGCGCGGAATTTACGCACTAAATCTTCATCACCCCATGTATCTGTATTGGCAAGAAACACGCCATCAATTTCATCAATTGGTTGCTCTGACATTAATTTTGCATCTGCTTTGGAAATACCAAATCTTGCTAAATATTCTAGCTCTGCTTCTGTCGCAACGTCTTCGCTAACATGTATGATTTTTTCTAGTAAATCAGGAACGCGCACACTTAAATCCAGTTGCTTTAAGTGCGCTGTCATAGGAGCCAGCCCGTTTAATAAAAAATATTTATTAGCAAATGTTTTTAAATGATATTCAAGCCCAGAAGTTGTTGCTGCATCAAATCCAGTTTCGCCAAATCCTGAAAGCGCTGTTCCCATGTGAATATCCATAATAGCACCAGCACGTTTGCCTTCTGCTATCGCAGCTTTAGCGACTTGCCCTGTTGCGCTGTCTAAGTCATGAAACGCAGCGTTAAACGTTTTGCTCAAACCATGACGCATAATTAACGTGCCAAACTCTTGTATAGTTGGCAAAACAGACATGCCCATAAATGTTACATGGCTCCAATCGCGCAGCACAGTCGCAATGCGGTTGTCCCATCTGTTAGGATCTTTAAAGACGCGGTTTGTTACGCGTAATTTAAGCTCGTTAAGATCGCGCTCAATAGGCGCCCAATGATTTAAAAATTGCGCATCAGATCCTTTAAAGTTTTTGCGCTCAGCTAAACGCGCGTTTTCAACAGCTTCGTAAAATCCTTGTGACCAGTTTACGCCATCAATAGGTCGCGCAAAACGCCGCGACATTTCTATCGCTGGGGCCATGCGATCATTATACATTTTTAAATTCATAACATAGTTGGTTTCAATAAAATCAGCTACGCCATTGCCGTTTGGCCCGTCTTTTAGCAAAAACGAATTTGGTATGTTTAACTGTCTGTGCCGCCCGAATGTTGGCCTGTGACTTTCCCGAAATACTTTAAGATCGGCTGGCTCGGCTTCTTGCATAATAATGTTGATAAATTCTTCTGCTCGATCATCAATTGCTTGCGGATTGGTGCTTGCTTTAATCCTAGCCCATCTTGAGGTAGGCGGCGCTGTTTTTAACCGATGCTTTAGTTTCCATATTTTACCAGCATTGGCTTTTGGGTTTTTGTTAAAATGCACAAGCAATGCATTTATTTCATCAGCACCAAGCACCCATGTATCTATGTAAGGCTGTTGACGCATCCATTGTTTAACAAGATTTTTAAACGCAGTGCGATGTTCTCTAATGTTATTGCCTTTGTATATGCGCGTAAAATAATCCTCGGCTGGATAGTCTTTTGACATTGCCAACATGTCATCAATCATTTCTATTTCATTTTGAATTGATTGGCGCTCAACATCGTCTTTAGCCGTTTGCAGTCGATTTCCTAAAATTTCTTTTTGTTTGGTTAATGTTTTACCCGTTACAAAAACGCCCATTTCATCCGCGGCTTCTTTGTACTCACGATAAGCGGCTCGAATATGCTCGGCCATTTCATTAACTTCATTTACCTGATGCCGTGTGCCAGTAACAATAGATTTAGAAACCGCGTCTCTAAATTGCTCAATAGACATTTTACCTTCTTTGCCCATTGTTTTGGCAGCGGACACACCCAGCACTTTTTTGTCAGACACGCCTAAATATCTGGCAAAAATATCATGCTCTAGCTCAATAACGCGATCTACAACTCCATCCCATGTTTTGGTTGTCGAATAAACAGACGGGCCATTAGTTAAGCCCGTCTTATCTGATTCCCGCAAAAACCCGCCATCAGCAACAAGCGTGTCAAACAAATCTCTTGTTATTCCGCTCTTTGCATTTCTATGACCACGTTTATACGGGCTGTCTATTAAACGCGCTAATGCTTCTAGCCGCGCATTTTTTAATATTTTGTTGTTTTTTGCCCTGTAGGCTTCGGCGGCTTTGAGGGCTTTTTCTTCGGCTTGTTGGATTTTTTCATAATCACCTTTCTTGGGTTTCCACCCAGCTTGCACATCCCCTTTCATGGGAATTTCAACAACGCCAGCTTTGTTTAATTCAGCTGCCCGTTTAACTTCATATTCTACAAATTCGTTTTTGTTTTTAATGCTTGGCGGTTTATCGCCCGCATCAAAGCGCTGATGAATTTTTCCTTCATCTACATGTATTTCAGTATTTGTTTTTTTAGCTTCAAGTTCATCACCAAGCTTAATAATCTTATCATTAATTTGACGAATTTTGTCGTTAATAGGTTTTAATCTTGCAGCAAATTTCTTTTTTTGCGCTTTAGCTTTTGCAGTAGATAAATTACTAATTTCGTCGTTTATTTCGCTTCTTTTTTGTTCAAAATCTTTTTTAAGTCGAATAAGACTATCAAATTCTTTAACTATTTCACTTTCAGATCGAACAGAATTAGTAATTTTTACGCCAGTAGGTGAATCGTTATTTTGAAATTTAACCTTAAAGCCATTAACTGATGTTGTGTTTTTGCCAATGCCTCTTGCTTTAGCAATATCTTGCGTAATGCCATCAACAAACTTGTTTGCTTTAACGCCTTTATATGCAGCTACACCGCCGCCTAATAATCCTGAAAATACCGTAGCAGCACCCACACGCACCAAACTATCTGTAGGGTCGCTTAGCGGGTCAAAATCTGATCTGCCTAATTCTAGCGCCGTTTCTGCGGCTCCACCAAGCGCTGCGCTGCTTCTTGCTCCGCGCACAAAATTACGCGTACCAGATTTGGCAATAGAAGCTCCCCATCCAATTGGAACGCCCATCGTTAAAAGCGCATCAGAGCTTGTCATAGCTCCCATAAATGCAGCAAAATGATAATTGTTTATATCGCGCCGTTTATTGCGTTCTGTTTCTAACTGTATTTGTTGCTTTAAATGTTCGTAATGTTTTTCACTTTTTGCTTTATGAAAATAATTAACTAACTTTTTGCTCGTGTAACCGTCTTTAACAGCTTGAATCGCGCCGTTAAATTTAGGATCTTCTTCATATCTTGCTGCGTTTATTTCGTGTTTTACCAATCGAGATATAAAAGCATCTGTCCATTCATCCATAAAAGCTTGCCCAGCACTTGGAGGCAACATATTGCCGCCTGTAGATGGCCGAATGGGAGTTCCGTAATCTTCTACAATTGGCTCAAAATCAGGCGCTGCGGGTTGCGTTGGCGAATTGCTTGGCACTTGCGTATCCACAACAACAGGTTCTTTTGCCCAAGGCGGTAAATCAGGCGTTTTTTTAATATATGGATCGTTTTGTTCATCAAGCCAAAACCCAGCGTTTGGACGCATTTCCGTTCCCGCTGGATCAAACGGATTGCCAATTGTATTCTTGCTGGAAATTCGAACAGACGCATTGCTTGAAAGCAAATTTAAAAAATTCCCTGGTCTAACACGCGCTGCGTTTTTACCAACACCAGAATAATAACTGCGCCCTTTAGGAATACGCTGATTGCCACGATATGTGTCTTGCAACACAGGTAAAGACGCCCATTCTTTTGCTAAACGATTGCCAAATTCTTCATCTGTAATGCGGCCATCTTGCCAAGAAGATAAACCGCGACGTTCCATTAAATGTAAATTTGCTTTGTCTTGTGTTTTTTTGTCAAATTTTTCGTTAGGATCAATTACGCCGTTTTGCACCAAATCGCGCATTGTTTTGTAAATAATCTGTCCGGCTCCAACTGCCGTAAATTGCTTGCCTTTAGGCTGCTTTAGATTTCTTTGCTGCCATTCCATAACTTCAAGCACAGACATGCTTGTAACAGGTACATTTGGCTTTACACGCGTTTTATTGTTCCAACGGTTATAATCGCCGTTGCTTTCAAGTTCGTAAATAAAATTCAGAAGATTAGATGTATTTTTATTCATCTAGTAAGTCCTTCTGAAAGCTTTTGAACGCGCTTTGCTCTTTCCATTAAAAAATCAAAATCATTATCAAAACCGCTGTAAGGATCCCACCGCCCTTCTTTAATTGCTTCTGCCATAATTTCGGCCCCTGCTGGGCCTTCCAAAACACCAGATAAAGAAAACAAAGATCCTGTTAATTTTTGATATGCTGGTGCGGGATTAAATTTTTCGTCAACAACGTGACCTGTGCTTTGGTCTTTTGTTAGCATTTGAATTTTGTATTGCGGCGGGTATCCATGTTGTTCAAGAGGTATAAGCCGATAATGAACGCCAGCCTCCCATATGCTTCGGTCTTTTTTCTTCATATGCAATGGGTCAAAAGCACCGTTTTCAATCAACTGATCTATGTGGTCATTAACAATAAAATCAAATGGCCCTGCTAATAATCTAGCCGAACCAAGATCGGGATTAACAACTTCATTGCTTGGTGGTCGTAATGGGCTAAACGGGTTTATAATTTCTACCCATTGAATAAAATCTCCAACAAGCTGCTCGTCAGCTTTAATAAGATTTCCAAGTGCTTTTTTTCCTAATTGAGAAAACACTTCTAAAATGTTTTCTGGCATAGGTTCTGGGTAGAATTTTTCTGGCGCGTACATTGATTTTTGCACAATATAATCAGATTCAACAAAACGGCTGGCCATAGCGTTTTCAACTAAGGATGTTGTTCGATCTAACGCGGAAGTCGAGTTGGAAGCTGTATATTCACCCATCATGCCAGCATTTTGCTGAAACATTACTTTAAACAAAGTTCTGGCTTGGCTTAATTCTTCAACACGATAATTACTGTCCAACACATTATTGATTAAATAATTATCTATTGAAGCATCTAGATTTTCGTCAGTAAGTTCATCGCCCAACATTTTAAAGCCATCTTTATTTAGAAAGCTATTCCAAGTTGATAGATCCCATTGATTTTGAGGGTCTTCATATGTTTCAGCCATTCTTAAAGCATCGCGGAAATGTTCATTGTAACCCCCGCCATCGCCGTGAATTGCATCTGCAACCAAAAATGATGCTAAAACTTTTTCTGGAATTAAGTGAGATATATCAGAAACATTACCTTCGCCTGATGGCGCAAATCGCATGTCTGTATAAAGCTCATACATATTTGCAAGCTGGTCATCATCCATGTCAGAATTTACGCTGCGAAACGCACGAGCCAAAGACATTGGAATCATTCCAGAACGCTTCATTTGATACATAGCTGTTGTGCGCTGTTTTTCATTTAAAACGCCGCTGCGCCATGTATCTGCATTTACTGGCCCGTCATATCCTACGTCTTTTAATTGGCCCATTAAAATACGATCTAAACGCGTTTGATTGCTTGGATTAGTTGGAGCTTGCCCGTCAGCAACTAAAGAAACTTTACCAGCTTCTTCACGTTCTTTTTGCTCTTTTGCTTCTTGTGCGTATAAACCGCCTTTAATTTGCTGCAATTCGCCTACAAATTTTTTGGCTGCTGCTCGATCAGGAATAATTTGCCCATCAGCATCTACAACCAGATCATTTGTTGCCATGTCAAAAGCGGGAAAATACTCGCGCAAAAAATCAATGTTTTCTTGCTCTGGATCTAATAGCTCGGCAATCATGCCATCTAGCTGAGCAACCGTCATATCATTTGTGTTAAAATCACGTTGTACGCGGCTTTTACTCATTGCGTACATAATTTGGTTTATTTTTTGCAGCTTTTCTGACGGATTTAAAATATGGTCTTTTTCTTCCATCAAACTGCCAATTGCCATTTCCAATTGCAACGCAGCTTCTTGATCATTTCCTAAAAGAATATTTTGAGAAATTCCGTCAACATCGTTTTCAACAATGCCGTTCCAATTTTCTTTTGTAACTTCTTGTTGCAATAAAGCTTGGCTGCGCCCGATAGTAGCTCCAGCATCAACCATCGCTTTGGTTCTTAATTGCTGATAAGCGCCCTGCATTGCTTCGGGTACATCTGCAAACATAGAATCCAGCCGCGCAGATGCGTCTTGGTTAAACGCCTCCATATCGTACATATTTGCATTTTTGGCTTCGTTAATTTGATTATCAATGGCAACGCCCATTTGATAAGTCATTTTGTTGTAGATGCCTTCGTCGTAAACTCGCCGCGCAATTGAACCCATGCCTTCGGTAATATTTTCGGGCGGGGCTGGCATGCCGTTTTCATCAGTGGTTAAAACCGCAGCGCGTACCCAAGCTTTGGCTTTATCCTCTGCCTCGGTTGCCATGACTTGCGCATATTGATTGGCTTGATTAGCAAGAGCTTCAGCCATTGCCCCCATTGCGCTGCCTACATTTGTTCTAGGCGCATTAGCTGGATTTATTTGCCGACGATCCGCAATAGAAATGCGCTCTCTGTTTACGGGCATTTATGCCTCCAACTTACTAAAGAATGATTTATATGCGCGGCTTTGAGAAAACTTTTGATCGTATTTTTTACCTAAAAACGCTTTGGCAAAAGTGCCGCCTGTGTTTGTTTTTTTCCAAGTGTTTAATGAACTGACTAAGGTAGACCCAGCTTGTATAAATCCTGTTTGCCGCGCTGTAGCTGCTTCCATTCGAGCATTAAGCATTGCCATGCGTCCTTGGGATCGCAATGACTCTACTTCTGTGCGCGTATTTGCATAGCTTTTTGCCAATGCCATGCGCCCATCTTCGGCAATTGCATTGTTAATAGGATTATAACTTGCAGATGAAAAACCGCTCATAACCGCAGCCGCAGTATTAGCAGTGAATTGATCTTGCATGTTTTGGCGTATTTCTACTTCCTGACCAGATCGCCGCGCTTGCGCCATTGTTGCTTGAGCTTCAAGCATACCTTGCTCATAAGACCCGCGAGATTTTGCATCAGCAGCTTGTAAATTGCCCTGTTGAATTGAGCTAAAAGCACTTGCTGCGCTATATGCGTCACACATAATTCACCTATAAATACACGTTCATTACCAAACCGCGCACAATAACGCGGCCTACTTTTGAACCCTCAATGACAAGATTAGGCTCCCGATTCCAAAGCCCGATATGGTATTCTCTCCACACGTTGACAGGCGTAACAGCTAAATCAGAACCAATATCTAAAGTGCTAATAATGTTTTGCCCTGCTACTGTGCCGCTAACAGCCTGATCCCAACTTACTTCCGCAGAAACAAGCCGCTGGTTTTTTCCAATCATAGATCCGCTGGCAAATTCTACTTTTGGCGCATGCAACGTCATATTCCATTGCATTGAATCGCCAACAACTATTTCTCCAAATGCTTGGCTTGTTGTAAATGTGCCATTTGCTGCAATATTTACGTCTGGCAAATCATAATAACCGCCTTGTATTTGCAAGGTTTGGCTTTGTTGAAAACTCCATGCTGTTGTCCAACTTGTTCCCGCTGGACTAGCCGTAAGCTTGTTAGAAAAATCCGTTGTCATATAATTTTCGGTCGAAGTGTCGAACTTTAATAAATAATAGGTCGAACCTCGAAGCGCGATTGCATATAAATCTTCATTTATTGACGCAACAGAAACAAACGAACCTTGGCTTAATTCCCATCGCATCCAACCAAAACTATCGTCCGATCTTGACGCATGAAGACATAATAAAGCTCCATCTGAATTATCTGCAAAAAACAAATAAGGCGTAGCGTTAAAAGTATTAGAGCCTTTGTATAAACAGGTTTGTTTTGGCTGCTTAACCCAATCGCTTATAACTGTAGAAGCCGCATTAGAAGTGTATTCTGTATCGCGGTTAGAGGACGCAAATTCACGAATAATTGTGCCAATTTTATCAACAAAAAACACACCGCCATCAAATTTTTGCGGGGTTGTATAAGACGCACCAATTTCAGTACCTGTTACCGCCCTTGCTGATGCTTGCGTAATCGGCTCAAAACTATTTCCTTGAATGTAAATTTCCTCATTATCAGTAAAAATAAGCAAATCATACGCGGATATTAAATGACGAATACGCGCTTGTTTTCCAATGCCGTAAAGCGCAAGCGCATCAGTTGATAAAGCTTCGCCAAGATTAAAGTTTTTATAATTAGAAAATCTTGATGCCCAAATTGCGTTTGGCAAAAGCGAACTGCCGCCCAACCACAATCTGCGCTCATGTATTGCGCAAGCTGTCGGCCATCCTCTAGCTTTAGAAAACGCGGGTTCCTTAATGCCTTTAATGCCGCCTTTAACAAAAATCGTAACATCCGCGCCACCAGTTAAAAGTGTTACAGTGCCGTTTGCTGCGCCTTCAATTTCAAAAGTATCTACATCAACAATGCGCTTAATTGTATAAGCGGCTGCGCCCCCAGAT